>ERZ1740060.665-NODE-665-length-15781-cov-21.714931_pt1 | contig 15781 bp, 13 predicted proteins | sample MGYA00581743_ERZ1740060 | MGnify/ENA primary metagenome ERZ1740060 (study PRJEB43018, sample SAMN04849235) | marine metagenome | isolation source: floating plastic debris | place: Pacific Ocean | collected 2008-08-27 | study: EMG produced TPA metagenomics...
CCCATCCATCTACTCCCCCACTCCTCCCATGCTAAAAACCTCCGACACCATCGACACCCGCCTACCCGTCACCATCATCACGGGCTTTCTCGGTAGTGGCAAAACCACGCTGCTGAACCATATCCTGCAAAACTTCGATGCCTTTCGCGTCGCGGTGCTGGTGAATGAATTTGGTGACATCAATATCGACAGTCAGTTCCTGGTCACCGTCGAACAAGACATGGTGGAGCTGACCAATGGCTGTATCTGCTGCACCATCAACGATGACCTGATGCAAGCGGTGTATCGCGTGCTAGAAAAGCGCGATCGCATTGATTACCTCGTCGTTGAAACCACGGGCGTTGCCGACCCGCTGCCGATTACCCTCACCTTTCTCGGTACCGAACTGCGGGACATGACCCGCCTCGACTCCATCCTGACGATGATTGATGCCGAAACCTTTGCCCCCGATCTATTCAACAGTCAGGCGGCGATGAGTCAGGTGGCCTATGGCGACATTCTGCTGCTTAATAAGACTGATCTGGTTTCATCAGAACGCCTCGAAACCGTAGAAAAAGGACTGCGCAATTATCGCGAAGATGTCAAAATTCTCCACACTCAGCATGGTCAAGTGCCCCTACCGCTGATTATCGATGTGAAGGTGGGCGATCGCGGTTTGTATCAAGCGGTGGCTCAGGCCGATGCCGAAAAAGCCGCCCATGAACATGAGCACGACCATCACTCCGAGCACGAGGCTCACGATCACGGTCACCACCATGAGGCTCACGACCACCATGGGCACCACCACAACCATGACCATGACCACGAACATCATCACCATCACTCCGACCACTTAGATAACGATGGTTTTGTGTCGATGGCGTTTCGCGCCGACCACCCCTTCTCCCTCAAGAAGTTTCAGCAGTTTCTCGACTTTCACCTGCCAGACGAACTCTTTCGCATGAAGGGGATTCTGTGGTTCAAAGAAAGCCCCGCCCGTCACTTTTTTCAGCTCACGGGTAAGCGGTTTCAGCTCGAAGACTCGCAATGGCCCGGGTCACCAGGCACTCAACTGGTTTGCATTGGCCGCAAATTAGATATCAACGTGATGGAAGAAAAGCTCAAGGACTGTATCGCCGATGAAGACTAGGTTTTAGTGGTCTGTCAGGTCTCAATTTGTGGGGTTGTTGACTTTCAAACCGATGGCAATCCGGATTGATTCCTGTAGGGAAAACGGGCAAGATGCCCGTCCAAACAAGACACCTGCGCTTCAATTTTGAGGACGCACAAATTTAAACTTGGCGCTGCACTATAGCAAGCCGCAATTTGATCCGGTCACTCTAGATAGCTGAAATCACCATCTGACGAGCCTTTTAACTCCGACTTCCGACTTCTGCATTCCGACTTCTGCTATAGAGCCTGTCATCATGTAGGCGTCAAACCCTTTCAACACAAGGGTGACAGACCCTAGCAGGTTGAGTGGATGCGGGCGCGGTAATGTTTGTTCCCAAAGGTTTCTAGAATCAATCGATGACGCGCCCTTGGTTCTAAGTATTGAATTTCACCTGTTCCCTATTCCCTTTCACCCAATACCCCTCCACCCATGTCCCTCACCCTCACCAATACCCTCACCAACTGCAAACAACCTTTTACCCCCATCCATCCGGGGCAGGTGACGATGTACTGCTGTGGGGTGACGGTTTATGACGACTGTCATTTGGGTCATGCCCGGTCGTACCTAGGTTGGGATGTGCTGCGGCGATACTTGCAATGGCGGGGGTACGCGGTACATTACGTGCAGAACTTTACGGATATCGACGACAAAATCCTCAACCGGGCCAGAGACGCAGGCACAACCATGGCGGCGATTTCAGAGCGCTACATCCAGCGCTACTTTGAAGACATGCACCGCCTGAATGTGATGGATGCCGATGAGTATCCCAAAGTGACGGAGCATATTGAGGCGATTCATGAGTTGATTGGCCAGCTAGAGGCGAAGGGCTATGCCTATGCCGCCGAGGGCGATGTGTATTATCGGGTGGAGCAGTTTGCTGACTATGGCCAGCTCTCGGGGCGATCGCTCGCAACCATGCAGGCCGGAGCGAGTGGTCGCGATCTGGTTGCTACCACTAAGACCAACCTGGCTGACTTTGCCCTCTGGAAGGGCGCTAAACCTGACGAACCAGCGTGGGATTCTCCTTGGGGGCCGGGGCGACCGGGCTGGCATATCGAATGTTCCGCGATGATTCGAGCCCGACTGGGGGCCACCATCGATATCCACGGTGGCGGGGGCGACCTGGTATTTCCCCACCACGAAAATGAGATCGCCCAGTCTCAGGCCGCCAATGGCAAGCCCCTGGCCAACTACTGGCTGCACAACGGCATGGTGACGGTAAATGGCGAAAAGATGTCAAAATCCCTGGGCAATTTCACCACCATCCGTGACTTGCTGGATGGGGCTTGGACAGGGTATCCGCAGCTGGTAGACCCGATGGCAGTGCGGCTGTTTGTGCTGCAGGGACACTATCGGAAACCACTGGATTTCACCCAGGATGCGATCGCGGCCTCAATCAACAGTTGGCAAACGCTAAAAGCTGGACTCCGCTTTGGCGACCACCACGGAGCCGCGTTGGCATGGTCAGTCGTCAACCTCCAATCTTCTCCCCCAGAACTCAGCCCAGATAACCCCTGGGTCGCACGGTTCCAAACCGCTATGGATGATGACCTGAACACGTCCGGTGCTCTGGCGGTGCTGTTTGAACTGGCCAAAGGACTTCAACGGGAGGGGAACCGCCTGGTTCACGAAGGAAAACCCCAGCTCAGTCCTGATCGGCTCTTGGAGCAGTGGCAAACCCTGATGCACCTGGCCCAGGTATTGGGGTTAGAGACCACAACCGACAGGGATGCTGATGCAGCGGCGGGTGACTGGGATGAGGCGGCGATCGCCGATCTGATTCAGCAGCGCCAAACGGCTCGGCAACAGCGTGACTTTGCCACGGCGGATGAGATTCGCGATCGGTTAACCGCTATGGAGGTTGCAGTCGTTGATCAGCCGGATGGAACAGTTCGCTGGCATCGGCAGTAAGTTTTAGCGTTTTTGGGTTTTCCAAAATTGAGCCATTGTTAGGCAGCCTATAATCGATGAAATAGAACTCCTCTGTTGCAAAGGTATGATCGCGATCGCACCTATCAAATCTTTACCAGACGGTTCAGTGGCCACGATTCCAATGAGCTGGGCAGATTACCAGCAACTGGCTGCCAGCAGAGGCCAGCGCAGCACTCCGCGTCTCAAATACGCCGATGGATATCTGACCCTCAAAATGCCAACCTTTGAGCACGGCCAGCTAGATGCCATGGTGGCTGATTTGCTGGTGGCTATCCTCAACCAGCAGCTTCGCGATTACGTGCGAACGACACCCGTTACTCTGCAAATTCCCGAACAGGCAGGCATCGAACCCGATCATTGTTTTTGGCTCAACAACTGGGCCACTGTGAGCGGCAAAAGTCGCATTGACTTGGCCACCGACCCGCCACCCGACGTTGCGGTTGAAATAGATGTGACCAACTTCACGAATATCGCCGATTACGAACGGTTTAAGGTGCCTGAAGTCTGGCTCATTCGAGGGGATGTTCTCGCCATTTTTGTCCTGACATCTAATGGATACACTCAAGCCGAGTCGAGTCAATTTTTCCCGGATACTGCTATCCCGAAACGCTATCAGCAGGTGATTGCAGCCGTTGTTGAAGGAGCTAGTCCTCCCAGAGCCATTCGATCAGTTGTCTAAATCGCGAGAGCAATACACACAGAGCACCGCCAGCTTATGCATCGTTGAAACAAGCCAATCACTGCCTTACAAGAGTGCTGATGCGATCGCAGTCGGATTAGTTGATGGTGCGATCGCCGCAGGCCGGTCTTTGACCATCACTGACTTGATCCAGCAGCGCCAAATAGCCCGACAACAGCGCGACTTTGCCACAGCAGATCAGATTCGCGATCAACTAGCGGCAGTAGGGATCTCATTGGTTGACTAACCGGATGGCGAAGTCCGCTGGCATCGACAGTAAATCAGCGATAGCACCAGCAGCTCTAGGCGTGCAACGGAGGGATGATTATACTGAACTCGTCCATCTAATCACCCATATCGGGGTATTAGGCTGACGGATTTCCACCTAAACACCCAAATCAGGCGGTTAGGCTGCAAGATTTCCACCTAATCACCCATTTAGGGGAGTTATGCAGAACGAGTCTATCCAATAAATCGTTAGGCATCATAGATGCACGAAACCAGCACTAAAGTTCAATCTCTTTCCATCACGGAGATCGTGATCGAGTTTCAGAAAGCGCTAGTTTCTCTATATCCAAGATTCGAAACTTTAGATCTTGCCGGCCATGGCGAAGGTTATGACGAAAGCGAATCAATCGAAGAGTTCCTTTGGCAGATAATGGTGGTAGGTAGTCTACGTTGGCGCGGAGATCTTGAGGAAGATGATGTGCTCCCGAATTATGGCTTCCAAATATTTAGCGGTCACACACATGAGTTATCTGTCGTTATGGAAGACTCGCGGTATGGGCGTTTCATCAGTTTCAATTCGGCTAGACCATTTGATGACCGGCCATACGCATTTCTGTGTTTCGTTGGACCCGGAGGCTGTGTACTAGAGGCGAGCGTAAACCGAGTAGCGAGGTTCGAGCTAAGAGAAGCTCAAGGTGACGCCTAACGTGAAGCTGGAGCGGACGTATTGACCGCGCCCTTCCTTCGCTTCCGCTCCGGTCGGTTGCCGTCAAACGCCACTCAGCTTTGTAGTTAGACGTCTTTACTGAACGCAGACGCAGTGCGACGAGATTGTCAGACGGCTATTCATTCAGGAGGTAGTAAGCCGATACGCCGTTGTAGTGCTCTGACATCAGCTCTCTACAATAGATTTGCACCAAGAATATAGGCATATAAACTGGCTGGTTCAAATTTGAACCTTATGTTCTTATACAAAAAATCATCATCACTGATAGTTTTACTGGTGATTAAAATTGGCTGAGATACACCTGGATTCTTCTGTGCAAATGTTATGCAGTTATCCAACTCAGAGTGTGAACTGTGAGGACGATCGCTCCACTTAACTTCGACAATCCAAGAGGGTGCCTGATGAGCCTTGTCTAAATGGACAATGTCGATTTCTCCCGCTTTCCAACGTGCATAGTAAAGTTCAATCATTTTACTGTGTTGCCATTGGCTAAATATAGCAGTTTCGGTCATGGCTCCCATCGCTGTAGAGTCCATTTCAAGCTGTCCAAATAATGCCGCTCGCATTGATGGATTAGTTAAATAAACTTTGAAGCAAACTGCTCTTTTAAACCTTTTTGCATTTTGGTCAATTCTCTCCACACGACGAATTAAGAATGCGGCCTCTAGGTATTCGAGATAACGCTTGATAGTGTTTTTAGCCACACCAGAGGATCTTGACAATCCTTCTAGGCTCACTTCATTACCTGAGTTATATGCCAAGGTCGTAAAAAGCCTGTTCAATTCTTGAATGTCACTGATACCATAGAGACTTGGCAAATCTCGCAATAAGACTTTATCAATGATGTCACTTTTAATATATTGACCAGGATCTTGCCGGATTGTTTCAGAAAAAACAGCTTCGGGATATCCACCAAAGTTTAGATAGTTAACAAACTCTCTATTTAATTCCGCAATATCTCGCGACAGATACACATCTTCCTGAGAGTGATAACCAGAATTTTCAAAATCATATTGCTCAGTCTCTATTAACTCATCCTCTCTGCCAATAAACATTAAGTACTCAGCAAAGGTTAGGGGCGGTAAGATATAGTCACTAAATCGACCAGCCCCCGATTCATTACTCTTCAATCGTAAAGCCGCTGCCGCAGAGCCAGTAGCCACAAAACGGTAATTAGGAAAAGAATCAACAAGAGATTTAAGGTGTATTTCCCACTCACGTAAATACTGAATTTCATCAAAAAAAATAAACAGCTTTGAATCACGTTTGTGATTGAATAATTCTTGAAAATAACTGAGTATACGCTCCAATGAAAGCCCAGTATAAATTGGGGTTTCAAGAGATACATAAAGAATATTTTCTGCGCTAGCGCCAGAATCTAAGACCATACGAATACTGTGATGAACCATGACAGTCTTACCAACTCGTCTCGGTCCCATCAAAACGATTGCTCGACGTACGCTTGTATCTAGAATGTTTTCAGAAAAAGTCTCAAAGTATTTTCGCCGAGGTGTATCTTCATAGATAATCTTCTCCTCGCCCCCTTCTTCCCACCAAGGATTATCAAACTGAAGACGGGATAGAATATCTGCCTTTGCGATCTCCAGCATCAGACTAAAATCAATCTACTAACCTTAGATTACCCTTGAGAAGCATTAAGGTCAATCAATTAATCTTAGATAGGCTATAAGATTGGCTGCGATTTATGCAGAGAGGCGTATTTCTGCCTCAACGCCTAACACTGCATGGCAGCGGACGGTCAGAGTTTATGAAAGGAAAGCATCAAGATAACCTGCCGCCGCTGCACTTCACCGTTACACATAACCCAAAATGAACATTGGAATCTACATCTACGATGAAGCAGAAGTTCTCGATTTTTCGGGGCCATTTGAGGTTTTCTCGACTGCTTCGAGAGTCTCCAGCACGCCCAATCCATTTGGAGTGTTCCTGATAAGTGAAACCGGTAAAACCGTTACTGCTCGTGGCGGCTATGAAGTGAATCCCGCTTACAGTATTTCCGATCATCCCAAAATCGATGTCCTGATCGTTGTGGGTGGCGTGCATACAGGAGAAATGAAAAAGCCTCCTGTTTTGCAGTGGATCAAAGAAGCCTCTCAGAAAGCAAAGCTCGTTGCGTCAGTTTGTACCGGTGCTTTCTTATTAGCCGAGGCGGGAGTCCTTGACACCCAAAAAGTAACGACCCACTGGGAAGATATTCCAGACCTTAAAACCAGGTATCCGCGATTGGAAGTACTGGAAAATCAACGGTGGGTTGATGAGGGAACTATCATCACGTCTGGCGGCATCTCGGCTGGCATTGACATGAGCCTGCATTTAGTTAGCAAAACCCATGGATTAGCTTTAGCGGAAAAAACCGCTAAGCAAATGGAGTTCGACTGGACAAAAAACACATAGCGTCTCACATCAGCGGGACGGAAGCACTCGTAAAAAGCCCAGGTTGTGGTATGGGATTTGATTTTTCAGGCTCACTCTGGCTTCTGAATCATTCGCTCCAACTGACGCTGTTTTGCTTTGGAGTCAATGCCTAGCAATCGTACATAGTCGCCGGGGTGATCCGCTAAGAACTGTTCCACCTGGGTCAGCACCTGGGCTTCATGGCTACTAGCGATCGCCGGGCCGCTCTGCCAAGACCCCACCTTAAATCGCCGCACATCAGCAAATTCCAGACCAATGTGGTTTCCCTGGCGGAGTTGTTGCCGGATGACGTCTACGATGTCTGCCGGTAGCGGGTGAGGAGCTGCCTGGCCATTTTGAGGCATCGCCCGAGCGCCATTATTGGAGCCATTACCGGAGGCCGAATTCGGCAAAGGGGTGGCGCAGATACCATCGTTGGCACAGCGATACCCGGCCCGTAAGGCTTGATTGATTTCGACTACGTGGTGAGAGAAGGTGCGATCGCCCTCATTAGCATCCGGTAGTCGATCAGCCGCCTGTTGAGTCGTAATTACCATCCCCGATGGCACATACTTGCCGGGAGGAATCTCCACATCCTGAATCAGGGCGTGCATCATCACAATGCACCCATGACCCACCTGGGCATTAAACACTGTCGAGCGAAAACCAATAAAACACTCATTGCCGACATAAGCCGGGCCATGAATCAACGCCATGTGAGTAATGCAGGTGCCTTCGCCAATCCACACCGAGTAGGCTTGCTGGTCATCCCCCAAGACCCGCCCCTGCTCTAAGCCATGGATCACCACCCCATCCTGAATGTTGGTATTCGCCCCGATGTAGAAGGGAGTCCCTTCATCCGCACGAATGGAAGTATTGGGGGCGACAATCACATTTTCGCCCAGCTGCACATCTCCAATCAAACTGCACTGAGGATGGACATAGGCAGAAGCGGCAATTCTCGGCTGATCTTGGTCATGGTCCCAGGGTGTGGGTGGGGCCGGTTGATGACGGAGCGGCATGGTATCTTCCTTGGTTCAAAGTTGAGTCGGATTCGGCGCATCCCCATAGACGGCGACGGGGTCAAACGTCTTGGCCGTTTCCGTCAGCGCCAGCACAATCGGCTGATTAGCTGCAACCCGCCCCTCACCAGAAGAAATCTGCCGGTAAAAACAAGAGCGATAGCCGACATGGCAACTGGCTCCTGACCCAGCCACTTCGACTTTCATCCACAGGCAATCCTGGTCATCGTCAATCAGTAATTGCTGTACGGTCTGCACTAACCCACTGGTGGCTCCCTTGTGCCAGATCTGCTGACGACTGCGGCTGTAATAGTGGGCTTCACCCGTTTCCAGGGTTTTCAGTAAGGCGGCGTCATTCATGTAGGCATGCATCAACACCTCGCCGGTTGCAGCCTCCGTGGTGATAACCGGAATGAGCCCATTAGCGTCAAACTTAGGCGCCAAGAGCATCCCTTCTTCGACAGCTTCAACTGAGGTGCGGGCAGCAAAGGGTGATGACATAGAACAGAAAATAACAATGACAATTGCCGGTCTAAAGCAAATTAGGCCGCCTCAGTTGTGCCTGAGAACGTTAGTTGGTCGTTGATTCAGGAACTGCGGAGACCGCTTTCTCGGCTTGCTTTAAATTTGCGACACCAACTTTACCGAGAGTTCATATTGGTCTCAGTATATATCGCATATTGTGAGAATGATTATCATTCTAATTATGTAGAGGTTTTCTCTATGCTCAGTTTTGGCAAGTCAATCATTGCGCTCACCCCCAAACAGGGGGGTGCGATGGTCTTCCGAACCGGCTCCGCCATCGCAGTCGGCACGGCCCTAAGTCTAGGCACCCTGGCTCCGGCTCAGGCAGCGACCTTTCGCCTTTCATGGACGGGGCAAATTCTGGGTTACAGCGCTGAGGGGCAATTTAGCTACGACGATGCCCAAGCCTATGAAAACGGGATTGTGCGAGGTGATGATTTAGACGCTTTTGACATTGCCTTCTTTGATCCGCAAGGCAATCTGATTCAAGAATTTGAGGATAACCACCTCACCTATGCCGGGTTCAACTTTAATTTCGACACCCAAACGGGTGAAATTCTGCAAGATGGCTCTTTCAATGAGCCGAATGGCATTGATATTGGCGAATATACGGTTCTGTTCGATGACGCTGGGGAATTCATTGGGGCAACGGGGCTAAATTTTTGGTCAGCGGCTCCGCTGACTGAAGATGGAGAACCCATTCCCCATGTTCACTTAACTGATTTTGGCGATGAGTTTCCTGACCTGCCGATCGGGTTTGGCCCCCATCTTGATGTGGCTTTCTTTACCCGTACGCGGGCACAGCTTTTGGACGATCCGGGGGCAGGCGAGCAACTTGGCCAAAGGATGATTGCGACCAAAGTGCCTGAACCGGGTGCTTTAGTCGGGCTGGGTGCGATCGCACTGCTATTGGGCCGCTTACACCGACCCCGGTCACTTTCCCCAAAATCTTGATTCACATCGCTCTAAACAGCAGTCAACCCACTCATTAATTCAATTATGCTGAGAACTATCTTGTGCGTCAGCGGTGGCGCGATCGCGCTTGGCGCTCCCATCCTCTTTCAAGCCCTGCCTGCTCAAGCCCTTGTGCCTCATCGCTATCACGTGACTGATTTAGGCACATTGGGTGGAACGTCATCTCTGGCCTACGGGCTTAATGAAGCGGGTAATGTTGTTGGCGTCGCGGAAGACGCTGACGGGATCAGCCGCGCGTTTGTTTGGTCCGACGGCACAATGACAGCTTTGCCAGACCTAGGCTTTGGTGGTGTTGCCTATGATATCAACAGTCTCGGCAATGTCACCGGAGCCGTCGATACCGGGTTGGACTATGCTCGCCCGTGGGATGGTCGCAGCAGTAGCGTTGACAGCGTGGCGCTGTGGCAATCAGGTCAGCTGGTTAATCTAGGCAGTCTGGGGGGTATTCCCCGAGGTGAAGGTCGGAGACTCACAGACGATGGCTGGATTGTTGGGACAGCCAGTGCGCCTTTGCCGTCTGTTCCCGAAGAAGATATTTGGCAGCGGGCCTTTGTTGCTCTGCCGGATGATTCTTCACTGCGTGATGCTGGGACTTTTCCTGGCGATATTCGCAGTTTCATCTTCGATTTGAACGGGACAAAACAGGCACCTGGCTTCAGCGTCAGCGACAATCGTGGTGGTCCAGAGGCCACCCAGGCTGGACTGTGGCAGTTTGACATAGATGGCTCGGTCCAGTCAATTACGCCGCTTGAGCCCCTGGCATCAGCGCAAACTAGCGTGGCTTTAGGCATTAACGAGGTGGGTGAGGTGGTAGGTCGTAGCGCCACCGCCGCCGGTCAGAACGTAACGGTTTATTGGGGTGCAGGCCAAACTTCGCCTGAACTGTTGCCAGTCCTGTCTGAGAATCCCGGTAGCTATGTGCGAGCATGGCAGATTAATGACAGCTCCTTGGTCGTTGGTGAACTACGCGATGCCACCGATGCAGAGCGGTTTGCAACCCTTTGGACACGGGATACCAGCGGTTGGGTCAATGTTGACTTGCAAACGCTCATTCCTGCCGACAGTGGTTGGGATCTCTCTGGTGCGTTGTCCATCAATAACTCGGATCAGATTGTTGGCTATGGCACCTTCGACGGAGAACAGCGCGGTTTTCTGTTGACGCCTGTCAGCGTGCCTGAACCGGGTTTGTTATTTGGAATGGGTGCGATCGCGCTGTTGGCTCTACGTTTACGCCGCACCTCACCAGCAACTCACTAAGACCTGATAACGGTGAAAAAACTATCCGAGACTTCCATGCCTAAATCTTTTTTCCGAATCGCTAGCTGGACGTCCGCTCCCCTGATAGGGACATTGCTGTTAGCACCCTCCGCTGAAGCCGCTATCTTCTATGCCACAGGGCAGCGTCTGACCCAGGCTGTTCCAGGCGTTCACGATGATATCCGTGAAAACTTTTTGTTTGCAGTTGATTCAACAACCGGCATTGCCACCCCCGTTTCACCTGAGACCAGTGGATTGCCGTCAGCCTTAGCGGGAACAGCTGATCAGCGACTGTTAGGCTATCAATTTAGCGGCCAACTGGTGGAAATTGATCGAGACTCTGCCACCCAAACCCCCATCGGTGAACCCACTGACCTAGGTGCCACCAGTTTTGACATCCTGGAGGATGGTAGAGGATTTATTGTGCCTTTTGACGAGAGTTTCAATACTCAACAACTCCATCAAATTGACGTAACCGCAGGAGCAGCCATTCCGCTGGGCTCATCTCAGGCGGTTGGCGATGCGGTTGACAAGGCCCGCGGCACCCAGTCGGGTACAGCCAGCCCTTTTGTGATTAGTCTGGGGTCGGTCGATAATAGCCTCTATGGTATCGACCTTGATACTGAGTCCTTAATTCAGTTTGACCCAGAGACCGGAGACGCTGCTGTTGTCGGCGAGGTGGGCGCTGTAATCGCAGATGATCGCGCCGTATTTAGCGGTTTTGCCGCGTTGACAGGGGTTGACACCGATCGTGATGGCCGGTTTGATACCCTCTTTGGCAATGTCAACTTTATTGATGAGGACAACGATTCGGCAACGCCCGTTCAGCGCCTGGGTGGGATCGCTCGCTATGACCTGAACAATGGCTCTTGGGATCTAGTGGGAACTAACCCCGGCGTTATTTTCTTTGGATTTGGAGCCTCACCTGCTGCTGTACCTGAACCGGGTGTTCTGCTGGGTCTTCTCAGCGTCGGCTTCTTGGGCTGGTGGAAAAGGCGGTACCCCCCGAACTTAGACACCCCAGAATCGGTTCAGTTATCTTGGCCACAAGGTAACAAAGTTAGATGGAGGCACTGGGGCAATATCCACTGCCTCCATCTAACTGAGCACTCTATCAGCTAAGGAGTGTATTCTTCGCAAGCTATAGCCAGCGTCCTCCCCAGGATAGAAGCATCGAAAATGCAATGGCCGCGATCGCCTGCCGAGCCATCAGGCCCACCGCAAACCGCACTGACTGTTCGCGGGCAATGGTCAGTGCGGTGACTAGACAGGGCAGCAATACCCCCGCCAGGTACACGCCGGTTAAAATTTGCAGCGGCGTCAGCACTGCCAGGGTCTCCGGTTCGGCAAAGAGTAGCAGTCCGTCTTTACGAATCGAGGCCAAAATGACCGGTACAGCCGCCTCTGGGGGCAGACCAAACAGCCCCATTAGGGGATTAATCCATCCCGCCAGAAGGGTGATCAGACCGATCCAGTCCAGCACCGAGGCGATCACCGTAATCACCAAAAAGATCGGAATCGCATTAGTAAAAAACTGCTGCAAAGTGCCTTGGGTTTCGCGCCAGATGGCCGACCAACGGGGCATTTCCAAAAACGTGCGCCGTTCAATCATGAGGGTGTTGTAAGGGGAACGGGCGGCTTTGGGCGCAGTCAGGCGGGTGTAGATCAGGGTGGTCAGGGTTAAGTAGCCCAGGTAGGGCACGACCAAACCGGGCAAATTAGCGGCACTAAACACTCCCAGGGTGGCTCCAAACTGGTAAGAACAGGCGGAGCCAAAGGCGATCGCACTCACACAAGTCTGGCGAGAACAACTGGAGCAGGCGCGAGTGCTGATCACGGCGGGCACATTACAGCCAAACCCCATAATCACCCGCACCAAATCTCGCCCGGATAGGCCAAACGGTCTCAGCAGTGGATGCAGCGCCACGGTTATGCGTTCCACTAACCCGCTGGCCTTGTATGCGCCTAAAAACAGGGCATACAACATCACCGTCGGTACCGCCCAGACCAATAGCAGCGGCCCCATCGTGACTAGGCCATAGCGGCCAATCAAAATTGCCTCTAGCAGCGAGGGGGCCTGAGATAGGACATTGACCAGCGGGGCCAATCCAGCTTGGACAAGGGGATCCAACACCCCCGCCACCCCATTGGCGACCCCAACGGCGATGACCGCCGGCAACAGCAACAGCAAGATGGCCAGCAACCACCCCCAGCGCGGGTGTTCCAGCCAGGTAGGCACGGGCTCGATCCGCCAGCCCGCTGGAATCGGCTGCCATTGGGGGGAAAAGTAGGCCGGCGTCTGCAACGCCTCTAGAATCTGCTGGCGTTGACTCGGGCTTAAATGGCGCGCATCCACGGGCATAAACCTGACCTGAGAGGTTTGCTCCCAACGGCCCAAGGTCTGCTGGGTGAACTCCGAGGGCAACACTTTATCCCAGAAGGTGACGACCACCAGCCCTTGTTTCCCAGTGACTAGGGGTAGCAGGTCGGCCAGATCCTCATCGATATGGGTCGCTTTAACGACTAACAAAATCCGGTCATGGACTTGGAGTTGCGCCAGGGCTGTGCGGGTGGTGGTGGTGTCGGAGCGAAAGAGAATGCCGGGGGTGTCGATCAAGGCATCGTCTCGGGTCTGATAGGTCTCGCAGGCGATCGTCGAGCCCTGAATATTAGTGCTGGTGGGCGATCGCCCCGTGAGTGCTGCGGCCAGTTCAGATTTGCCAGTGCTTTCTTTGCCGACAATGATGGTGGTGCGTTGGGTGGGTGGGGCGGTGGGCATGGAGTGGATGGGGAAGGGGGAGATAGGGAGTGATGTGGGGAGTGGATGAGTTGGTGGGGTGGATGAGTCGGTGAGGTATGTGGCTTGGCGGTCATTGGCTATTGGGTTCTGGGTTTCGGGTTTCGGGTGGCATTTACTCGCTAATCCCTAATCCCTAAGCTCTAATCCCTGTTCCCTATTTCCTGTCCCCTATTCCCTGACTCCCAGCTAACAGATACAGTCGTTGCTGCAGCAGGAGAGATCATCGAGGAAAAGTCCGGCCTGGCGATATGCTTCCAAGGGAGCAGGATCGAGGCCGAGGCGATCGGCGATCGCGTTGGCAATGACGGCAAAGCGCTGACGAAATTTGTAGATGAAGCAGAAAATCAGGTCGCCATGGCGGACGGAGGGACCGCTGACAAAGAGACCTGGGGTGAGGGTGGATTCGTCATTTTCCGTGAGCGCGGCATAGCCTTCGGACCAGTCGAACAGGGGGGCAATCTGTTTCAAACTGGTGTCGAAACCGGTGCAGAGAATCGGGGGATGGGCCGTTACCCACTTCTGATATTCGCTGTGGACCGCGTAGCCACCAGGGATCGGTTCGACCGCTTCGATGGAGGCGTCACTGACCATGTCCAGGCGACCGGTGCGGTAGACAAACTCCAAACGCTGCAGGGTGTAGGGCGATAGGGATACACTGGGATCCGTGTCCGGATCGGCCCAGGCTCCCGTGCGATCGAGCACGCCAACTTTCTTCCCCAAGGCCACTAAATTAGCCGCTGCATCCATGCCACTTTCATAGCCGCCAATGATGATGAATTCGTCGCCCTCTAGATCTGTCCACGACCGAATTTGGGAGTTGTGGAGGCAGTGCTCTGCGCCTGGAAAAGAATTTAGGTGGGGATATTGATACTCTCCAGCGGCCCAAATCACAAATTGAGTGCGGAGGTCTCCGGCTGTAGTCTGCAGATTGAAGCCTCCCTGGGCCAATGGCTCAACAGCCTTGACGTCAACCTCAGTCTGAATCGGTAAGTCAAAGTGATCGGCAACGGTCTGTAAGTACAGGGCGTATTGCTTGCCGCTGATATGCTCTTGCCGAAAGGCGATCGCGGGCGAGGTCTTTAAGGTCACGGCATTCAGGTCGAGCAGGCCAAAACCATGGCTGGGAAATGACGGGGTGATGAGGTTCATCTCCTCAGGCCAGCGGCTAAAGGAGGCGCCGACCTGGTGTCGGTCTACAATTGTGAAACGCTCTAGCCCCAGTTCTTGGAGCACGACGCCACAGCCGATGCCTGCCGCTCCGGCACCCACAATCACAACATCATAGGACTGATTCGTTTGGGATTGGCTCACGCTAGTTTATCCGGGTGACAAGACTACTAGAATGATAATCATTATCACGACTTCAGTCTAGGAGCTGTCGGGTCACGGTGACCTGGGCCGACCAATGGCGTCAGCCCCCTCTCGCCGGGGCACTCAGCGCGAGTTCATGCCCTGGGGGCGATCGCTGTCGGCGTCAGCTGGCCGCTTGCAACGCCATCAAACGGGCCGCCTCAACATGACCAGAGTGGGCGATAGATCCATCGTGCTGTCGTGTAACAAAGGGCTGATTATACTGAATGCGTCTACCCAATGACCCACGTAGGGATATTAGGCTGACTTAATTTCCACTAAACATGACTCTTTCCCGACAATACGGGCTAGCAACCATGCCATATCCATCTGAACCCTCTGCTGAGCCCGGCGTAACGACCTTCGATGAGTTTGTGCGATTGGCGGATTATTCTCTGATGGATACCTTAAATGCCGATCCTGACGCCACAGTCGATGGGGATGATCACCGTGCCCGCCAGGTATTTTCGGGTCATTTCGTACCGGTGACACCCACGCCGCTGGCAGAACCGGAATATGTCGCCCATAGCAGCACTTTCTTTAAGGAACTTGGGTTGAGCGATGAGCTGGCGCTGGATGAAAACTTTCGCCAGGTATTTTCGGGTGATCTCGCTGCGGCCCATGAGCCCATGCGTCCGGTGGGCTGGGCGACGGGGTATGCCCTGTCGATTTATGGCACCGAATATATCCAAAATTGTCCATTCGGTACGGGTAATGG
>ERZ1740060.666-NODE-666-length-15687-cov-9.219422_pt1 | contig 15687 bp, 14 predicted proteins | sample MGYA00581743_ERZ1740060 | MGnify/ENA primary metagenome ERZ1740060 (study PRJEB43018, sample SAMN04849235) | marine metagenome | isolation source: floating plastic debris | place: Pacific Ocean | collected 2008-08-27 | study: EMG produced TPA metagenomics assembly...
GGCGAAGTCCGTGCCTTTCTGTCCTTCTCAACCTAGTCTCCTCGCCTTCACTCCTCTACCCTCCCACCCCCTTACTCCTTGACCTTTGCCCGTATGTCCTCGCCGCCGTCCCTGCGCCCCTACCAAGTCGAGCTGATTAACGACCTCTATCGCAAGCTCAACGAAGGCCATACAAAAGTGGCCATTATTGCCGGGACCGGTGCAGGCAAAACCGTGATTAGTGGCCAGATCTGCGCCCATGCCGAGGCTGCTGGTAAGCGGCTGATGTTTTTGGTCCACCTGGATGTGCTAGTGGGGCAGACCTATGAAAAGATGCAGTCCTTTGGTCTCCATTGCGGCTTCATCAAAGCCGGATGGGAAGAAGACCGAGATGCCCCGATCCAAATTGCTAGCGTGCAAACCATGGCCCAGCGCAAATGGTGGCGCACCTGGCCCGCCGATGTGGTGTTTTATGACGAAGCCCACACCACCCTGTTTAGCCGCGTCGGTAAGTCGGTGCTAAACAAAACCCACCGCCATGCGGTTCATCTGGCCATGACCGCGACCCCTGAGCGGCTCGGCAAAGACCAATTGGGGGAACACCTCGATACCCTAGTGGCTTCCCCCGTGCCCAGCGACCTGCAGGCCATGGGCTTCTTGGCAGAGATGAAATATTTCAGCATGCCCCCGGATGGCGTAGCCGATCTGAAGGGGGTGAAGACGGTGCGGGGGGACTATGACGAAGCGGGATTGAAGAACGCCTGCGATCGCCCCGAACTGGTCACCAAAATTGTGCGGGAATGGAAGCGCCTCGTTCCCGGCAAGCGTACCATCGCCTTTTGTGTGGACATTGAGCACGCCCGCCACGTCACCGAAGCCTTTCGTCGCGCCAAGATCCCCGCTGACACGGTAGAGGGGAGCACCCCGATCAAAGACCGTAAACGCATGTATGCCGATCTGCGGGAGGAGCGCATCCTGGTGCTAACCTCCTGCAACGTGATTAGCATCGGCTTTGATGAGCCCAGTGTGGAAGTTGGGTTGATGCTGCGCCCCACCCAATCCAGCGCCCTCCACTTTCAGCAAATCGGCCGCGTCATGCGAATCTCACCCCAGACCGGCAAACGCTACGGCATCATCTTGGACCAGGCGGGTAACCTAGAGCGCCTCGGCTTTCCCGAAGATATCGAAGAATATCGATTGCCCATGCGTAAGGAGAGCGGCGGTGGTGGCGGCAAGCCCCCGCCCATGAAAGCCTGCCCCCAGTGCGGTCGCATGGTGCTGAGCTTCATTGTCAAATGCCCCGAATGTGCCCACAAATGGGTGTCGGAGCGCCCCATGAACCTAGAGGATATGGTGGCCATCTATTCCCGCGACCAGGCCCACCAAATCAAAGACATCCCCACCCTGATTGAAATCTTCCAGACCCACCGCCAGAAAGTATTTAAAAGTGGCTATGCGCCCACCCTGGCCGAGCACAACTTCTATGAGCATTGTGGTCGAGAGCCAAAGCCCAGTTGGTATTTGGGCTCGATTTTTGGTCGCCGCCCCACCTGGGAGCAGCAAGATGCCTTTTTTACCTACTTGCAACGCAGCGCTAAACGCATTGGCAAGCGCAGCGACTGGATTGTACGGGAGTTTGAAAAGGAGTTTGGTCCTGGTTCCTGGGCCAAAATGGCGCGAATGAATCCCCAGGGTATGAAGCACTAGGGCACCCTTAGGATCCCTTGATCATTCATCAAATGGCCGATATTCTCATGCTCATCTGATTTTCTGAATGTGAGCCGCTATACCTTCAGGTGGTTGCAGCTTGCTCCCGTCTCCGCAACAATGATGGATGGGATGCGAGCCTTTATCTATCGGGGTTGACCCTAGATAGGCGCTAAAATCTTCAACGGTTCATCCCAACCCCGAATTCCTGTGTCGGCGGTCTCCATTGACCCTGGCCGAGTTCATTGAGTTTTGTCCGTTGCACGTAAGCACTAAACGACCTAAGCACCATGCTCAAGCACGCTATTTCTCAGCTTCAAAATTGGTTCCCCGCCCCTGCGGTTCATGCCCACTGCGACGGCCCCTGTGGTGTATACGATCCCTCCTCTGCTCGGGTTGCCGCTGAGGCTGTGGTTTCCATGACCAAAAAGCTAACCGACCTGGAGCCCCCGGCTGCTGGCGACACCGCCGCTTTAATCAAGTACAACAACACCTTTTCCCGCTACGTGGCGATTAAAGAAGAGCAGGCTCAACTCACCAAGGATGAGCTGTTGATCCTCTGGACCGATTACTTCAAGCCCGTTCACCTGGAGTCCTACCCTGATCTGCACGATACCTTCTGGAAGGCTGCCAAGCTCTGCTCTGCTTGCAAGGTGGAAGTCAGCACCCAACATGCTCAAGAGCTGATGGCCGCAGTGGAAAAAATCCACGGTATCTTCTGGGCCACCAAGAGCCGCGACGTGGCTTGGTTTACTGCCAGCTAACGCTTTCTCCAAACGCTTCGTTTGGAGTGAGTAGGGGTGGTTGTAACTCAACAGCGAGGAACTTAACTCACCCCACGGGCATCCTCTAATCAGGGGCGCTGCCAATGAAATCAGATCAGCAGCCAGGGCCGCAAGCCCTGGCTTTATTGTGGGTGGTTGATGACGCAAGACAGAGTCCCAACCCTAAGCCATGCCACCTGGACCGATTTGGGTTTATGGCTGTTGCGGCGACGGCGACGGTTTCGGGTAGAGGGGCGATCGATGTTGCCCACATTGGAACCAGGGAAAGAAGTGCTGATTAACCCTTGGGCTTATAGTCACAAGCTCCCCCAAGTACAAGATTTAGTGGTAGCGGAACATCCTCAGCGACCGGGATTTCGACTGATCAAGCGGGTGATGGCAGTGGATGGAGACGGCTGTTGCGACTTGCGGGGCGACAACCCGGAGGAGAGTACCGATAGCCGACAGTTTGGATGGGTGAAGAAAGCCAGTATCCTAGGCCAAGCAATCTGTCATTTGCCATAAAGACCCAAAGCAACTGGGCTTTCGAGATCGTCGGAGGGCAGGCACAAGACCAGCCCCTACGCGTATCGTCTTTTCTGGAAATCGCCTTATCGTCTTTGGGTCATTGCCATGACTTTGTCTACTCTTCCAGCTGACTGGCAAGGTTAAGAAACGCTTCGGCGCGCTCAATCTGTGCCTGAGCTTCAAGTCGTTGCACAGTTGAAGCAGCATCGTAATCTGCCCTCGTACGAGCTTCTTGTGCCTGAATCAGATATCGATGGAATTCTCTTGAGACCTGGCCTGTCTTAGCAAAGTACTCACCAAATTTGCTGATCACGGCTGCATGTTTTGAGAATGAAAGGCTCTGACTGAGTAAAAACGCTTCCGCCACATAGAACATTGCATAGTAAGCGCGGGAAACAGCCACGTCATAGAGCTTGCTCTCTAGGAGTAGCTTGGCAGCACGCAAGCTATCCTCCGCTTTGATGATGAGTTGTTGTTGCTCAAGATTCACAAGGGAATCCCTTCCATAACAACATTACGGATTAGGGCAGATTCTTGGGCGCGATAGCGATCGCCAGAAACAAAGATATTGCAAATCACAACCGCATGCTCAAGACAGAGGTCCGCCACAAATTCTCCCGTTCGTTCAATCTCGGCCCAAGCATCGACCTCGCCTGAGAGCACCACCATCACGTCAATATCGGAATCGGATGTGGCTTCTTTACGGGCTTGGGAGCCAAACAGGATCAGGCGCTCTAATTGAGACCCATATAGTGTTGTCAAGTACTGTCGGAGACTATCCAGAATTTCAGGGAGATGGGGATGCTGCATGGTTTGCTCTGATTAGCGATGGTCGCCATGAGCGGGTTTGCTGCGAGTGTACAACAAAAGCTCAGAGTGATATTGGCGAGGTATTGGGGCAAGATCATCGGCAATTTTGGATCGCCAGTCTTTGGGCATTGGGTGTATTGGGTTGAATGGGGCAGTGACCCACTCACATCACTGCTGGTCTAACGCTGAGAACGCCCCCATATCCCCCATGCGTATTGCCTGCTATTAACCCCAAAGGGGAGCCGCATATTGCAACTCCCCTCTGAAATCCTATTGATGTAATTTTGCGGGCGCTTTTGTAACACCCACAAAACTCCGACTTAGGCGCTTGCGCCTGCCTTCGCTTTAGCAGCAGCAGCCTCGTCAGGATGAATATTCAGACGCGTTAGATTAATGCGACCGCGATTATCAACCTCACGTACTTTGACGATGACCTCGTCACCGACATTCACCTCATCTTCTACCTTGTTAACGCGATAATCCGCCAACTGGGAGATATGGATCATGCCATCTTGGCCAGGTAAAAACTCCACGAATGCCCCGATCGGAATGATCCGCACGACCTTACCGACGTAAACATCCCCAGCTTCGGGCCGATGGACGATCGCCTCAATCATGGCCTTAGCCTGCTCACCCTTCGCGGCCTCTAGGGAGGCAATGGTGATGGTGCCGTCATCAGAGATATCGACTTTGGCTCCGGTTTGCTCGGTGATGCCTTTGATCTTCTTGCCGCCCGGTCCAATCACCATGCCAATCATGTCCGGCTTGATCTTCAGGGTGATCAAGCGGGGGGCAAAGGGTGAGAGGGTGGTGCGGGGCGCGGCAATGGCCTTCAGCATCGAATCCAAAATATGGAGTCGGGCCGGTTTTGCTTGGTGAACTGCCTTGGCGATCACCTCCATGGGCAAGCCGGTGATTTTCATATCCATCTGCAGGGCGGTGATGCCGGTATCGGTGCCTGCCACTTTGAAGTCCATGTCGCCGAGGAAATCTTCGAGGCCCTGAATATCGGTTAGAACCCTGAACTCATCCCCTTCTTTGATCAGGCCCATCGCCGCGCCACTAACCGGTTTGGCGAGGGGGACGCCCGCATCCATCAGAGACAGGGTCGAGCCACAGACCGAACCCATGGAGGTCGATCCGTTGGAAGAGAGCACCTCAGAAACCACCCGAATCACATAAGGAAACTCTTCCATGGAGGGCAGCACCGGGACTAACGCCCGCTCCGCTAGGGCACCATGGCCCACTTCCCGACGGCCCGGAGAACGCATGGGGCGCGTCTCGCCGACAGAGTAAGGAGGGAAATTATAGTGGTGCAGATAACGCTTCTCATCATCGGGATGGAGGTCATCCATCATCTGCGCATCCCCGGCAGTACCGAGGGTCGCTACCGATAAGACTTGGGTTAACCCCCGCTGAAACAGACCCGTACCGTGGACACGTTTGGGGAGTAAACCGACCCGAGACTGTAATGGACGCACTTCATCCAGTTTGCGGCCATCGACACGGATGTTTTCTTCGACAATTTGCTGACGCATCAGCTTTTTGGTGACGGCCTTATAGGTTTTACCTAGGGCCTTGCCATCGGCTGCGACGGCCTGACGAATCGGATCCTCTTCGGGAAGCTCTTCAATCGCGGTGGCGACTTCGGCCTTGACTGCATCCAGCTTTTCATCCCGCTGGGGCTTGCTGAGGCTAAACTCTTTGAGCACGGCCTTAACGGAGTCAGTGGCGCGATCGCGCACAAAGGCTTCTAAGGTTGGGTCTGTTTCTGGCGGGGTGGCAATTACCCGCTCAATGCCCAGCTCTGCAATCAGTTCATTTTGGGCCTTGATCAGGTCTTGAACGACCTCATAACCAAATTCGATGGCCTCGACCACGTCTTGCTCAGGCAGTTGATTCGCCCCAGCCTCGACCATAATCACGCCGTCGGGGGAACCGGCAACGACTAGGTCTAAATCGCCGTCTTCGATTTCTTTATAGGTGGGGTTAATAATAAAATCATCACCGACCAAGCCAACCCGCACCGCTGCCATCGGTCCATTGAACGGGATCTCGGCCAGCAAAACAGCTAAGGATGCACCGGTTGCCGCCAGCACATCCGGGGGCACCTGATCATCCATCGAGAGGGTGGTGGCCACAATCTGAATGTCGTCCCGCAACCATTGGGGAAACAGAGGCCGCATCGGGCGATCGATCAGGCGGCTAGTCAGGGTTGCCCGCTCAGGGGGGCGACCTTCTCGACGCAAAAAACCACCAGGGATGCGTCCGGCGGCGTAAAGACGCTCTTCGTAATCAACTAATAGGGGTAAAAAATCGATGCCTTCACGGCCACTGGAGCGGGTGGCCGTCACCATTACAGCAGTATCTCCTGATTCCACCAGGAGTGAACCGCCAGCCTGGGGCGCAAATAAGCCCACCTTAAGTCGAATGTCCCGTCCATCAAAGGATATCGACTTATCAATCTCTTGCATTGACTGCTGTCCTTTTTCTGTTTTAGTCTTCTTTGATTTGTCGCATTTTATGGTAGCACTGTTGTTGCGAACTAAACGCTGACCTTGCTATGCTTGTTGGCTGGGTAAAAAGTACTTTTTGACTCGCTGCGCCACGGGCGAGTTAACCATTCTGGAACTGACTCCATCGCTTTTGCGTCTAGCTAGCGGGATGAGCTTCAGAGATTGTTTTAAATAGCACGTTCTCTATCCGGAGAATACGCAACGGTCTTTGTAGGACTCTGCAAGCGCGGTCAAGTGGCGCATTTGGCGTAGATTGCCCTCACATCTGAGTGGCTTCTGTGGCTGAGTAAACTCTGACCACATCCAAGTTTGGAGTTTAGCCTGTGGTAAAAACTCAAGTATTCAAGTTGGATGTGGTTTATCTTTTTTTGATGGGCACCCTTTCCTCAATTCTGCTTTCTTAAGGTTTATTGGACCAACAAATCATGAACATTACGAAACTTGCCTCAACCGGTCTTTTAGGTCTGAGTCTATCTGCAGCAAGCTTGCCTGCCCTGGCAGCCCCACAAATTTCGACGGGCGATCGCTGGTTAGAAGGCGTGAGCCAGAACCAATGCCTGCAGAGAGCCGATGCCTTTATTGCTGGCTTGGATATTCCTTCTGATGGCGGCGACATTGATCGCACCGGCTATTTCGATGATGGCACCTTCCGAATTCTCTGCTACGGGGCTGACAGCGACAGCATGGTGATCGTATTTTCGGCCCATGAAGATAGCTTGGATGTGGCGACTGGCTTCACCAGCTTTGCCTTAGATTCCATCAGTGGCAACTAGGGGGTCCAGCTTTTCCCTTATAACTGAAGTCAGCCGCTTTACTGAAGCCTCCCTTGTTCTAGGCCAGATAACAAGGGAGGCTTCATAGGTTTTGGGTAATTGAGTCGGAGCGCCGATCGTTGTCACATTGGATTTTGACCCTTCCAATCCCCCAGTAGAATGGAGGACTGTTGCAAGTTTTTGATCACATTTCTTCAGCCGCCATGACTGTCCGCGTTCGCATTGCCCCTAGCCCGACTGGGACCCTTCACATCGGTACAGCCCGCACCGCCGTATTCAACTGGCTGTTTGCCCGCAATCAAGGGGGGCAGTTTATCCTCCGAATTGAGGACACCGATGAAGCGCGATCTCGCCCTGAATTTACTGACAATATAATGACTGGGCTGCAGTGGCTGGGGCTGCAGTGGGATGAAGGGCCGTTCTTTCAATCAAAGCGATTGGATCTATACGAAAAAGCCATTCAAACCTTGCTAGATAAGGGGTTGGCCTACTACGCCTACGACACCCCAGAAGAACTGGATGCGATGCGGACTGCCCAAAAGGCCCAGAATTTGGCTCCCCGCTACGACAATCGCCACCGCACTCTCAACGCTGAGCAAAAAGCTGCCTACGCAGCCGAGGGGCGTACAGCGGTGATCCGCTTCAAGATTGACGATGACCGGGTCGTCAAATGGCGCGACCTGGTGCGGGGACCGATGACCTGGCAGGGCAGTGACCTGGGGGGCGATATGGTGATTGCCCGCGCGGCCTCGGGGGATAGTATCGGTCAGCCTCTCTATAACTTGGCGGTGGTGGTCGATGACCAAGATATGGCCATTACCCACGTGATTCGGGGTGAAGATCACATTGCCAACACCGCTAAGCAAATCCTGCTTTATGAGGCGCTGGGCGCGACCGTTCCTGACTTTGCCCACACGCCGCTAATTCTGAATACTTCGGGCCAAAAGCTGTCTAAGCGAGATGGGGTCACCTCAATTTCAGACTTTCAGGAGATGGGGTTCACCGCTGAAGCCCTAGTCAACTACATGACCCTCCTGGGTTGGTCCGCGCCCGATAGCCAAGAGGTCTTTACCCTGACGGAGGTAGCGTCTCAATTCAGCTTTGATCGGGTGAACAAGGCTGGGGCCAAATTTGACTGGGATAAGCTCGACTGGCTCAACAGTCAGTACCTCCATGGCATGGCTGCCTCTGATTTGTTAGAGCGCCTAATACCCTATTGGCAGTCAGCAGGCTACAGCTTTGATTTGGCGGGCGATCGCGACTGGCTCGAAGCTGTGGCCACATTGCTCGGCCCCAGCCTGACCCGACTCACAGACGGAGTAGAGCAAGGACGGTTTTTCTTTGCCCCAGAGATGCCCTACTCAGAAGCGGCAACGCAGCATCTCCAGCAGGACGGGGTTGCAGCAGTGCTAACAGCCGTGCAAACTGCCCTGAAAGAGGGCGACGCGCTGATTTCCCTAGATGCAGCCAAAGCTTTGGTCAAGCAGGTGGTTAAAGATCAAGGGGTGAAGAAAGGATTGGTGATGAAATCCCTGCGAGCAGCCCTGATGGGGGATATGAAAGGCCCCGATCTAATGGATTCTTGGTTGATCTTGCATCAGCGGCAGTTCGATCAAGGTCGTCTAAGTCAGGCAGTCGAGATCGGGCAAAGCTAATTTTCGGACTGCCGAACATCCTAGCTCAGGGCCTTCAACGGCCTGTGCTACGGTGGTTTTAGCGCATTGATATAGATACACCTGGGTCAGACTCAGCCCTGGAAATAAGGTATCTGTTTGCTTAAGGCTTGGAAATTACGTTAAATTTAGTTAACAATTCCTCATAAACCACATCCAGTTTGAAATTTTAGGTCTTTACTGCCGAGTGAACTAAGGATTTGGGTGTGGCCAGGGTTTAAGAATCTCGGCATGTTCTAGTTCGGTTTTGGACGTGAGGTCACACAGGCACTTTGACCTAGTCAATCCTGGCGACGCTTCGTTCCTCTTTCGTTCTATGCCAATTTTGCTTGACGTTTAAAGATGCTTTAGGGGCCACTCCGTTATGAAACTTTCTTGGCGAGTTGTCCTGCTATGGACCTTACCGATACTGGTTGTCGGTTTCTTTGTCTGGCAGGGTGCTTTCTCCACTAACGCCGCTGATGCGGGCCGTAATGCAGCCAACACCCGCATGACCTATGGTCGCTTCCTGAGCTATCTGGACGCAGGCCGTGTGACTGCGGTAGATCTCTACGATGGCGGACGGACGGCCATTATTGAAGCGGTTGACCCCCAAATCGATAATCGGATTCAGCGGTGGCGAGTTGATCTGCCGGGCAATACCCCTGAGTTGATTACGCGTCTGAAAGCCTCTAACGTCAGCCTCGATTCCCATCCCCCCCGCAGCGATGGGGCGATTTGGGGCCTTTTGGGCAACTTGCTCTTCCCCTTTCTATTAATTGGTGGGCTGTTCTTCCTGTTCCGTCGCTCTAGCAACGTCCCGGGTGGTCCAGGGCAAGCAATGAGCTTTGGTAAGTCTAAAGCCCGTTTCATGATGGAAGCTAACACCGGCGTCATGTTTGATGATGTTGCCGGTATTGAGGAAGCCAAGGAAGAGCTACAAGAGGTCGTGACCTTCCTGAAAAAACCGGAACAGTTCACCGCTGTCGGGGCTCGGATCCCGAAAGGGGCGCTCTTGGTAGGCCCTCCTGGAACCGGTAAAACCCTGTTGGCCAAGGCGATCGCTGGCGAGGCTGGCGTCCCCTTCTTCAGCATCTCCGGTTCTGAATTCGTTGAAATGTTTGTCGGCGTGGGTGCCTCCCGTGTCCGTGACCTGTTCAAAAAAGCCAAGGAAAACGCCCCATGCATCATCTTTATCGATGAGATTGATGCGGTCGGTCGCCAGCGCGGTGCCGGTATTGGTGGCGGTAACGATGAGCGGGAACAAACCCTCAACCAGTTGCTGACCGAAATGGACGGCTTTGAAGGCAACAGCGGCATCATTATCATTGCCGCCACCAACCGAGCTGATGTGCTTGACCAAGCCCTATTGCGCCCTGGCCGCTTTGACCGTCAGATCATGGTCGATCCCCCGGATGTCAAGGGTCGCCTTGAGGTGCTGAAAGTCCATGCTCGTAACAAGAAGCTGGCTGATGAGGTCTCTCTGGATGCGATCTCCCGTCGTACCCCTGGTTTCACCGGTGCTGATTTGGCCAACCTGCTAAATGAGGCGGCAATTCTCACCGCCCGTCGCCGTAAAGAGGGCATCACCATGACGGAGATCGACGATGCCGTTGACCGAGTGATTGCCGGTATGGAAGGCACGCCTCTGGTAGACAGCAAGAGCAAGCGCCTGATTGCTTATCACGAAGTCGGCCATGCGATCATCGGCACCCTGGTCAAAGCCCATGATCCGGTGCAAAAGGTGACCTTGATTCCCCGAGGCCAGGCCCAAGGCTTGACCTGGTTCACCCCCAGCGAAGAGCAGTTTTTGATTTCTAGGGCTCAGATTTTGGCCCGGATTACCGGTGCCCTAGGAGGGCGTGCTGCAGAAGACATCGTCTTCGGTGATGCGGAAGTGACCACCGGGGCTGGTAACGATCTACAGCAGGTCACCGGTATGGCCCGTCAGATGGTGACGCAGTTTGGCATGTCTGAGCTAGGTCCCCTCTCCCTTGAGGGGTCTCAAGGCGAGGTCTTCTTGGGTCGTGACTGGATCAATCGCTCTGAATATTCAGAGTCAATCGCCGCTCGCATTGATGGCCAAGTGCGCGAAATTGTGGAGCGCTGCTACGAAGAGGCCAAGCAACTCATGGTCGAAAACCGGGTGGTGATTGATCGATTGGTTGATTTGCTGATTGAGCGTGAAACCATCGATGGCGATGAGTTCCGTGAGATTGTGGCCGAGTACACCACCGTTCCCAGTAAGGAGCAAATGGTGCCTCAGCTTTAGAGCCAATCATTGATTGGATTTTGATTTCAGGGATTTCGGGCGCACAACCGTGCGCCCGTGCGATTATTAATATCGACAAAGGCTCGTCCCTGGGGGGCGGGCCTTTTTGGTGCCTGTTTTGCAGACGTTTGGGAGCATTCACATGACCCGTCCCCCCACGCTCTATGTGGCAATCACCAACCACGGCTTTGGCCATGCCACCCGCACCAGCGCCGTCGTGGCAGAAATCCAGAAACGGTGTCCCGCCATCAATATCATCTTGGCGACCACGGCGCCCCAGTGGTTACTCCAGACCTATTTACAACAACCGGTACAGTGGCGTCAGCGGACTTTTGATGTGGGGGTTTTGCAGTCTGATGGTCTCACCATGGACTACGATGCAACCCTAACGGCATTGAAAACAATTCAGGCTAACGCGGCTGAGACGATCGCCGCAGAAGCCGAATTTCTCAAGGCGGCCCAGGTGGATCTGGTGCTAGCCGATATTCCACCTTTAGCGGTTCCTATCGCCAAGGCTGCTGGCTTGCCCTGCTGGATGCTGAGTAACTTTGGCTGGGACTTTATTTACCGGGCTTGGGGAGGCAAATTCGGGGCGATCGCCGACTGGATCAGTGATTGCTTTCAGGGGTGCGATCGCCTGTTTCGCCTCCCCTTCCATGAACCGATGACGGCGTTTCCGCAGGTCACCGATGTCGGCCTGACGGGCGGCGATCCGGCCTATGACGTTGCCACTTTAACGGCGCAGTCCATCCATGCCCCCCGCGAACAGACGGTTTTATTGACCTTCGGGGGACTGGGCTTGTCGAAAATCCCCTACGAAACCCTGGATAAGTTTCCCGATTGGCAGTTCCTGAGCTTCGATGGCAATGCCCCAGAGCGACCCAACCTGCTCAAAATCAAGGACAAGCGCTATCGGCCCGTAGATGTGATGCCCCTCTGTGGGCGGGTTATCTCTAAACCGGGTTATGGCACCTTTGCAGAAGCCTGCCGATTAGGCATCCCCATTGCCACCCTCACCCGCGAAGGGTTTGCCGAGAGCCCCCTATTGCTGGAAGGATTACGCAACCACAATGCCCACCAAATCATTGAGCCAGAGGCCTTTTTGGCAGGGGATTGGGGCTTTTTGAAAGAGCGCCCCCAACCGCCTCTAACCGAACAGGTCTTGGATCGAGATGGAAATGGGGCGATCGCCCAAGCAGTGATCGATTATTTGACTTAATCGCAGGGGGTGACCCGAGCCGCCTGCAGCACAATCTGGTCGATCGCCCTGAGCATCACTGAGCCCGACTGACCGGGCTGGTTGATCAAAATGCTGAACACCAAGGTGCCGTAGTCGGGGTTTTCGAGATAGCCCGACAAGGCCCGCACCCCTCGCAAGGTGCCGGTCTTGGCCCGCACCCGCGCATGAACCGGGGTATCGCGAAAGCGATTGCGCAGGGTGCCACTGACGCCTCCAACGGGTAAAGAGCGGTAAAACAAGTCGCCTGCCTCCGCTTGCTCGGCCATGGCCTTGAGCAGGGTCACAAGGCCATCGGGAGTGGCACGATTGCGGCGAGAAAGCCCTGAACCATCGGCCTGCACGTAACTGTCAGGGGTGATACCAAGGGGCGTCAACACCCGCTCGACCGCAGACTGACCACCGATGCGACGCAGTAGATCATCGGCATAGCCGTTATGGCTATCGCGATTGACAATGGTGATGCGCTCCTCAATCGCCCCCAGGGCTTGGGGGTTGCGCTCTTGCACAATTTGCAGCGTCGCAGCGGTGGTAAAAAGCTTGGTATTCGAGGCGGGGATCAGCGCCGTATGCGCCCTCTGGTTGTAAAGTGCAGCGTCCTCATCTAAGGGCTCAATCACAATGCCCCACTGGGCGCTATTAAACTGGGGCTGACTGACAATATTAGCGATCGCCCCCTGCAAATCACTGGGGCAAAAACGACTGTCTAGACTACTAAGCTCAACAGACTCGGTCGATTCAGCTTGCGCCAGCAGCGGCGCTGCATCACCGGGTTGCTCAAGGGGTGAGTTGGCTGATGACAGGGCCGTCGCATGACCGCTTTGCCCTTGACTCAACACAACAACCAAGGCCGTTGCTGCCGTTTTGAGAACAGTGAGCCAAGATGCGTGGAGCTTATTGAGTTGGGTCATAGTGGGCTTTATCAATCATCAAGAGAGTGCATTAGACTCAATGCCAGTGTTAAAACCCTGACATTGAGGGCGATCCCCACCCTGGATACTCCCATGATTTCAGCCACAAAAATTGTGATCAGGACATCTAAATCATGAAACGCCTGCCAGCGGCAAGCGTTTCATGGGCAATATTTAGCCTTTTGCAGCCCCTACCCAGGGTTAGCGGCAACCACAACCGGTATGACCGCAACCCGAACTGCCTTCAGCATGGCCACTCGCACAGGCATCCCCGCAGTAGTATTGACCGTCTTTTTGAATGGCGCTGCTGATGTTCACAATGCATAGGCAAGATTCACAAGCGCATTTCATTTGAGTAACAGTAGGCATAACAGACACCTCAGTTCATAGAATTAGGACGAAAGCCTGAACAGCTCTCCATGAATAATGTTAACGCATGAGCATATATTCAGGTGTTGTGTGGATGACAGCAGAAGATATGGGAATCGCTGCCGAGGGGTGCTATGGCTGATTGGGAAGCAGAGGCCGCTCCTGCTGGGCAGCAGATCCTGAGTGTTGAAAAAGCCCAGCGCATGGCAGAGTTCTTCAGCGTGCTTGGAGACCCCAACCGCTGGCGGATTTTATCGGCCTTGGCCCTGGCTGAAATGCGGGTTCGAGATTTGGCCGCCGCAGTAGAGATGACTGAGTCAGCGGTGTCCCATCAGTTGCGAATCCTGCGAACCATGCGGCTGGTGGGCTATCACAAGCAGGGGCGCAACGTGCTGTACTCCCTGAAAGACCATCACATTTTTAATCTCTATCGGGACGTATCTGAGCATTTAGACGAGCCCGATGATGACTCAATGTCATCCTAAGAGGTCAGAGATCGCGGCCCTTTCAGCAGATCAGCAGCGGGCGACTGTAGAAGCCTATCTGTAAGAAGCCTCCGAGCATTGCAGAACCCTGGCCATTCAACACCCCTAACACCTATGGTTTTTGGGCATTCTCTCCGCCGCTTTGGGCGACAGACCCTGATTGGGCTATTGCTGGTTTTTGCGCTCAGCCTAACCTCCGCTGCCCAGGCCAACTCAGGTCCACCAGAGACTTTGACCTGGTTTGACTTTGAGGCCATGCCGGGGCCTATAGAGGCCGCTCAAATTCTGGCCTGCGATACAGAAGCCTGTGACTCAGCCTATGCGCAGTTTGATACGGGGACTTGCACGGTTTCGGGCTGTTTAGCGCCGCCTCAGGATTCCTTTAAAACCTTTACTTGTCGTGATCAGACCTGCTTGATTGTGGGGGGCCTGTATATTCCGACCGAGTCCGATCGCACTGCCTGGTTCCGCCTGCAGGTTCAGAGCCAAGGCCGCCTTTGGGCCAGCAACGTGCTTGAGGCCCCCATGGTTGAGGTCGGCAGTCGTGATCGGTTCCCAGTGCGCTGGGTGGATGATGCTTTAGAGATACAACCTGCTGAGTCAGCCTATGGAAATACGGCAGGGATGCTCTTTTGGCTGGGGCTCGCCCTAACAATCGCCCTTGAAGCGAGCGTTGTGGCCTTGATGCTCAGACGACAGGGGCTGTGGTCGCAACTCTGGCGGCGAACCTTTGTCAGCTTTGGGCTGATGCATCTGGTCACCTACCCAATGGTGTGGACCCTGACCAACGGGTTTCAGCCCTTCAGCTTTGTCGTCGATCGCGTCTTTGCCCAGATTTGGCTGGCGATCGCCCTAATCTACGGGGTGTTCTTCTACTTTCTGCGCCAGGGGCGATCGCGGCGATTACTTTTGGCTCCGGCGGTTATCTTCCCGCTCCTGTTTTTCCCCAGCCTAATTGTGCTGTTTCTCTTTAGCTATGGCCGGTCTACGCCCCTAACTACGGGGCTGTCTTACGGGATGGCGCTGGCGATTGCAGAGGTGGCGGTCACGGTCTATGAAGCAATCTTTTTAGCGATGCTGAGTCGAGGTAAACTCTCCCTCACCACCACGGGCTTACTGAGCCTGGTGATGAATGGCACCAGTTGGGCCGTGGGGTTCTGGCTGTTTCGATAGGTCGAAACGCATCCAGTTACAAGTGGCGAACGCATAAAGGGCGGGCTTGGTTTACCCTAGATCGCGTCTCTGTTAGCTGCTGCCCATGTATCCCCCCGTTGACCCGATTATTTTTGAAGTTGGCCCTATCGCCCTCAGGTGGTACGGGCTGCTGATGCTGACGGCGATCGTGGTGGCAGCTCAGATTGCCGGGCGGGCCGTGGCCCGTAAGGGGGAAGATCCGGAGAATCTCTGGGACATGCTCTTCTGGATTTTGATTCCAGGGTTTATTGGGGCGCGGCTCTATTACGTGTTTATCCAGTCGCCTCGGGGGGCGACTGGCTTGGGCTATTACCTGGAGAATCCCGGCCAGATTTTGCAGGTCTGGGGCGGCGGCATCCACATCTTTGGGGGCTTTATCTTTGGGGGTGTTGCCCTGTGGGTGTTTAGCCGCGTCCGCAAGATGAATGCTTTGCTGTATTTGGATGCGATCGCCCTCGGTTAACCGTTGGCCAAGGCCATAGGCCGCTTG
>ERZ1740060.667-NODE-667-length-15680-cov-8.933568_pt1 | contig 15680 bp, 13 predicted proteins | sample MGYA00581743_ERZ1740060 | MGnify/ENA primary metagenome ERZ1740060 (study PRJEB43018, sample SAMN04849235) | marine metagenome | isolation source: floating plastic debris | place: Pacific Ocean | collected 2008-08-27 | study: EMG produced TPA metagenomics assembly...
GTTGATTTGGTGTTGAGCCTGGATCTGTCAACGGCGGGGCGGTCCGATCAGCTCGAAGACACCCATAACTACGCGATCGCCACCCTGGCGATTCAAGACTTGATTCGCACCACCCCATTCCGGCTGATCGAGACCCTGGCCAGCGAAATCGCCAAGACGGTCTTGCAAACAGACGATCGCCTCAGCCAGGTCCGGGTGAAACTTACTAAACTCACCCCGCCGATTCCCGACTTCACCGGACAGGTGGCAGTGGACATTAGCCGCGATCGCACCGTTTTAGACCAACCTTCCCCTCCGGCCATTCCCCTCAAGCGCGAGCCGTCTCTTTAAGCGGCAGACGAGTTTATTGATACACAAACAAACGCTTAGCGGCACGGGTAAAGGCCACGTAGCAGAGCTGGTTGCGCTCAATCACGTTGCGATTGGCCGCCATAGAAGGCACATCCACAAACACATCTTGAAAGGTGGATCCCTGGCTTTTATGGATGGTCAAACTGTAGGCGTAGTCCACCTGATGGAAGCGCTGTTTTAAATCCCAAAACTCCATCCAGCGTTTTTCACGGCTCAATAATTCGAGCTTGAGATTCATTTCCGCCTGACCCGATTCATGGAGCACCCGCAGGGTTTTAAATTTTTGCTCCTCCGTTTCCACAAATAGGCTCCAGATCGGCCATTCTCCGTCCCGTTCTGGCTGTACCTCAATCACTTCGCATTCCGCCGAGGTGGGCAAGATGATCGACTCGTCATCCAAGCAAGGGTTCATGGCCATCAGTCGCTCACCGGGGACAAAGCGAAAAGCGGTGGAGCCGTAAATGGCCTGACGGATCATCTGGTTGAGTCGAGCAACCCGACGGTTGGTGTAGGCCAGCGCCCGCACCTGATCGGGGTTAGCCTGATAGGCTTCGCTGGTAAAGGCCCGCAGCATTAGCTTCTCCCACATGGGGCGAGGCAGGACAAAGCAGCCCTCCGTTTGATCGGTATTGGTATCGCTGCGCAGGCGGGGCAGGCGATCGCGCTCCAAATTGCGGCGGATGTCTTCGGCAATCACCCCGATCGCGCCGCCATAGCGCACCACTTCCGTCAATTCCGATTTGTTAACGATTTGCCGGAAGCAAGCCGACTCTGGCTCATTCACGGGTGGCAATTGCGCCGGATCCCCCACAAACAAAATCTGAGTGGTGCCATACAAATTAGAGACCGCATTCACCAGCAGCAGCCACAGCTCCTCATTCACCATGGAGCATTCATCCACCACCACCAGGCGAAAGCGATCCACTTGGCTGCCCTGCTTGCGATCGGGCTGAAACACCTGGTTACCGCTGTCTTCATCAATCACGGGCCGCAGCCCCAGCAGGGTGCAGCAGGTCATGGCATCCACATCTAGCCGCCACTGATCGGCCATGGTAGCCAGCACTTTAGTAGCCTTGTTGCTGAAAGCCGTCAGCACAATTTTGCGATTGTCCCCCTGTTCCCGCAGGCCAGCAATAAACATCTGCAAGAGGGTGGTTTTGCCCGTACCGGCATAGCCCGTGAGTAAGTAAAGCTTTTCGGGTCCCTCCACAAATTCCTGGAGCGCATCTAGGGCCGCCACCTGTTCAACGGTGAGGATCAAACCCCCATCGTCGAGTTCAGTTGGGCTGGGTTGCGGTAGCACCATTAGGGGCCGAACGAAAATCTCAACACCCATTTATGATGCCGCAGAACCCTAGCCCTGAACCTCTAGCCCCTAGGCGCGAGTAATACTGGCCACTTTGCCACCCGTTTTATTAATGCGCTGGAGGGTTTGGGATAAGGTCTCGTAGGGCACTACAAAGACCTTGTTGCTGCGGCGTACTCTGGGATAGCCTGGCGAACTGACTCCGGCCACTTCGATACGGTAAAGATTACCGCGCTCATTCGTCTGACTAGAACGACCAAAGACACGGGTGGTAACCGTTCCTTTTTTAGAGGGCTGATAAGCCCAGCCACCGCCGGTGGACCCAGAGGGTGGAACGACTGCGGAGACCCCATCCATGGCGAGCTCTGAAGCTAGTCGAGACTGGTTCCCAGCTGCTTGGGCGCGATCGCTATTGGCATAGCCTCGATAGAGACTGAACATGCGTGTAAAACCCGCGATTTTCTGGCCCGTTTGAGTCTCGAATCCCCGGTAGTAAGGGACAATGTTGTCGCCAAAATGGGTTTCGTACTCTTCATTGAAAATGTAAGAATCAATGTCCGCTTCAAACCCTTCATTTTGATAGCGATCTAGGTGCTCGATCACCTCAGCTTCGTCATAGGGGGCGCGCCCCAGCAAATGTTTGAAGTTCAGCTCAATCACGCGGGTTTGGAAGTTGGGATATAAAAATTTAGCCTTATACAAATCTGACTTGGCTACGGCTTGAACAAAGTCCCGAACCGTCAAAGCCCCATTGGTCAGCAAAGATTCTAGTCCGATCAAGCGCTCAGACTGCATCAGATAGTCATTGCCAAGCACCTGACGGTATACGGCCTTGATAACCGCTTGGGCATCACGGGCATCCCATTCAGGCTGCAATTCTATGGGCTCTTGCTCAGCAAAAGGAAGGGTTCCCAGGCGAGCCGCCTCTACTGTAATCGCCACAGATTTATCTCCTTAAATTGGATTATTCAATTGGATTCAGAGCGCTGAAATTACCGCAATCACCCAGTTGCTGCAGCCATCAATGGTCACAGCATGGAACTTCTACCCAGAAGGATTGTGAGTGATCGGCAGATCCAATCATCATTGCCCCATTCACAAAAAGGACGCTGATGAATGAAAATAGAAAGCTAGTCTTTAAAGAGAACCAATTGCAATAATGCTACTACCTCTTTGGTGCAGACATTGCAAAGCTATGTAACTAATCATCCTGTTTTTCACTTCCTGGCAAGGCTCTTTTGCAGGGTCTGTGAGCCTTGAGGAGAGAATAAACCAACATTTAAGTTGACTATGGGAAAGCGATCGACTCCCAACTTTTCAAAACATTGGTGAGTTATCGTCCAATCCCTGCCAACGGGTCATAGAGGTCATGCCTTATTGACATACAATATCAGCAAGGCCCTTGAATCATTTCTCTGTATTTGCAGATCATCTGCAAGAGTTGGGTTTGCTCACACTGGCGAAGAGGGTGACAACAATCTCCCACCATGTGCCTCTGCATTCGGAGATGAAGACGGCAATAACCCCGCCTCCGCCACGTTCTCAAGGATCAAATTCCTTTTGCGCCCTAACATTCGCCGGGGTCTTCATCTTCTCGCGCCTCTAGTTCTGGGAGCGTATAGTCTGTACCGGCTGGAAAGGCTGGACAGTCTTGAAAGTCAGGGTCGGGCTGAATGGCCCCTGGGTCAATTACCGTAGCCGATTCTGTTTCCCAATCGTTGAACCAGAGGCGACCCCCTGGGGTGGAAATATAGCCGTAAATTCCCTCTTCAATATCCCCTTCTAAATCATCTGTGGAAGGGACTTCTGAATCGGCATCAGGGGAATAGGAGCCATGGGTATGGTACGAGGCAATCACGACAAATTCGTCGGGCTCATTCCACGGATTACAGCTATCGGGTTCACCTCGGACGGCGGTTGTGGCGGCCAGTTCACCATCGGCGTCATAGCCGTATAGGCCGCAATATTCCACACCCGCTTCAATGGAGATCTCTTGGACCTCCACCAAATGGTCTCGGGCGAAGTCATCCAATTCGTCTAGATCAACCTCATCCCAAACCTCACCATCGGCAAAGCCTGGATCGGCATCAGAGAAGTCGTTTGGCGCACAGGCCCCGATCGCGATCGCCAGCACAACCCATCCCCATCGGCCCACCATTCGCATTCGTTGTCTCCCCTGCTGCATCCTGCGATCGCTCCTACAGTCCTTGAGTCCCCCAGCTTAAAGGTAACCCGGGCCGAGGTCCTGATTGAATCCACCCAGACAGACTAAGCTGCCGAACAAATTGCAAATAAATATTAAGTCGCCCCACAGCAGTCAAAAATGAAACGATTATGAAAAATGAAACGATTATGAAATGCTGCACCCATGGCAAATCACCTTTTAACTCACGGGTTGACCCTAGCCCTCAGCACTCTGGTGGGTTTGGGATTAAGCAATTGCGCTCCGGTTCCCTCTGATCGGCCTGCACCGAATGCTGACACTGCAACGCAGCAAGCCAATGAAACGGCTGAGAAGAAAGTTTTGACCACCTTCACCATCCTGGCAGATATGGCTCAGGTGGTGGCCGGAGACCAACTGCAGGTTGAGTCTATTACCCGCATCGGCGCTGAAATTCACGGCTATGAACCGACCCCTAGCGATTTGACCCAGGCCCAGGATGCGGACTTGATTCTCTATAACGGCATGAATCTGGAGCGCTGGTTTGAGCAGTTTCTCGGCAATTTACAGGATGTGCCAGCGGTGATTTTGACCGATGGCATCGAGCCCATCCCCATCGCCGAAGGCCCCTATGCCGATAAGCCCAACCCCCACGCCTGGATGTCACCCCAAAATGCCTTGATCTATGTGGAGAATATCCGTCAGGCCTTTGTGGAGCTGGATCCTGAGAATGCCGAAACCTACAACGCCAATGCTGCGGCCTATAGCGACCAGCTCAGGGAGATCGATCAGCAGCTCAAAGCTGACTTAGCCCAACTACCCGAGGCGCAACGCTACTTAGTCAGTTGCGAGGGGGCGTTCTCTTATTTGGCCCAAGACTACGGCTTGACCGAGATCTACATGTGGCCAATCAATGCCGAGCAGCAGGCCACGCCGAAGCAGGTTCAGGGGGTGATCGAGCAGGTCAAGGCCAGCGACGTACCCACCGTTTTTTGTGAAAGCACCGTCAGTGACGAAGCTCAGAAGCAAGTCGCCCAAGCCACAGGGGCGCTCTTTGGCGGCAATCTCTATGTAGATTCCCTTTCGGCTGCTGATGGTCCCGTCCCGACCTTTCTGGATTTACTCGAATACGATGCCCGTACCATTGCCGAGGGATTGCTATTGGCCAATGAAACGTCTCCGTGATCAAACCCGCAAATCTTAATTTCTTGAACTGTTCCCTTCTCTCCTCCAGCTGCCATGCCAACCGCAACTCAAACCATCGCGATTCAGGGCCTCAGCGTCACCTACAGCAATGCCCGTGTCGCCCTTTACAACGTTAACTGCGCCGTCGAACCGGGCACGATTACCGCTTTGGTCGGTCCTAATGGCGGCGGTAAATCCACCCTGTTCAAAACAATCATGGGCTTTTTGCAGCCCGGTCAAGGCCGCATTTGCGTCGGCGGGAACTCGGTTAAGCAGGCCCAAAAACGGCAACTCATGGCCTATGTGCCCCAGTCGGACGAAGTGGACTGGCATTTTCCGGTGAGTGTGTTTGATGTGGTGATGATGGGCCGCTATGGCTACATGAATCTCTTGCGCATTCCCACGGCCAAAGATCGGCGCTTAGTGATGGAGAGCCTAGAGCGGGTTGGCATGGTGGATTTGCGCCACCGTCAGATCGGGGAGCTGTCGGGCGGACAGCGGAAGCGGGCTTTTTTGGCGCGGGCCTTGGCCCAGGAAGGGCAGGTAATTTTGCTGGATGAGCCGTTTACGGGGGTGGATGTCAAAACTGAGAAGCGGATGATTGATTTGCTGATGCAACTGCGCCGAGAGGGGCACACGATTTTGGTCTCAACCCATGACCTGGCCTCAATTTCGACCTTTTGCGATCGCGTCATCCTGATCAACCAAACCGTTTTGGCCGCTGGCCCCACTGCCGCAACCCTGACCGAAGACAACCTCACCCTCACCTTTGGAGGGCTGCCCCTGAGCAGTCTGCAGCAGTTGGCTTCGAATCAGTCCCCTGTGAGGGCCGAGGTCCAGCCATGGTAGAGGGAACAACCGCAATCGCCCTCTGGAACTGGCTACTGGAGCCTTTGCAGTTTGGCTTTATGGTCAAAGCCCTGTGGGTGAGCGCCTTTGTGGGCACGGTTTGTGCGGTGCTCTCTTGCTACATCACCCTCAAGGGCTGGTCTCTCATGGGGGATGCGGGTTCCCATGCGGTAGTGCCGGGGGGGGTGGTGGCCTATGCGCTGGGCATACCCTTTGCGGTGGGGGCCTTTGTGTTTGGGTTTGGGGCGACGGTGGCGATCGGCTATGTCAAATCCAAAACCCGCCTCAAGGAAGATGCGGTAATTGGGGTGGTGTTTACCGGCTTCTTCGCCTTTGGCCTCGTGCTGGCCACCAAGATTCCCAGCAATATCGACCTCTTCCATATCTTGTTCGGCAATGTGTTGGGCATCTCCCAATCGGACATTGTCCAAACCTTGATCGCCGGTATCACCACCCTGATAATTATCCTGCTGCGCCGCAAGGACCTATTACTGTTTTGTTTTGACCCCAACCATGCCAAGGCGATCGGTCTCAACACCCAGTTGATGTATTACACGCTGCTGTCGGTGCTGGCGTTGACGATTGTGGCGGCGCTGCAAACGGCGGGGATTGTGTTGGTGGTGGCGATGTTGGTAACACCGGGGGCGATCGCTTACTTACTCACCGATCGCTTTGACCATATGCTGATGATTTCGGTGGCTAGCAGTGTGCTGTCTTGTGTGTTGGGCACCTATGCCAGTTATCACCTCGATGTGTCTACCGGGGGCAGCATTGTGGTGCTACTGACGCTGCTGTTTACGGTGGCGATGGTAGCTGCACCAAAGTATGGGATTTTGGCCCAGGGGCAATGGCAAAGGGCCAGTCGGAAACCATCGCAGCACCAGCCTTTACCTGCGAAGGAGTCACAGCCTTGATTCTGAGGGGTGTGTTTTCCGAGAGTATTGCAAGAATAAAATATTGGATACATGCTGCCGTCCCTGCCTTGGTGTTTTTCAACCCGCCTATTGCTCCTTCAAGACCAGCGAGATTTGATCAGATAGGGTCATGGGATCGTACGGTTTTGCGATAACTGAGGAGACATTGAGCTGGTTAAAGTGACGCTGTTCACTAGATTGGGCCTTTGCGGTCAAGACGATCACAGGAATTTCCCGAGTTTTCGAATTTTCCTGGAGCTTTTTTAAAATTGTGAGCCCATCCATTTCTGGCATCATGATGTCTAGCAAAATGGCATCAGGAATTTCAGCCATTGCGATCGCAATACCCTCTGGGCCATTACAGGCTTTTAACACCTCCCACTGACCCGTGATTTCCAGGCAAATTTGGGTCGCTTCTCGGATATCGGCTTCATCGTCAATGATGAGAATCCGTTTGGATGACATGGGAACCCCCCTTACATAAACTGTCGAGTACGAGTGGCCCGCTATAGCGGTTTCGATGAGATAAAAACAATGCGGTAGCGCCAAAATCTATGGGTGACGAGCAACTTAAGGTTGGAGGTGGGGGTGGGCTTCAGGCGACAGCGGCAGGAGAAAAAAGAAAGTGCTGCCCCCGTCTATATTGTTTTCTGCCCAAATTCTGCCGTCGTGCTCCTGAATAATGTTGCGACAAATGGCCAATCCCAGGCCCGTGCCTCCTTGGTGTCCGGTGTTAGAAACATTGAGCTGTTCAAATTGCTGAAAAATCACCTCTAACTTATTGGCGGGAATGCCTGGACCTTGGTCTTTAACCTGCACCAAGAGATAAGCGGTAGCAGTGGGTTCGAGGGTATTCATCAGAGCCTGCAAGCGTTGCGATTGGGAACCTGGCAGATCTAGGCGGGCTATGTCCGATGGCAGCACTTGAGCGATGACGGTAACGGTTGATCCGGCAGGTGAAAACTTAATGGCGTTACTAAGCAGGTTCGTCAATGTTTGGATGAGGCGATCAGGGTCAACCCAAAGCTGCACAGAGAGGGGGGTGACAGAGAGCTGAATGTGATTTTTTTCAGCGATCGCGCGCATCTCATCAATTGCTTGGGCCGAGATGTCAGCCCAGTTACAAGCTTGCTTACTGAGGGTGACCTTGCCCAACTTAATCCGTTCGATATCTAAGATGTCGTTGACCAGACGCACCAGGCGATTGGTATTGGAAAAGGCAATTTCGATCATCCGCTGGCGCTTGGGCAATTGAATATCGAGACTGGTTTCAGCCAGTAGCCCCAAAGCCGTGCGAATTGACGTGAGTGGGGTGCGTAATTCATGGCTGACGACGGAAATGAATTCATCCTTCATTTGCTCGATCATCTGACGCTCCGTAATATCTTTGAAGGTCACCACAACGCCTAAAATGTGGCCAGCTTCTTGCAGCGGGGTGCTAACGTACTCGGTGGCAAAGCTAGTGCCATCTTGACGATGAAACAAATCACCAGAGACGTGATGGGTCTGACCTGAGTTCAGGGTCTCGAAAATCGGGGTGTCGGTCCACGGGTAGGTAGTATGGTCTGGCCGTGAATGCTTGATCAAATCATGCATAAACTGGCCAATTAGGCTCTGGGTAGACTGTTCTAGAATTTTGGCCGCAGCCGGATTCACAAAGACGACATGACCCTGGGTATCTAACCCGTAGATCCCTTCCCCTGCTGATTTCAAAATGAGGTCATTTTGATGGCTTAGGTGCTTGAGTGAATCCTTGGCCTGTTTCAACTCGTTGAGGGTGCGCTCTCTTACCCCAATCTCAAGTCTTAAATGGGTGTTGACTTGCTGCAGTTCAGCCGTCCGTTGCATGACCCGCTGTTCAAGATCGGCGTTCAGCCTCTGAACTTCTTGATAAAGCTGAGTCTGGTAAATAACTGAGGCAAATTGGGCTGCAGCGGCTTGCGCTAGCTCAATATCTGGCCCTGTCCAGGGGTGGGGTTGCTCGCGCTTCAGTTCGCGCCAAGTCTCGAAGGACTGACGCGGGCGGTTTTGCCGAGGGTCTGCCGAATCTAGCCGTCCGGCCCAAATATTCTCGATGGTGACTGCCTGACGAAATAGGCTGAGGTAGCCGAGCACCTGATTTTGGTGACAGAGCTGCATCACCATGAGTCCTCGCAGTCCTTGGCGCTGCAAGGCGGCAGCTAGGGGGGGCGGGAGATGGGCTTGCCGCAGGTCGGAGATCGCCCAGAGGGGAATTTGGGCTGACACAGGGCTGGTGGATACTAGCCAGTCCTGCCAGGCGGGCAACTGCTCAACCACAGGCGGTGGCGTTGACGGTCGGGGGCGCAGTTGTCGGGTGCGAAGTTGGGGCTGTAGGCCAATGGTGAAAATTTTAGGGGCCGGTTCCCATGGTTTGGCTGCCAGATAGAGTCTACCCCCGGCACTCTTGAGGGCCTTAACGGTTTGCTGCAAGGCGGCTTGTAGGGAGTGCTCACTAAAGTCTTGTAGTTGGGCGGTAATTTGATTGAGCGTGGCTTCTCGTTGGGCTTTGAGGCGACTTTGGGTCAACAGGTTGGCATGGGCGATCGCGCCAGTGACCTGATCAGCAATCAGTTGCATCATCTCCAATTCTTTGGGGTTAAACCGTCGCGGGGTGCTGTGATGGGCGACGAGTAGTCCCCAGAGTCTCTCTCTATGGGGCAGGGGTACCACCAATGACGCTTGCACCCCCATGGCGGTGAGATATTCCACATGGCAGGGATCAACGGGCCGAAACCACAGCTGGCGATCGCTCTGGGTCCGCTGATTGGCAAGAGGACTAATCCCGATTTCTTGTTTTGCGACATTAATAATGGTGCGCTGACGGGCAATCAAGAACATTTCACGGGAACGTTCAGGGATATCGTCAGCGGGAAAACGATGTCCGAGCAAAGAGGGCAATTTTGGGCCACCCAAGGCCTCCGCAACCACTTCACCACTGCCATCACCATGGAAGCGATAGACCTTAATGCGATCAGCGGCCAAAAACCGCTGTGTTTCCGTCGCTGTTGAGGTGAGAATATCGGGCAGCTCAATGGAGCGACGGATGCGATCAGTAATCCGATGCAGCAGGCCTTCGAGGGTGGGAATGGCAGACGGGCTAGACATTCGGAAGAAGCGTTGGGCGTTCGGTGTTCAGGGTTAGGTGAGCCTAGCCAGGGGCAGACCAGGGGGGTAGTGTGGCGATTTTTTGCAGCGTTGGTGGTTTGGCCATCCCCAGACGGATGACAGTCCGCTGCTAAATCCTTCAGCGCGGTGGCTGCGCCATCGCTGCCATGGCTCGCTGGAGCTGAGATTGTTTCAGTTGCTCAAATAACCGATCGAGCAGCGTTGACTGAGCGAGAGATTTTTCCACCAGATCATTGGCTCCCGCTCTCAGGGCGGCGGCTTTGGTGTTCACATCGCCGTGAATTGTCAGAAAAATAATTGGCAACTGACTCCAGAACGGCGCTTGCCGAACAGTGCGACACAGTTCTAATCCGTTAAATCTAGGCATTTCAATGTCGAGCAGGAGCAGGTCTGGCACCGACCTCTGTAGGGTGGCCCAAAAATTGAGCGGCTGACTCAAGGTGATGAGCTTAAACCCCTTAGGTTCTAGGAAAGTTTGCAAAGCGGTTAAAGTCTGAGGGTCATCATCTACGACCATGACCTTGTGGGCCGCGCCAAGGCCCTGGGAACGCACACTGAATACGCTCTTAAGCACGGCAGCAACATCTGGATCGGCGAGAAAAGCCTGGCTACCCAACTGCGCAGCTTTGACCCGGTGGGTCAGACTACCCTCCTGGCTACACACCAGAACGAGAAGGGAAGGCACTTTATTAATGACCCGGGACAACTGCTGCAAGCCGCTGCAATCTAAATCGTCCAGGGCCAGATTCAGCACAATAATGTCGAGGGTTGTCGCCTCTGATGCGGTTGGGGCTCGCTTGCCCGTCGAGCTGGCTTGATGCGACGCCATCAGGGTTGGCCATAGGTTAGATAGGGCAGTTTCATCTGAGGCTGTTTGGACTTTTAAGCCCTGTTGACTCAGGGCCTGCGCGACCTGCGCGACCAGTGGCAAATCATCATCCACAATGACCAGGAGCGGATCGGCCCAGCCAGATTGCACCGACTGCGCCGGACTTACCCCCTGATTGAGTACCGCTTCGAGGGTACTGATCAACTGGGCCAACTGGTGTTGGCATGCGGTCGGAATGGGGGCATCCCCCGTCAGAATTTTCTCAATGGAGTAGGCAACCTCCGAGCCTGAATGCAACCCAAAGATGCCGAGCGCACCAGCTAGGCTATGGGCGGCTCGAATTGCCGCAGGCCGCAAACAATCAGTGGCTTGCTGTTGCTGTAGCGCTTGCAGCATTTGCTTGAGTCGGGTCAGCCGTTCTAAATTTTGAGCCTTGGCTGATTGCCACAGGGTGGCTAAAGCCACTTGGGTTTGCTGCTGTCTGACTGAGGGGGCAGGGCGTTTAGATGCGGGTTCAGATGCGGGGTCAGATGCGGGGTCAACAGTTAATGGGGCAGGGGTCACCGATGAACGGGCGGGCTTGAGGCGATAGCCAATCCCATAAACCGTTTTGATGAGATCGCCCGGAGCCCCGACCGCCACCAGCTTCTGGCGTAGCCCGCGAATGTGAGCCGTTACGGTATCTTCTCCAGGTGCTTTGCTACAGTCCCACAGCCGATCGATGATGCCGCTGCGGGTAAACACCTGAGACTGTTTGCGCAGAAACAGTTCTAGTAGACGAAACTCCTTCGGCGTTAATTTAACGGGGCGATCGCCATAGGTGACTTCTTGACTATTGGGATCTAACTGTAAATCCTCCCATTCAAGAATAGATAACAGGGGTGTCTGCCCCCGTCGCAGCAGCGCACGTACCCGTGCAAAGAGCTCTTCCAGTTCAAACGGTTTGGTGATGTAATCGTCCGCTCCGGCATTCAGACCCGCAATCTTATGGCTGTTCGAATCCAGCGCTGTTAGCAGCAACACCGGCATATGGTAGGAGTGATCCCGCAGTTTTTGGCAAAGCTGTAAACCATCCATTTCCGGCAGCATTACATCCAACATCACGAGGTCATATTCAAAGGAATTGACCATCTGCCAACCAAGCTGGCCATTCTCGGCGATATCTACGGCATAGTGCTCGTTCGCCAAACCCTTTTCAAGCACGGCTGCTACCGAGCCATCATCCTCAACCAGTAGTATCCTCATCGGTCTTTACCTGCCCGAGACAAACATCAAATGAAAACTGATTTAGTTAAAAAATAGCGAGACCTATCTTCTTAATAAGACATTATTTTTAATTAATATTTTGCTAAAGTTAATTAAAATTTACCAGGAAGAGGAATTGACCTGTGATCGTTTAGCTGTCTGGAAGTAGCTGCTAGAGAATAATTACTTGCAGCCATTTCTTACTTTTCTGGGTTGGTTTTTGGGGTCATATTCCTGAGAAATTCAGTTTCTTATGATGTAATTTTCAACATAAGCTACTAAGCTTAATGCTCATTGATTCCTCTTGCTAGGGCATTTATTCGTAAATGACCTAGCAAGAGATTCCTATCTTCTGCTTAAGCTCAGGCTTTGCGAATCAGTGGAAATAAGTGCCATATTGTAGGCCCGGAAACAGATGATTGGCCTCAATCATGAGCACTGAGAGCACAATGAGGGCGATCGCTGCCATGATGGGTGCGCTTGTCAAATATTTTGTAAGGTATTGCATAAAATCCTCCAGTAATTAGGCGAAATTCAAGATTCGAAAGTTGGTGAAAAGGTTGAACGGCAGAAGCTATTAGAACCTGAAAGTACAGGAGTTTCAAGAATTTTTGAACCAGCGTTCTAAGGTTTAGCTCTTGTCCTATTTCTAGCCAGCGGGAGTATCTCAGAGTTGTAACTGTGCAAATTCGATGGCCGCAATAGAAAGGGTTGCAGCCCTTTATGACGGTGCTTTTGCGAAATGAGACGCTCCCATTGGCTAGCAGCTCTATCGGGGGGACACCGATAGCTCATGTTCGGGGGCTGTTAGTTTTCCTGATGTAAGCTCTTTGAAAAAGAGAATAGGCCATAAAAAACCCTGAGTAAAAGAGCGAACAGCCAAACCGATATCGATAAAAATCTCCGTCTCTTCAGGTTTGGATTTTTGCTTGCTGTCGATCAAATAAGCTCGCCCTGACCAGCCTAAAAAACCCGAAAAGTAGAAGAAGATAGCAAATGGAATCACGATATCTATGGCGCGATCAAAACGCAGTTGCAAATGCGGTAGTCCCTCTTCTCCGCAGAGCAAATTAGATGAATAGGCCGCGTACGGTTCATCAAAGTAGTAGCTCTGGGGAGCATCCTGCATCCGCTTTTGAAAGGCCGCTGACTCTTGGCAAGGAACAAGATGAGTGTCTGAGGTTGCTGCTACGGCTGGCGGCACCGCGCTAATCCAGAAAAACACCATGAGCATAATGGCTAACAGTTTTCGCATTTTCTAATCTCCGATACTTAGGCAAGCGAGCATAATCGATTTCGTCTTGAGAGGCCATCTCCCAGTGCTGATCTCAGAGACCTCGCAAGCATCAGGTGGCAGATTTAGGGTCGGCCCCCATTTCCGCAGGTGCTGAAATTGTTGGAGCAGAGCTGATCGCGTCTTGTCCCATCGCGGCCGCATCGTTGCCTTCCCGTTCAATCCAGAGAAAAATGATGGCAAAAATGGGAAAAGGCAGAATGTAAAAAATCAGCGGAATCATCAGCCAGGGTAGCCATGATGCAGCGTAGGCTCCAGTCAGTTGAGTCATGTCAGCCATGATGTTTCTCCGTGAATTAAAGTTGCTTTTTGATATGGGTTATGGGGTATTCGCTTCAACCCAGCATGCTATTGACGATCGCCTGACTCACATTCACCGCGCCCCGTAAACCGGCGTCGATATCACCGAAGTTTTCCAGCAGTACGTAGGCGAAAATGGCCCCACCCATAGAACCGAGTAAGATGCCGCCGCAAAGCTGAAACCAGTCTTCTTTTTGGCGAAGGGGCCGCAGCCGGTCTTGGGAGTGCAGGTTGTAAGCGCCTCGGGGACTGCCTTGAAAGGTGGCGAGGGCAAAGATCGAAATCCCTAAGCAAGCTGAGACAGTGATGTAAATGGCAGTAATCAGGCCGCTGAGATTGGCCCCATGGGCAGTCTCTCGCAGCGGCCCCACCACCACTTCTGGCCCGACCAGAAAATAGCCATGGGCCATGCCAATCTCTAGGCCCCGTAAAAACGGCGTCAGCCCAGGCCGATAAGCGGGAAGGTTGTTGATATAGGCTTTGGCCCAGCCAGAACTGTTGATGGGGGTGGCCAAATTTCCTAAGCAGGGATTGCCCTGGTAGGGCTGGATGAAATCTTCTTGGCTATAGGCATCAGCCCAAGCTGATTGTGCAGTGTTGGTCATGGTATCGCGCTCTCAGCTAGCGTAAATTCAATATTGAATAGGAAATAAAGTCCTGGCTGAGGTTCGGCAGCCAGGACTTGTTTGGAAAATCGAGTTCTGGCTGGTAAACCTCAGTCAGAACTCATTCTGGGACTAGGAGAGTGTCCACAGACTTAGCGGTCAGAGGAGAGACGGCCCACCCCTAACCAAAGAGCGGTCACGGAAAGCGGCTGGCCGTAGACGCAATCAGGAAAGCACCGTAGGTAGCGATATAGCCGACCGTGAAATGGGTGAGCCCCACAAGGCGGGCCTGCACAATAGAGAGGGCCACGGGTTTGTCTTTGGGATAACCAAAAGACAGAGGGGTATTTTCGTGCGCCCACATCAGGGTTTCGATCAGCTCTTGCCAGTAGCCTCGCCAGGTAATTAGGAACATGAAGCTGATGGCCCAAACCAGGTGACCAAACAGGAACATCCAGGCCCAGACGGCGAGGTTATTGGTGCCGTAAGGACTGTAGCCATTGATGAGCTGCGACGAGTTGAGCCATAGGTAATCGCGGAACCACCCCATCAGATAGGTCGAGCTTTCGTTGAACTGGGCGACGTTGCCGCTCCAAATAGCGAGATGCTTCCAATGCCAGTAGAAGGTGATCCACCCGAGGGAGTTGAGCATCCAGAACATGGCGAGATAAAAGGAATCCCAAGCGGAAATGTCGCAGGTGCCGCCCCGACCCGGCCCATCACAGGGGAAACTGTAGCCAAAGTCTTTCTTGTCGGGCATCAGCTTTGACCCTCGCGCATCCAACGCGCCTTTCACCAAAATCAAGGTGGTGACGTGGAGGCCAAGGGCGATCGCGTGATGCACCATCAGGTCGCCGGGGCCAATGGTCAAAAACAGCGAGTTTGCACCGCTATTGATGCCCTCTAGCCAGCCCGGTAGCCAAACGTTGCCGTAGTTCGGCCAAGCTGTAGTGGCGACGCTGTCCGGATTCGACAAGAGCGAGCTAATGCCGTAGAGGGTCTTGCCGTGGAAGGCTTGAATCCACTGGGCAAAGACCGGCTCGATGAGAATCTGCTTTTCAGAGGCACCAAAGGCCACTTCACAATCGTTGTGGACATAGAGTCCCAGGGTGTGAAAGCCGAGGAACAGTGACACCCAACTCAGGTGAGAAATGATCGCCTCTTTGTGATCAAGCACGCGGGCCAGCACGTTGTCTTCGTTGGCTTTGGGGTCATAGTCTCGAATCAGGAAGATGGCTCCGTGGGCGAATGCCCCCACCATCAAGAACCCAGCAATGTATTGGTGATGGGTGTAAAGCGCCGACATCGTCGTGTAATCCCGCGCGATGAAGGCATAGGGCGGCATGGAATACATATGCTGGGCCACCAGCGAGCACACCACGCTCAGACAGGCCAAGTGCCAACCCAACTGAAAGTGCAGTGAGTTGTTGTAGGTGTCATACACGACTTGGCAAACTCTGCGCGTAGAAAATATGCAAAGTAAATTGGTTAGCC
>ERZ1740060.668-NODE-668-length-15675-cov-7.080282_pt1 | contig 15675 bp, 13 predicted proteins | sample MGYA00581743_ERZ1740060 | MGnify/ENA primary metagenome ERZ1740060 (study PRJEB43018, sample SAMN04849235) | marine metagenome | isolation source: floating plastic debris | place: Pacific Ocean | collected 2008-08-27 | study: EMG produced TPA metagenomics assembly...
CAGATTACATCACTTGGCGGTACCTCGAACACCCGACATTCGACTACAACGTAGCGCTGACGCAAAACGCCCACGGCGAAGCTGTCGGCTTATGTGTCTGGCGCATCGAACCCATTCGGGACAGCGACATTTCTGTCTGCCGCCTGATCGACTTGATCGCGCTGTCGCCAGAGGCCGTTCGCGCGCTGTCCGCCTTTGTAGAAGATCACGCGCACACGCATGACTGTGCGATGATTGATCACTATTCGACCCATCCCATTGCGCAGAGCCTTTGCTCTGCGGGCTGGTTCCCCGAAGAGGCCGCGCCCGACTGCGCCGTGCCTTGCCTTTTTCAGCCCCTCGCATCCGGCCGCCGCGATATGAATTACGTCGTTCGCTTTGCCAAGCGCGACGGCAAGATGCCCATCGACCCGGCAAGGGTTCACATCGTCAAATCTGACGGCGACCAAGACCGTCCAAACTAGCTTTTACGGAGATATGACATGAGCGAGATACAGCACGAAGCAACCGGTGTCTGGGATCGGTTCTATCAGACCGGCCACTCGCTTTGGTATCCCTATGAAGCACTCGTGCGCCTCGTGCGTTACCATATGGGACAGGAAGGCTTTGACGGTCTCGTTCTGGATCACGGCTGCGGCTCTGGAAATCATCTTGAGTTTCTGACCCGCCTTGGCATCCGGACGCATGGGACCGAGGTCTCCCCGGCCGCATTGGACACTGTCAGGTCTCGTTTCCGGGGCGCGATGTTGCCGATGCCAGACCTATCCCTTTTCAACCCAGACCTGCCGATTGCGGACCAGCTTCCCGATTACGATCATGTTTTGGCCTGGGGGGCTGTGCACTACAACCGGCGCCCACGGGTTCTGGAAGATATTGCAACACTGATTGACGGGCTCCCCAAAGGTGGAACTTTCCTGTTCCAGGTGCCCTCTGCCAATGATGTCGCCGCACAGCAATCCGAACGCCTTGAAGATGGCTCTTTCCAGATTGTCGGCGACATTTCCAGTCAGACCGGGGCCATCGCGACCTACCCGGACTCCCATGATGAACTGCGCAGTTGGTTGCCAGGGCTCGAGCTGCGCGATATCGGCACCGTGAATGTGACCCTGCTGGGCAATGCAGTTGAGTATTACTTTGCTTACGGCATCAAATCCTGAGCCCAAAACATCTTAACAGGAAAGGAAAACCCATGGCATCGGTCAATCGCCTTTTGATCGTAACAGGCAGCATGCGTTCAGGTACGAGCCTGATGGGCCATATCCTGCAACAACGCCCCGATGGTCGACGCGCGCATCCAGACCTTGCATTTGACAATGACGAAAGTGAATGGGTCGTCTCGATCTTCTCCAAACTGCGCGCAGCGCTTGGTGGAGACAAGGTGGGCTATGGCGATACAGACATCAATGTCGTGCTAACCGATGACCTACTTGATGCGCTTGAGGTCACCCCTGGCTCCCTTAACGATCGCATTGCGCAGCTTCGTCGGCGTCTGACCGACGAGATCCTACGCCTCGCGCCAGAAGGGCCTTACCCAGACATGTTCGGCCTCAAACGCACAACAATGAACTACGAAATCGGCCTGATGGATGCTCTGTTTGACGATGTCCGGCTTGTCTTTACCATCCGCGATCCGCGCGATATCCTGCTGTCTCACAGCAAGCGGGTCAAATCCCAAGTTACTGAGGGCAAAGCGCTTCTGATCCTCGCCTATGTCCTTGCCAACCACGCCATGATCACGCGATTACGAAAACAAGGTCGCGAGGTCCTAGCAGTACAATATGAGCACGCTGTTGAACATCCCGTCGATGTCGCCCGCCAGCTTATCGCCCATGCCGGCTTGAACGTGGAGCAATATGACTTCGACGGCCTGCTTACGAATAAAGTGCCAAACAATAGTTCTTTCGGTTCCGGTGAAGGTACAAAGTTCGTCGAAGGCGGCGGGATCACGACAAGTAGCATCGGGCGGCACAAAACCTTGCTGGAGCCAACAGTCGCTGCCTTTGTAAGCTATCTATGCGGCCATATCCTTACAGCGAATGACTATGAAACCAGCCCGCACAATGTCGATTGGGATCCAAAATTTGAACCCTTGCTCAAAGTAATGGCAAAACGCTGCAAGCAGCTTCACATCAGCCTCCACGCCGTCGAAGCCCGCCTGAAAGAGCTGAACGCGCCCCTTACTGATCTGAGCTGAGGCTGTCCTCTAGCCAAGCCGTCAAGGCATTGCGGTCGACCTTACCGCTCATGTTCTTGGGAAAAGTTTCGATATACCGCACACTGCTGGGGATCATGTAATCGGGCAGCAAGGAACGGAGACTCTGCAGAACGGCACCCGCGTCGCACTTGATCGCAACAATCGCTGTCAGCGCTTTTATCTCCTGATCCTGCTTGGGCCATGGAAGTACAACAACAAGTTCAGACCCGATGATCTGCGAAAGCGCATTCTCGATTTCTCGCAACTCGATCCGATAACCGCGAAACTTGATCTGGCTGTCCAAGCGCCCAACGAAGTAGAGCGTCCCATCCTCCCCCTGCTCGACGAGATCACCAGTGCGATACCAACGTCGACCGTCCAGTTCCAGATAGCGCCTATACGTGTTGTCTGGATCGTGCCAATACGCGCCGGTTACTTGCGCACCTGAAAGCAGCAATTCACCCGATGCAACACCCGGTTGCACCCTGTCCTGCGCATCAATAATTGCGGTCTCCTGTCCAGCAAAAGCGGCACCGATGGGCACAAGCCCCAGCCTTGCCTGCCCATTGCCCGCCGCGCTCCAACGTTGGCGGGTAAAGGCGATTGTGGCTTCCGTGGGACCGTAGAGGTTCTCCAGAACAGCGTTCGGCGCAGCGCGCAGCCACGCATTCGCAACCGAGACTGGCAAAGCCTCCCCACAGAATAAGCTGACCCGCAAACCTGCAGCGCTTCCATCGGTTAATGCACCTTGCGTCGCCAGCATCGAAGCCAGCGAGGGCACCGAAAACCAGCAGGTTATGCCTTGCTTTCGGATCACCGCCAAAGGCGACAACAGCTCCGCACCCGACATCCGCACCAGACATCCACCAGTCGTGAACGCGCACATCATGTCATGCACGCTCAGATCGAATGTCAGCTCGAATGTCTGGCTGTGCACATCATCCGGCACGTATGCATAAAGTCTGTTCACCGTGCCGACATAAGTCCGTAGGTTCCCATGGGACACCGCAACGCCCTTCGGCTCTCCCGTGCTGCCAGAGGTGAAAAGCAAATAGGCGATATCGCCGTCGCTCAGCTTGGGCGGTGTGTAATCCCACGGGATAGGCCGAGCCGAGGCGTCTGCCCGAAGGACTAGTTCAATGACAGAAAGGTCTGGATTGATCTGACCTGCAAGCGAGATCTGCTTGGGTTCGATCAGAACGGTCTTGATGCCCGATGCTTGGACGATCTTCTGCAGTCTTTCCATTGGCAGCTTTGGGTTCAGCGGCACATATCCGCGACCCGACATGAGAACCGCCAAAATTGCAGCGTAGGCGTTTTGGTTGCGGGCGCATAACACCCCGACCAGTGGCTGATCTCCCGCCTGATCCTCCAATGTTTTGGTTGTCTCGAAGACAGGTCCGGCCAGTTGATCGTAAGACCAAATGTTTCGGCCCACTTTAAGGGCCGGACGCGCGCCGAAGTGGTTGAAGGCGTTGGCCAGTTGGTGAACGACGCTTCGCTCTGACAAAATGGCTCCCTCGTCCTTTGTCTTTGACATTTCCGCAATCGCCTCGTTGCCAATGTTCAACGCTCAGAGTCCAACCCGATTTCCGATAAGGCATCGGCGATTGGCAGAAGCCCTGTATCAGCCTGCGCTTGGCGTTGGGTCAACCCATTACACCAATCTGATACAGTGGCCAGCAGGTCTGCCTTGTCGGTATCACCGCAAGTACGTAGCAACCCAGTGATCTCCGTTTCATAATCCTCATGCAGTAAGTCCGCAAAAGCGCCGGTCGCAAAACAAGGTACCTGCTTCAAACAGGCCTCCAGAATGACAGCAGAATATCCCGTTACAAGTCCATCAACAGAGTTCAAAAGCGCTGGCAGAGTAGCCTTCGAGGCAAATTCAGTATGAAGTGCCGCCGCGCAGCTGCCCTCAAGGTTATCTGGGCACAAGTCTTTTTGCGTAGGGTGAGACCGGTAGAGTATCCGAAGACCCCTTTGACGCAGCTTTTCTGCAAAGTAGATATCGTCCGGCTTTTGACCTGCGAAAAGAACCAATGGGCCACTACCAGTCCTCAGTTCATAAGGCAGCTCAAGAACCTCTGCCTGATCTGCCGGAAGAAACTCTGCAAACCGGGACCAGGTTGGCCCCGACACGGCCGCCTTACGATGAGGCGATGGCCCGCGAAAGGCCAGTGCATCGGATTGAGTCCAGCAAAGCTGCCGCGGAGGAAAAACCGACCAATCGCCTTTTGGTGTTCTGGAGAAGTGATAGGCGCCGCCATAGCGACCCTGTAAACCATGCTGGATATCGACGAAGGGAATCCCGAAGCGTCTACAAAGATACACAAGACCCCAGCCATAGAACGAAGCATAATTTCCCATAAGAACAGCTTTGGGACGGGCCGTTCGTAGAACCGGCGCAAGGCTCCTGATGACATGCGCTGTGCGTCCAATCATCAGGTCAATAAAGGCAAAAAGGGCCTCTTTCGGATGTCCCGTTATCTTCACAACATCATCGAGCCGGGCAAAGTGCATCTCAAGGTAAGGGCCTACGATACTGTTCGTCCGCGCCTTTTTAATCGTATATTGGATAAAAGCGTCAATCGAGTGATCTGGTCCATAGTCAAGCGGTTTTGAGAAATCTGCCTTTTCCGTTGCAGAATATAGCCCGACGCTGGACGTTCCCTTGGTCCAAAAAGCGGCGCGAAACGCGTGGTGGTGTTGACTGACGGTTACATCACCCAACTGGCTTAATCCAGATGCGGAGCCGAAAAACCATATCGGGTTTTTGCGCAAATCTTGAACTGGAAGAAGTGCGCGTGCCCTGTGGTACTCTTTAAGCAGGCGCAGACGACCCTTAAGCCCGGTCAAAGGCCGTCGCCGTTCGGCAAATCCACGATAAGTTGCGAATGCATCAGTCGGGCCGTAGCCACGGTTCATCGCAGCGATTAGCTGCTTAACCAATACATATTTGACGATTGGCCAGACATGAAAACCATCGTGGGTCCATTCGGTTGCCGAGCCGCTTGTCTCAAACTCCGTGAGGCAAGCCATGGCTTCCAGAAACGGTTTAGTCTGAGAGTTTGCAGACATCCTGACGCGCGCCTTTCACGATCCGAATATGGACCGGACCACCTTAATCACCTTTGCCTGTTCCGCTTCCGTCAACTGGGTTGAACAGGGCAAAGGCTGCACACGCTCCCAGACGTGATCTGACAGACCATGCAAAGCTGTCGGGCAATCCAGATAAGGCGCCTGTAGATGGATCGGTTTCCAGAAGGTCCGGCCTTCTATTCCCGATTTGGTCAACTGCTCGCGCAGCTCTGACATATCTGCCAACGTCGCGTCGTGGACATAGATGCCAGACAACCAATGTGAGCCTTGGCTGTCATCGGTTGCCGGAAAGGCCTCAAGCCCTGCTACGTCAGAAAACGCATCCGCGTATGTCCCGGCGATACGGGCTTTGGCCGCCAAAAACGCATCAAGCTGTTCAAGCTGTGCTACCCCGACCGCCGCCTGCAGATTCGTCATCCGGTAGTTAAACCCAACAACGTCATGGTCATAAAGCGCGCCCACACGCGCGGTGGACGTCAGATGCTTCAAAGGTGGCCCAAGGGTCTCGCGGGTCGAAACAATCGCCCCTCCACCGCCAGCGGTCACCAGCTTGTTGCCGTTAAACGAGATCGCAGTCAGATCAGCGCCCATCTGTGCCAGAGGCCGGCCCTTATATTTTGCCCCAATCGCGGCAGCCGCGTCCGCAACGACCGGCAGATTGTAGTATTTAGCGATCCGTGTCAGCGCATCCATATCTGCTGGAAGCCCCATCGCGAAGACGGGCATGATCGCCTTGATCGCCCCACCCGTCGCGCGCAACCGCAAGACACCCTCGGCATCGTACTCTGCATCGGTGCTCAGCATCTCGGCCAAAAGCGTCGTATCAAGGCCCCAACGATCCGCATCAATATCCATAATGATCGGTGTTGCATGGCAATGCGCGACTGCATTGGCCGTGGCAATAAACGTCAGCGAAGGGATGATGACATGATCCCCCGGCCCTACCCCCAAAGAATGCAGCGCCGCATGTAAAGCTGTCGTACCGGCGGATGTAGCAACGGCCCATGCGGCACCCGTCAGATCGCGGGTTTCCTCTTCAAAGCGCGTTACGAAAGGTCCGACCGACGACACAAAAGTAGAGGACACGCACTCGGCCAGATAGGGGCCCTCATTGCCAGAGATGTTGGGTATGCAAAGCGGTATCATGCGTCAGACCCTTTGATCTAGGTTACGCCCGGTCTCTTTGTGACTTGTCAGAAAAGCTGGCTCGGCAAGGGCTATGATATCCTTCAACTCTTCCTTCGAGATCACCGCAGCAGCAAACACCGCTTTGATCCGTTCAAGGACCAATTTCATCGTCTGCAGGTCCGACAAGGGCAGATAAGGCACGCCGGAAAGCGTCTCATATCCCAAGGCAACTTTGGTCTCCCCTGCCCCGACGAACTCCTCAAACGGCTTCTCGCCAGAGGTGGACAGGCTGGTCAGCAATAGCGGCCAGCGTTGTTCCGCCTTCTCTCTTGGGACTGCAGTGCAGGCCTCGGGTTCATCGCGGTAATGTGCGGGCGTATAGCCATGCGCCTGAAGAAACTTCTCGGCAATTTGCTGCATCTCAACCAAGGCCGTCTCCGGGTCGAGATTGGGCACAACAATATGTCCATGCGGCGCAGTTGTTGCCGCAAGCAAACACAGCTGACCACTTTCCTTGAGCGAGACGAAATACCGTCGCGTTGCCTCGGGCGCGGCGAGGGGCTGCTCTTTTTTCAGACGGTTCTCAAAGCTCTGCAGCAAAGAGCCGTTGGAAAAAGCGACATTCGCAAACCGCGCCGACGTCACCGTGCAGTTCAAGCCGTCGCTGAGCCCGGCATCGAACATCACATGCTCCATGACCCGCTTGGAAGCCCCCATTAGCGAAGTCGGATTGGCGGCCTTGTCAGTCGAGACACTGAAATACCTCCCCGAAAAGCCAACCTCCTTGAGCAAATCTATCAGCCGTGCCTGTTTGACGATATTTGTGTCAAACATCTGTAACGTCGAATAGCCATCCTTCTCCGACCGGACATGCTTGATGGCGGCGAAGTTCAAGACCAGATCATAGGGCCCTTCAGCCTTCACAAAGGCGCGAAATGCAGACGATCCGTAATCAAGCGGCAATGTCCGCAAATCAGCAATGGCAATGGGGTCCGGTGCAGATCGCAAGGTCCGCACGAGCTCTGCCAACTCATTTTCGTTCTGGTCCACAATATGCATCGCGCCGGGCGCGAAGGCCGCAAGTTCATGGACCGTGGCACTGCCGATCGATCCCGCACCACCAACCACCAGAATACGTGCGTCCCGAACGATCTTTGTAATCTCATCCCTGCGGCTCTCAACGTCTTGCTGAAAAAGACAGAAATTCCGCCCTGTTGCGATGTTGGACAAATCCTGTTGCACGTTGAAACTCCTGCAGTCGTCACCGGTGTAATCTGGTAAAACCGACGCATGGTCAAGTTTTGCGATCCGACGCGTCAGGTCTGGCCGAAAACAGCAGACAGGCAGGTGGCACAGAAAAGTGAAATCGACTACAAGCCAGTGTAAGATTTGAATTTTTGAGAGCACACTTGTGTCGAAACCTGACCTCCACGTGACCTGCATTACGACGAGTCGTGCCGACTACTCTCTGCAGCGTTGGCCGATGAAAGCGATCGCAGCGGCACCGGGCATGCGTTTGAGCATCATCGCAGGTGGCGGCCATGTTGCGGCATCCCAAGGCATGACCGCAGACGAGATCCGCGGCGATGGATTTGAGATCAACGAATCCGTTCCGATGTATCTCGACACCTCTGCCGAAAGCGGGCCCGCGACAGGGGCCGGGCTGGCAACGATTGGCGTGGCACAGGCGCTTTCACGTCTGAACCCCGATTGGGTCTTGTTGCTGGGGGATCGTTTCGAAGTTCTCGGCGCGGCAACTGCGGCTGCCCTTTTGCGGCTTCCGATCTGTCATCTCTGCGGCGGAGATGTGACCGAGGGCGCATATGACGATGCATTTCGGCATGCGATCACCAAACTCAGTCATCTGCATTGCCCAAGCACGTCTGATGCCGCCGCACGCCTACGACAGCTTGGCGAAGAGCCCTGGCGCATCTCGACAACAGGGAGCCCCGGCCTGGACGCGCTGCACCAGATCGACCCCATGTCACGCGCGGATATCTTCGCAAATCTGGGACTGTCTCCTGATATTGAGACCGTTCTCGTGACCTACCATCCCACGACACTGAAGGGGGATCTGGGCAAGGCCGAGTTCGAGGCACTGACCAGCGCCCTGACCGACCGCCCTGACGTTCAGGTTGTCTTTACCGGCGTCAATGCGGACACCGGGGGCGCGACCATCAATCAGATGGCGCAAGACTATGTCGCCGCACGCAAAGGCGCTGTTTTCCGCCAAAGTCTCGGTCAAACGCTTTACTTCAATACCGTTCGGGAAATGCGGATGGTCATTGGGAACTCCTCCAGTGGTCTTTACGAGGTGCCCAGCCTCGGCGTGCCCACCGTCAACATCGGAGACCGACAAAAAGGTCGTCTGCGGGCGGAAAGCGTCTTTGACTGCAGCTCTGAGGCGCAGGATATCAACCGCGCAATTGCTGCCGCTTGGGACTATGATGCAAGCAACGTCGAAAACCCTTACGGTGACGGTCGCAGCGCAGACCGGATTCTCAAAGCGCTTCAACAGGTCCACGCGGAAAAGTCGCGCGATGAAATCCTCTTGAAGTGCTTTGTTTCTCTAGGACAGGAAAGCCCGGAATGACAGACCAGCCCATTACTCTGATCGCTGAAGCAGGCGTGAACCATAATGGGGATTTGGGGCGGGCCTTCGATCTGGTCGATGCCACCGCCGATGCTGGCGCGGATCTTATCAAGTTCCAGACCTTTTCTGCGAAGGCCATGGTAACAAAGACCGCAGCACTCGCGGAATACCAAAAAACCCAGATCGGAGAGAGCAAGTCACAGCTGGAGATGCTCACGGAACTCGAGCTTGATGGGCCTGCCCATGAGGCGCTGATCCAACGATGTGCAGATCGCGGTATCGGGTTTCTGTCGACGCCGTTTGATCTAGTCAGCCTTGATCTTCTGGTGTCTGGTCTGGGCCAGACCTTGCTCAAGATCGGGTCTGGGGATCTCAACAATGGGCCGCTGCTTTACGCTGCTGCACAAACAGGTTGCGAGATCATCCTGTCGACCGGCATGGCCGATCTTGGAGAGATTGAGCGTGCTTTGGGTCTCCTGGCCCTCGGCTATAGCCCCGCACCGCTCCCAGCACCCAGTCGCGCAGATATGTCAGAGGCATGGTCCAATCCTGAGCTGCGGGCGAGCCTGATGGGCAAAGTAACAATCCTGCACTGCGTCTCAAACTATCCCGCAAGTGCCGAAGCCACCAATCTGCGTGCGATGCAGACAATCGCAACTGCAACCGGCCTGCCGGTGGGCTATTCAGACCACACCCTCGGCGGGACGGCCTCGATCGCAGCAGCCGCCCTTGGTGCGTCCTGCATCGAAAAGCATTTGACCCTCGACAAGACCCTGCCCGGCCCCGATCACGCCGCCTCAAGTGAGCCGGATGAAATCAAGGCAATCTTCTCGGCCATCCGTGACGTCGAAGTCATGCTTGGCTCTCCGATCAAAAGCTGCACCCCCGAGGAACGCAGCACCGCAAAAGCCGCCCGCAAAAGACTGGTGGCTTTGACCGATATCTCCCAAGGCACCGTGTTTTCCGAAGACAATCTGACAACGAAACGCGCCGCATCTGGCCGAGACCCGATGTCCTATTGGGAAGCCCTCGGCAAACAGGCCCGCGAGGACTACCCGGAAGGCACGCCAATCAATGACTGAGCGTGTTTGTATTATTCCGGTGCGATCTGGATCGAAGGGCGTTCCCCACAAGAATATCCGCAGTTTCCTCGGTCAGCCCTTGTTGTGTCACAGTGTGCGACATGCTCTTGATGCGGAACAGTTCCGCCATGTGGCTGTGACCAGCGACAGTGACGACTATCTTGATATTGCCCGGGATGCAGGCGCCACGCTTTGCATCAAAAGGCCCGACGCACTGGCAACCGACACAGCTAATTCGATGGATGTCCTTTTTCATGCGCTTGAGCACTGCGACCGAGAAAGCCCGACGCCGTTTGAAACTATTGTTCTATTACAGGCGACGTCACCCTTACGCAGTCCCGTTCACATTCAGGAGGCTATCGCCGAACTGGAAAACAAGCAGTTGGACAGCGTTGTCAGCGTCTGTGCGGCGAAAAATTCACCTTATTTCAATCTGCTCGAACGCAGCACAGTGAACCCTGAGACCGTCAGCCTCTCCAAGGCCCTGCCTGATGCAATCACACGCCGTCAGGATGCTCCTGAGGTGTTTCAGTTGAACGGCTCGGTCTATGCTTGGCGACGCGCGGCTTTGCTCTCTCAACGCCGCACCTTGTGCGACAAGACCGGAATCTATCAAATGCCGGGCCTTTACTCGGTAGATATAGATACGCAAGACGACTGGGCGTTCGCTGAGCTTGCCGCCAGACTTGTTGCTGAGCAAAGCCCGTCGCAAAAAGACACCGACTGAGGACATATTATTGAAAGACCTGTCTAGTATTCTGATCGCCCCGGACGCCGACTTTAGAGAGGTACTCCGCGTCATTGACGGCTCTGCACTTGGGTTCGTCCTTGTTGTCGATCCAAACAGACGCTTGCTTGGCACAATCACAGATGGTGATGTCAGGCGCGCATTGATGCAGGCCGACGCGGCCCCTCAAGATGCGCAGGGTCTTATGAACCCCAATCCGCTCTTTCTGACTCAAGATACAAGCTATGAAGAGCGTCAGACATTCCTCACTAAGCACAAGATCACCTTTGTGCCGCTTCTTGGCAAAGACCGCATTGTATTGTCGGTTGCCGCATCGGCACATTTGCCAGGAAACAGCTTTGACGACGTCGCTGTCGTCGTGATGGCTGGCGGGCTTGGCTCAAGGCTGGGCAATCTCACCAAGCAGACCCCAAAGCCGCTCCTACAAATCGACGGAGAACCGATCCTCACCAAAATCGTCAAACGGTTTCGCTATTAGGGGTTTGAGAATTGCTTGTTCTGTATCAACTACATAGTCGACATGATCCGGGAGCATTATCAGACTGGTGCAGACCTTGGCGTTCAGATCTCATATGTCGAGGAAGAAAAACGGCTTGGAACGGGCGGGGCTTTGTCCCTGATCGACGCACAGGATTACAAACAGTTCTTTGTTACAAACGCCGATATTCTGTGTTCGACCAGCTACCGCGAAATGCTCGAGTTTCACCTCGACCAAAAATCGCGTGCCACAATGGCTGTGCGCGAACATGAGGTGCAAATCCCCTTCGGTGTCGTGGAAACGGAAGGCTTCGAGATCAGATCCCTGCGCGAGAAACCAACCTATAAGCATTTCATCAATGCCGGCTATTACGTGAATGACCGAAGCACACTGACCCATGTGCCCCGAGACGAGTTTTTTGACATGCCCTCTCTCTTCGACCTTCTCAGGACCGAAAGGCAGCGCACCCGCATCTATCCGACATCAGGCGACTGGATCGACATTGGTCGGCCCGAAGACCTGCAACGCGCACGTAGCGAAACATCAGACCACTAAGGACCCCCATGGTTAAGACATTTGCAGTCATCGGTTTGGGCCGGATGGGCTATCGCACCGTCCTTGCAGGGCGCGCCGCTGGCCTTGAGCTTTGCAGCATTCTGGACAGCGCCGAGACCCCTTGGGGGGTGACACAGGACGCCGAATTGGCGCCTTTTGTTGTCAGCGCTTTTGACGACATGATCGCACGAGGCCCAGATGTCGTCGCGATTTCGACTACGGCGGACAGCCACTACAAACTGTTCAATAGCCTTGCCGATGCCGGCATCAAAACGCTTCTCGTTGAAAAGCCTGTCGCATGTTCCGTCGCGGATGCTCTGGCGATGGCCAAACGCGCGGATGAAGACGCGATGCAAGTTCTGGTGAACCACAATCATCGCGCTTGGAGCGTTCTGCACAAAATCCGCGCGTTTGATGGCGACCCGCGCTTTGGCAAACTCAAGTCCTTCACGATCGTTCAGGGGGCTGGCGGTATCGGGAACCTTGGCACGCACTACTTTGATCTGGCCAACTGGATGTTCGACGCCAACCCCACTCAGGTTGTCGCCTTTGGCACTCAGCCCGAGGCAGCGAACCCGCGTGGCGCGCAATTCCTTGATCTGGGCGGCACCGTGATGGCTGCCTATCCCGACCAACGCCGACTTGTTCTTGAAATCGGCGATGATGTCGGTGTGATTGGCGGGTATGAGTTCCGGTATGAGTTCGGCCGTGTTCTGATGCCCTTCACCTCAGAACCCCCGCGTGTCTTCATCCGCAAACCCGAAACCCGCGAAATGCCCAAGCATTTCTACGGTGCCGCTCTGGAGGAACTGCCATGGGACGGGTTTGTCAGCGGCGATGTGGTTGTTCATACAACGAAGGTGTTTGAGGATCTGCTTACTGGCAACCGCTCCAGCGGTGCTACCTTGCGCGACGCTGCAAAAGCACTTGAGATGACGGCAGCCGCGCGCCTCTCCATAGAACGCAACACCATTATGACCCTGCCACTTCAAGGCGATGACATAGATCGTGTTTTCAGTCTCGCCTAGTCTGACCTAGGATGCGTAAACCGTTGGACGCCCGGAGGCCTTATGCAAACTTTTAGCACGACCGAAGAGGCCGTCGCCGCGATCTCTTCGTCCAAAGCCCCGCTGGTCTTCATCTCGGGCACTCAGAGCGCCAAGTTCACGATCGACCGGCCTATTCTCGATGCCATCCTCGCGTCCAACGGCGGTGCCGTCTTCCGTAACAAGGGCGAACAAGAGAGCTTTTCAGCTCTGGATTCCGGTTGGGCGGATGCCAAGATCAGTCATCTCAATCATGTCGGGCGGGCTGATGACGATGCGCTCTACGTTTTCGCGCAATCGCTTTGCAGGTCCATTTGCGATCAGATCTCATTCACCTTTTCCAAACGCTACGACCGCAACTATCAAGCGGTGAAAGAACCCATCGCGCTGACCGCAGCAGACACGTATGTCCTGCTGCTCAGAACGGCCATCATGTCTTGGGAATTGGTTCAGCAAGACAAGCCAAGTGATGTCTTCATCCTTGGCGTTGTCCCCGGCTTCAATATCGGTATGCACGACCTGCTTGCCGCCAATGGGGTGAAATGCTCTATCATTGAATGCGACAGCAATCGGCTTGGCATCCTGACGAGGACTGCCGAAACCTTTGAGGCCCGACAGCTCAAAAACTGGATTCCCGTTCACAAACGGAACACGGACGCCGGCACATGGGTGGCGGACTTAACCAAGACTTTCGCAGGCAAAGACTACGTCCTGCATCTCAGGTCAAAGGACCCGGTCTATTTTCAAAGCACGACCTGTCTCGTAGATTACTTTGACGACAAAGACTTCGCGATCATCGACCTGTCGATAGATGACGACGTTCGCAGCCGCTTCAAAACCGATGCGACACCGCGGGCAAACTGTGTTCTGAAACGTCTGGGGATCGAAGCCTTCAGCCTTCCAAAGCGCCCAGCCCGTAAATTTAAAGCGGATTTCGTCAGGTCTCTGGGAAACGATCCCTATGCCGGAAAGTTCGAGCATTTCCAGCTCACGGACAGCTTCTACCTCTATGGGCTCAAAAGCCTGTGCGGAACCCTATCGCGTACAGTCTTTTACTACGATGTCTTCCAGCAAACCTTCCAGTCAGCCAAACCGAGCGGCGTCATTGTCATGCCATCGCGCGGCGTATTTGCCCGTGCAATGACGGAGGCCGCAAAAACGGAAAACATCCCTACCTTTGAACTTCAAGGCGGCACAATTGCCGATTCAAGACGCTTCTGGAAACCAAACAGCGACTACATTCTCTGCTCTGACCCGGTATCCGAGAGGACCTATCGCGACTTTCTGAAGACACCGCAATCGGTTATCAAGCTGATCGGCTCACCGCGTTTGGACCAGAATGTGCAGCCTTACAAAGAGCGCTATGACCGAAGCCAGACCTCGGGTTTCGCGATCTTCGTCGCCTTGCAGACTGTTCCAATTGAAAACACGCTTGAAATGATCGAGACCTGCATTCAGGCAAGCGCCGATATCCCCGATTGCACACTCAGCATCGCGCCTCATCCCCGCGACAGCCAAAGAAATCTCGGGTTGATCCGCGCAGCCGTTGAAAAACACGCAAAGACCCGCGCTATTGAAACGATCTCCGGCAATTCACTGGAGAAACTGATCGATCACGATGTTTGTGTCACCTATTTCAGCTTTCTCGCTGTAGAGGCTTGCGGTGTCGGTTGTGAAGTCGTCGCCTTGAATGTCACAGACCACGATTGGCCGGTGCGTTTATCAAAGCTGGGCATCGCACAAGAGGCTTATAATGCCCAAGATCTTCGTCCTATTTTCCGAGAGCTTGCGGCCAATAAAGGCGCCGGGATCAAACGATCAATTTCGGCTGACGACCCAGCCCGCGTGTTGATGGACGGCCAATCTCTGGCCCGGATCGAGACATTATTCAATGAGGTCACTGTCCCGCCCCGCCGGACCCCCTTTTCCGCGTTGATTGGTCGTCTCAAACGTCGGGTGTCAGTCTGACTCTTTCGGCCCTAGAGTCAATTTCGCGCGCTGCCCATAGACAGTCACCTTCTCGGCCAAATCCTTAACGACAACTGCGCCTGCGCCCACAACGGCACCGGCACCGATATGAATCCCGTTGCGGACCGCCGCTCCGACGCCAACAAAGGCGCAGTCGCCCAGCGTCACATCGGCCGCCAAAGCCGCACCAGGCGCAATATGAACGGCTCCTCCCAACGTGCAATCGTGATCGACAGACGCGTTGGTATTAATGATTGTCCCATCCCCCAGAACCACAAATGGCGTTACTACAGCGCCAGCACAAATCAGCGTTCCGACACCGATATCTGAGTAGGAAGAAACAATAGCTCGAGGATGAACCAATGAGATGACTTCAAGATCTTTCGCCAGCAAACGCCTAATCAAATTCGCTCGCTTGACGTTTTCGCCAACTCCGACAAAGAACGTGGAATTGGCGCGTAGACCCTCTAGTGTCTCGTCATCATCTTGTCCAAGGACTGACCATGAACCCTTTTCAGCGACAGTGCTCTTGTCAGGACCTAAAAAGGCAATTTCCTTATACCCTGTCAACTCAGCAATTTCCGCCGCGACCCGCGCGTGGCCTCCGCACCCCAAAATCACCAGTCGTTTCATTAATCCCAGCCCCGCCTGGACAGTGAATATGCTCTTAGCACTGCATCAAACCCCACAAAACCCTACTCTTCCTCCCGCCCCGTCCACATCTTCACACCCGTGCGTACAGCAGCGCGACCGATCATATGGGCGGCGACCGGGGCGGTGA
>ERZ1740060.669-NODE-669-length-15637-cov-8.630792_pt1 | contig 15637 bp, 14 predicted proteins | sample MGYA00581743_ERZ1740060 | MGnify/ENA primary metagenome ERZ1740060 (study PRJEB43018, sample SAMN04849235) | marine metagenome | isolation source: floating plastic debris | place: Pacific Ocean | collected 2008-08-27 | study: EMG produced TPA metagenomics assembly...
GAATCCGCTTTTCGTAGGTGGCCCCGGCTTCGATGGCCCCCTCATGGTCAAAGGCCCGAAAGAAGCGGTCTAAAAAAACTTGGGCCTCGCCCTTTTCATCACCGGTGATGTGTTCCTTGCAGAAATTGACGAAGGTCTGAAGGGTTTCGGGTCGGGTGGCCATACAACACCGAGGATGAAGCTCTGTCGGTTAAGGATGGCGCAAAAGTTTAAGAAAGTCGATTAAGGTCAAGGGCGATAACGTCTGCGGTTTGCCTGTTCATGCACAGTTTTGAATGCATTAGTAGGGTGAGCAATGCCCGCCACAACCATTCGCCCTCAAACCGATATTTTGAGGCAGGCCATCTTGCTAACAGGGGAATGCCCCATTACCACTGGCACCCTTGCACCCCTTGCACCCCTGCTGCCCAAACCAGCGCTGAGACGTGACCACCTCGACACTCGCTCACTCCCAATCCAAGGCATAACTCATCTGCAACGGCGGTAACCCCAACTCCTCAGGGGTCTGCGATCTCGTCTCAAAAAACGCCAACGCCTCCTTGATCCCCGGCTTACCCCGCGAGACCCCAGTCACCCCACTGGCAACCATCACCCCACAATGACCCTTGTGCTGCTTGTGCCACTGCTGCCATCGCTGCACCAACCGCTTATCCTCCGGGTCCTCCTCCGAAAACTCCACACAGAGATGAAACTCCCCATCCCCCGTCTTGAGCAACCCCAGATGAAACTGCTCCCCCGTCATCGGGTCTCGCCCTGGGTTAAAGCAAACCGCCACCACCCCACCCGCCTTCTGCAACTGCTGCGCCAGCACCTTGGCCTTCGGTCGCGAGGTTTGCACCACCAAAATCGGTAAATCCCCCTTGGCAGGGGCATCCGGTAGCGCCTGGTAAAACTTTTGGCTGCGCCAATCCGCCATGTCCTCCGCCGAAAACCGCGCCATTAAAATCAACGACCCTTCCGGCACATAGTCATCTCGAAAGGTCGGAAATGCACCCAGAGCCGCTGGCGCTGCTGCCTCATCCAATGCGCCAAGGGCGGTGGTCACATCAGGTTCAGTCGCGACCTTGACCTTGAGGGGTTTCTCAGTGATGGGGTCGGTCAACTTATAAGTCGCTCTTAAGGCTGGGAAAGGTGCTTTAGAGAGCTTGCCGCCATTGGTCTTAAAAAATCGGTTTAGGGCATCTAAACTCAACCGCAAGGTTGCCGCTTCTTCCAGCTCAAGCCCATGGCGTAGACCCTCCAGAGGATGCAAACTGCCAAAGTCTGGCTCCACCGCCGAGGGGGCAGATTGCATCCAGGGCAGGGCAATCAGCGGCGTCTCGTTCTCCTCTTGCAGCAGCTCAAAATTGAGAAATAGACAATCTTGAGATAGAAACGCCTGCTGCATTTGCTGGGTGGTGCGCCTTCCGTCTAGGGCCATCTCCCGAAACTGCTGCAGGGCTGCTTCAGAACGGTAAAGCAAAAGGCCATATTCCATCCCAGCCATCCCCAAGACTGAGACATACAGGGTTTCTATAGCCCAGTGGTTGAGGGTAACCCCAATAATTTGATAGTCACTCAGATAGTTCCAGGGGGCGTTATCCCACATTTGCTGAGCTTGATCGTTGATGGCAGCAACCCAATCGGGGGGCAACGTTGTTTCTGGGGTGGGGGCTTGCTGCTGCAGGCTTTCAAAAATATCGTCAATGACCGGCAACTTTGCGCCGTAGTCAATGGTGAGGTCTAGGTTTTGCAACGCCCCCCGCAAAAAAAACTGAATTTCGCGATCGCCCACCACCAGCTTTTGAGGTCGGGCCGGAGGCATCGCCCCCTGGGGATGCTCCATCGCCTGCAGCAGCGTCCGGGCCACCGCTTCAGGCCCCGTATCGGCCGGAATAATGCTGACCGCCCGTAGCACCCCTTCGGTGCCATCTACCCACAAAATGCAGTCACTGGCCCCATCTTCATCTAGGTCTTCTGAGTCATACCCAAAGGCACTCAACATGCCTTCTAAAATCGGTCGGCGATCGCCCTCCCACACCACGGGATGCTTGGGCAAACGGTGGAGACGATTACAGGTAAAGGGGCTGAGGGTATACATAAAACCTAGCGATCAGATGCTAAGTGAACACCTTAGCGGAGATTTTGGGGCAATGGCGGCGATCGCTCCAAAAAACCCCGCCAGCCATTACCCTGCAGAAAAATCGCACCCTAAACCAAAACTTAAGATTTTGTTAAACCTTGCCTGATACCGTTGCGCCAGCGGACTTAGGAAGTGGGAAGCAAAAATGGTGCAAAGTTTACTGGCAGCCGGGCTACTGCTGCTACTCGGGGATTTCGTCTCGACGTTTGTTTACCACGTGCCCGAGCATGTGTTTGGCAAATTTCACAACGCTGTCCACCACAGTCCAAATCGGAGCTTTGTGCGTTACGCCATTCGCCACCGCAAGCCCATCGCTTTAATTGATGGCTTTCTGAGTGCAGCCCCTTACCTGATCTTTATCCCTGTGCTGTGGCATATCTCCCCTTGGGGCATCGCCCTGGGGCTGATTTTGGCGGAAGGCCACGTGATCTGGCGACACCAGTTTCAGCCTCAATACCGCACCCCCCAGTGGCTGCAAATCCTGTGCAAAATGATGGGCATCACGACCCCAGAGCGCCACTGGCAGCACCACCAAAATGGCAACAAAGCCTTTGGCGATATTTTTAGTTTTTACGGCTGGCCCGCAGCCGTCTGGCTGCGTGAGTTACGGCGACTCAAGCAATGGTGGTCTCAGCGCCAGCTATCCAATAGCTAGAGGCTTTATAGTAGTCGCCAGTCCGGTAAGGACAAGACTGCGAGCCACTTTACTGCTTCATCCAGAAGCAATAAAAAGGGCCGCGATCGCGGCCCTTTTTTAATCCATTTTCCGTCCCGAAGAGATTTATCGCAGCCTTGGCGAAGGGCTGTCATCCATTAAAACTAGGATCCTTAGAGATTAGCCTTCGGTATCGGCGGATTCTACAGTGGATTCGTCACTTTGAAGTTGGCCAAGGTTGATCTTGACCACCTTATTGCGGACTTCTTCGACTTTAGGTAGGGTCAAGACCAATAAGCCGTTTGTGTACTCAGCCGTAACCGCCTCATTTTGGACCGCCTCAGACAAGTTCACCACGCGGCGGAACGTGCCATAGCGGTGGTTGTCATAGAGCAGCGTCTCTGCTTCGGCGACCTCAACAGCAGGGCGATCTCCAGAAATCGCCACTGACTCACGGGTGACATGGATATCAATAGCATCAGGATTAACGCCAGCGAGTTGAGCGGTGAGCGTATAGTGATTAGCCGACTCTACTAAGCGGATAGCGGGTGTCCAGGTGACTGCGTCATTGCCGGTGACCAGGTCACCAAAGGCCCGGTCGAATTGACGACGGAGGGTATCGATTTCTTCAAAGGGTTGCCAGTAACGGACGATCATGGTTTCAACTCCTAAAAACTGCTTGGGTTTAGAACCGTTGCTTACAGTTCCTATGGTGCAACGGGTACAGCGGATCCAAAAGTGGCAAGAACCAAACCAAAATGGCGAGGTTTTACACCGAATCACCCGTACCGTGATCGCCCTACAGGGTGTGGGTCAAAGCATAGCTCCATAAGCGTTATGGAGTCTCTTGACGGCGTAAAAAAGCGAGATAGTGGCCCAGGGCAGTCAAGCTAATAGACTGATAACCCCTGGGGCAATAGTCGTGACGTAAAAAAGCCTGACCTGCATGGGTGAGCCAGACCGCAGCTAAGCGACTTTGGGTGATTTTGACCAGTCCCTGAGCGGCGAGGCCCTGGATGAGTGACTGCCTGAGATTAGCAGGCACGCGACGATTGATTTGCCCTGGAGTGATGCTGTTTTCACCACAGGATTTCAAGACCCAGTGTTCATCCGGGGTGATCGGTAGTGCAGTGGTGTCAAGTGCCATTAGCGTTCGACCGGTGCGACTGGCTCGGAACCGTTGTACGGTTACTTCTCCGGCAATCCAGCCCTGCGCTTGTAGCGATTGACAAAGGCTATCCCGCCTGGCCGCAGATAGTTTCGAACCCAACTTGAGCTGATTGATGTCGGCCCGATAACCCGGTTGCGCCAGCAGTTGTAACAACAAATTGAGTTCAGCGACAGAGAGCACCATGGTGAACGAGGAGTAACATTGCGTTTATGGCGAACACTGACTGAGCCATCGACGGTTTAGGGCATTCTAGAGATATACAGGTCCCCACCAGTCTGAGCAACATCGGGTGTAACTGACACATCCTGCTGCTGTATCTAAATTCCTCATACTTTGAATGATGGGCTGAAGTGAGCCTACTGAGCTGTGTCTAATATTGTTTCAGCGTCAGATTCTGAAGAGGCTAAGGGCAGCTTACCCCTGGCCTTGGTTCAAGCCAATTCCCCAATCGGTTCCATTGCCAAGCTACCCATTCCTCTAGAGCATGTTTTAGAGGCGGTGACCGATGGGGTTTGGCTGCTGAATCACCTCGGCCAACTGCTCTATTTAAACCCTGCGGCAGCAGCATTGACGGGGTATCGAGCCACGGTGGAAGCCTACTTGGCAATGGCGACTGATCCCTGGGAAACCCTTGAACTCCGTGACGAAAAAGGGAGGGTGGTACCCCGTGACGCCTGGCCCCACCACCGAGCTTTGAAGGGGCAGGTTGCCTTAGGCCTCTTTCAATATGTGACGGTTGCTGGGGTGGAGCAATGGTCTCGCATCAAAGCATTACCCCTACGCAATGGTCAAGGTTCAGTTCAATATGTCCTGGTGATTGCCCAAGATATTACCCAAACGCGACAAACCATCGCTAAGCTGCAGCACCGCGATCGCCAAATTCGGCAGATTACCGATGCGGTACCCAGCATGATTGCCTACATCGATGCAGCAGAATGCCACTGCTATGTCAATCATGCCTATGCAGAAGGGTTTGAGCGATCGCCTACCCAAATTTTGGGATTGCCCTTGAAGGACGTGATCGGCCCTGTCATTTATCCACAAATACAGGCGTCTTTACCGGCAGTCTTTAGTGGAGAAACCGTTAGCTTTGATCTGACCCTAGTGAATCAATCGGGACAAACCAAGTATAAATCCGTTAGCTTCTTGCCCCACTGCAGCGGTAAGCAAGTGGTCGGTTTTTATGCCCTTTTCAATGACATTACGGCCCATAAGCGGGCAGTAGATTTGCTCCAAGATGATACCGATCATCTCCGCTATGCCCTAGAAGGGGCTGCGGTAGGCATCTGGGATTGGGACTTAATGACTCAAAAAATTACCTGGTCCCATCAGCAAGAAGACCTTTTGGGCCTTGCTCCTGATCATTTTGATGGTCGCTACGATACGTTCTTACAATGCATTCACCCTGAGGATCGCGAGCAGGTGCATCACCACTATGATGCGGCCCAAAAGTTGCGGCAGCCCATTCAAATCGAATTTCGCGTCATTCACCGTAATCAGTCCGTGCATTGGTTAAGCAGCAGGGGGCAAATCTTTGGGAATGCCGCTGGGCAACCCCTACGGATGGCGGGTATTACCTTTGACATTACGGTGCAACGGCGAGCAGAAGCGCAACTGCGGCACCAAGTCAATCGAGAGCGGCTCCTTGCCAAGATCGCTCAGGAAATTAGTCAAGGGCAAAATTTGCCCCATACACTTCAAACCGTGCTGCAGACTGTGCAGGCCTTCATCAAAGCCGATCGGCTGATTATTATCAATCTCCATCACGATGCCAAAGGCAAAGTCATTGCTGAAGCCTGTGCCCCTGAGGTCGAAGCTATGTATCAATGGCAGTTTCGCGATCCGTTGATGATCCAGGAAAAGTATTTGAAGCTCTATCGGCAGGGCCGCGTGGTGGCGGTGAATGATATCCATCAGACTTTATCTGAAGGAGCCTTGGGCTTTCTGCAGTACTTCAACATTCAGGCCGAGGTCATCATACCCCTCTGGCAGGGGCAGCAACTGTGGGGGTTACTCGCGGTTCACCAGCAGCATCCACGGGACTGGCAAGCAGAGGATGTAAGGCTGTTAGATACCTTAGCCACCCAGATCAGCATTGCGATCGAGCGCGATGCGCTGCACAAGCAGTTGACCCAAGCCAATGCCCAGCTTCAGGATTTAGCCTATCTAGATGGCCTCACCCATGTGGCCAATCGCCGTAAGCTTGACGAATATTTGCAACAGGAGTGGCGACGACTCTTGCGCGATCACGCTCCCATTGCGGTAATCATGGCAGATATCGACTATTTCAAGGCCTATAACGATATCTACGGCCACCAAATGGGAGATGACTGTCTGCGGCGAGTGGCGAAGATCTTGCAACGGTCAATCAAGCGCCCAGCTGATTTAGTGGCGCGCGACGGGGGCGAAGAATGTGTGGCAGTGCTACCCAATACGAGTCGGCGGGGAGCAGAGCGGGTGGCCGAGAAAATGCGGCGCTTAGTTCGTCTTCAGCGGATCCCACACCAAGGGTCTGAACTCGATGCGCGGATAACGTTAAGCCTGGGTGTGGCGGGCACGATAGCCCGGCCTAATCGCTCTCCGGAGGCCCTGATCCATCGAGCCGACGATGCCCTATATCAGGCTAAAAAGGGAGGGCGTGATCGGATTGTGGTAGCGGTTTCCCAACCCGGCCCACCTAATGCATAGGGACTGGCCCTCAGCAGGCATTTGGGCTTTCAAGATACAGTGAGGATGCAACTTTAATAACGCCTTCTGCAAATTCTTTTAGATATGGCACCCACCGTTTCTCTACTGCGTGCACGTAGCTACGCCATTGATCAAGTGCGCACTTGCCTCGTAGACCTACTCGCGCCCCTAGGGGGAATTGAATCGGTGGTCAAACCGGGCGATCGCGTACTTCTGAAACCCAATCTCTTGACCGGAGCCCGTCCGACCAAGGAATGCGTCACGCGTCCCGAGATCGTCTACTGCGTGGCAGAGCTGGTGAAAGCGGCTGGCGGAGACCCTTTTCTAGGGGATAGCCCTGCTTTTGGCAGTGCCCATGGGGTGGCGAAAGCTTGTGGTTATTTGCCCTGGATGGAAAAAGCGGCTATTCCCATTCGTGAGTTACATGGCAAACGCTATGCCACCGCAGCAGAAGGCGAACTGGCTCACTTACTGCTTTCCAAAGAGGTGATGAACGCAGATGTGGTGATTAACTTGCCTAAGGTGAAATCCCATATGCAGCTCACTCTCACCCTAGGGGTCAAAAACCTCTTTGGATGTGTACCCGGCAAGATGAAAGCGTGGTGGCACATGGAAGCCGGTAAGGATCGCGATCGCTTCGGCACGATGTTAGTTGAAACGGCACGGGCGATCGCCCCTCAGCTAACCATCGTAGATGGCATTCTGGGCCATGAAGGCAATGGTCCCAGCGGTGGCGAACCCCGCACTCTAGGCGTGCTCGGCGCGTCCCATAATGTTTTTGCCTTAGACCGGGCACTCGTAGATATTTTGCAAATTAACCCGTCTCAGGTTCCCACAATTGCCCAATCTCAGCGGCTAGGGCTTTGCCCCGAGCTAGAGGCCATCGATTTTCCACTGCAGCGCCCCCATGAGCTGGCGATTCAAAACTGGCAACTGCCCAGTCAAATGATGCCCATTGACTTTGGGTTGCCAAGGGTGGTGCGCTCGACCTTTAAGCATCTATACATCCGGTTCTTAAAAGAGCCCATGGCTGCTTACGTGGGCAAGTCGTGACGGGCAGCCTGCTCTTCTAGCTTTTTGAGCGGATGGATTCTTGAGATCAACGCCGAACGCCTGTGTGCATCAAGTTGGCGATCGCAGAATGTCGACACTATAGTTGGGGATGTAGTCGTTTTATAGGGTTCGTGCAAACGCTTACCGTGAGAGTACTGGACTTATTAGAGAACCCAATGGATGGCCTCATTATTTTTACGGATCTTGCCCTTGCCCCACTGTCTATAGAAATCAGGTAAACAATCAGGGCGCTGCCAGTTTCTGCCGTTGATGTAGTGAGCACACCTATGAGTCCTCTTCTTCATATAGAAAATGATTGCGCCATTTTCTATCGACTCACGACTGAACCAGGTTCAGTGCGATTGCGGCTTTGGGAAATGCATCCCCATCCTGCAGTCAACCCTCAACCCTATCTGTACGTTGTCAACTACACGTTCAAAAACCGCCATGAAGCCGAGCAATTTTTGCATGACCATCTAATCATTAATGGTGCCTTCGACGTGCCAGAAACTGAATGGCCCTCAGAAGGTGAGATTGCAATTTTGCCATTCCCAACCTGGAGTAACGCTTTATAAAATTGCAGCGCTGTCTAAGAATCAAACTGTTGAAATACCTTCAAGGAAGGGTGTTATGGCGGCTGTGTATTCAGGGGCTATGGGCGGAGGGTAGGCACAAGACCTACCCCTACCAAGATAAATTCTTGTCTGGAAATCTTTTAACGTAAGCGGGTGGGGGGAATCGAACCCCCATCATTAGCTTGGAAGGCTAGGGTTTTACCACTAAACTACACCCGCAAGGTGTACATCAGGCTAGCACAATTCTAGGAGCTGTCATTAATTAAAACTAGGATGCTTATAGTGCAACAGTTTTAGCCCCAACAGCATAGAAACGGGCGCAGTCAACATGTTCAGCGAGGCTTTCACACCTAATTGATGACATGCCCTAGAGCGCCTGGTTGTCTGCTAACCACAGAAGTCGAGTCATAACCGGGGGCTGGCGGTTACTTCTAGCTGCACTTCCCTCGTGCTGGGAAATTGATTGGCGAGGGCCGTTTCCAAGTCAGGGAGGAAGAGCTTTTGCGATAGGCAAATTAAAGCCTCCTGATAAGCTGGGCTGTCACTATAGGTCGGGTTATCCCTAGACCCCAACGGCTGCATCGCTTGGGAAAGGCCACCATCGGCCTCAACTGTAATTTGCAACCCCACCGTTACGGAGCCCTGAGACCAATCCTGGCTAAACACACAGGAATCTTGCACGCTAAGGAAACCGGTCAATCGATCGACGGGCAATTGGAGTTGGGCGGGCGACGTTACCGACCAGAAGAGTTGTAGACCTGGACCCGAAGGTGTGGAAGGCAGGTCCGTCGGGGTTACGGGAGCGGATGTTGGCGAAGCAACGGGTTCTGTAGAGTTGTCTGGCGGGGGCGTATCCGTAAATGATTGAGGGGCAGCAGGAACTGGATCAGGTGAACTGACGGGTACGGGTGACGTTACTGCTGTCGGTGCAGCAGCAGGTGGGGACGGATCGACTGTAACGGACTGAGCTGGGACGGGCTGATTTGCGATCGGAACCGACGTAGGTGTATCGTCGGCGATCTCCTGAACAGGGGGGAGCGCCACAACCTTTATCACAGCTGATTCTGAGGTGGGGCTAACCTTATAAACCTGCAACAGCCACCAGCCCATGAGCCCATGTATCGATAGGGCTGCGATCGCGCTCATCGGCCAGAGAAAGCTGGGATCTTGACGACGATCTGACCCGAAAGGTGAAGCCATGAATATAACGTCCTCATTGCCAAAGCCCTTAGCACCTTGACCCACGCAAGGATTAGGTTACTCGACAGCCAAGCGCATTGAGCCAAATCGTGCTTCAATTCTCAGCGCCCAGCGTGCTTTATGTTTCAAAACAATAAAAATTCCTGTTAAGGTAGATAAACAATGTTCATAAGAAATTGGCGAGGGTAAAGCTGTGGCAGGTTTTTGGAGTGGCTTGTTTGGTCGCGGGAACGGTTCGAACAGTGGTGAAGCCTTCTTCTTGAATGAAGACGATGCTAAAACCTTTGGGAATATCGACTACATGCGCTCCTCTAAAGTGGTGAAGCGAACCTTTGCCCGTAAAAGAGGACAAACTGAAGAACTTGAGTCTGTACGCCAGATTTCTGCTATGGATAAGCGGGATGTACAGGAAGAAAAGCGGGTATCGAGAACTCAAACCTTTACCCCGTCTACACCTTCTGCAACCAGTTCCAGCAGTCCTCAGCCTCAATTCCAGACAGGTGGCGCATCCAGCAACGATATGGACATGTTTCGGAACATGGCCAAGAAGATGCGTAAGAGTTAGGTCCTCTTTGTTTGCCGATTGTTAGGTGCTGAAGCCGAAGCTCAATCAATTATGAGAAAGGCGTTGCCATTGAGCAACGCCTTTCTCATAATTGTGAAGCCGCGCACGGGATGGGCCGTGCTTAGTGCTGACCCAATTGCGACTAGCCTCCTGCGACAGCAGGCACAATGCTGACTTCATCCCCATCCGATAGGGTGGTCTCTTTGCCCTGTAAAAAGCGAATGTCTTCGCTGTTGACATAGAAATTGACAAAGCGACGGAGCTCGCCGCTGTCATCACAGAGACGCGCTTTGATGCCAGGACAGGCGCTGTTCAGGGCCTCAAGCAGTTCCACAATATTGCCGCCCTCGCATTCTAGGGTGGCTTGGTTGTTCGTAAATTTTTGCAGGGGAGTCGGAATTAAAACTTTGACAGTCATGACTGGGTTCTAACGTCAGATAAGACAGCTTGCATCACAGATATTCGGCTTAGAGATGAGATCACTTGGGCCTGCTGAATTAAACAGAGACTTGCTGCCACTCTAGGCGATTTAGGGTGCGTGCCCGCTCTAAAGCCCGTTCAAAGCTATCCAGTTTAGGCTCTAGGGTAAGGGGTTCACCGATGGAACCATGGACAGCTTCTTGGGTTTTGAGGCCATTGCCAGTGATGTAGGCGACGGTTGTTTCATCGGGATTAATCTTGCCAGCCTCGGCCAGTTTTTTGAGCACTGCGATGGTGGTGCCGCCAGCAGTTTCTGTGAAAATTCCTTCAGTCTCAGCCAAAAGCTTCATCCCTTCAATAATTTCAGCATCCGTGACTGCTGCAATGTTGCCGTTGGTTTTGCGAGCCAGTTCTAAGGCATAAACGCCATCAGCGGGGTTCCCAATCGCAATGGATTTGGCAATCGTGTTGGGCTTGACAGGGCTAATAAAGTCACGCCCTTCGGCAAAGGCTTGGGCGATAGGAGAGCAGCCTTCGGCCTGGGCACCACTAAAGCGAACCGGTTTGTCATCTACGAGCCCAACCTTGACGAATTCTTGGAAACCCTTGTGGATTTTGGTGAACAAGGAGCCAGATGCTAGGGGCGCAACGACATGATCAGGCAATTGCCATCCCAATTGTTCAGCGACTTCGTAGCCTAGGGTTTTAGATCCTTCGGAGTAGTAAGGGCGCAAGTTAATGTTCACAAATCCCCAGCCATGGGTGTTGGCAACTTCGGAGCAGAGCCGGTTAACTTGGTCGTAGTTGCCTTTGACAGCCATCACGGTGGGGCCGTAAATAAGTGTGCCTAGAACCTTACCGGCTTCTAAATCAGAAGGAATAAAGACACAGCAATCAAGACCGGCATGGGCTGCAATCGCGGCGGTAGAGTTTGCCAAGTTACCCGTACTGGCACAAGACACCGTAGAAAACCCCAGCTCCTGAGCCCGGGTTAATGCCACAGAAACAACCCGATCCTTGAAACTCAGGGTCGGCATATTGACCGCATCATTTTTGATATAGAGCGACTTCAACCCTAAACGCCGCGCCAAGCGATTCGTTTTGAGCAATGGCGTCATTCCGGTACCCACGTCAATTGGGGTGTCTGTCGCCACAGGCAAAAAGGCCTTGTACCGCCAAATCGACTTAGGGCCTCTGGCAATGCTGTCTCGGGTGACCTGGCGACGAATGGCATCGTAGTCGTAGACCACTTCTAGGGGGCCAAAGCAAACATCCTCACAAACATGCTTGGCACCTAAATCGTAGACTTCCCCGCACTCTTTACATCGCAGCGCCGTAAAATTTGAGCCGGTTGATGGGGCTTTTGCTTGAGGACGGTCAATTGCCTGAGTCATAACTTTGCCTGGGTATCTGGGAGTGAGCGCCAAAATACGCTTTTGCCTTGTGATCGGGATGCTATCACGGGGCAAAAACGCCGTCAAAGATACCCGACTTTTTTAGTCAGGATTTATTTAAATAGTTTATAGAAGCCTTAGGAAGCTTCTGGCAAAGCAGATGCCAGCTCTCTAGGCCCCCTCTTCTTGTATGCCCGCAGGGCTTTAAGCCCTAATTTCTGGCGGACTTCCGGCCTCCGACTCCCCCAGAATTGATACTGCTGGCGAAATTATGTTGCAAACTTGCAAACAGAGTGTAAGCCCCCTAAATCCCCCCTTGCGAAGCGTGCCCGGAGGGCGTAATTCTGGGGGACTTCCAGTCTTTGCTCCCCAAAATTTGGGGGCTGGGGGGCCTAGAAAGCGTTGATATGGTCACACGCATTACCAAATGTGTATTTCGCAATTGGTATCAGCATTGGAGGCTGAGAGACTTTCTCGGGGTATGAATTTTTCGAGAAATACCCTTAAGCCCAGGAGGAAGACGCCAGGACTGCATCTCACTGCGTTAAAAAGCTGCCCGCTGCGATGTTGACTGATAGCGTTTGAGTCTTGAAGGAGACAAGCTTGAAGCACCGGCCTATTCCTCTGGAATCTGCCTTGGTTTAGGTATAGAGCAATACAAAAAGCTGTGTCAGAGTCTCGTTAATTAATGTCATCAGCGGTGCATAGGGACTTCCATGGCCTTGGCTATGGCACCTATAGCTTTAGCCACTTTGCTTAAGACACCAAGTATCCTCCTGATGCTTTGCGCAGCAAAGTGGCTCGCGGTCTTTTCCTAACCGGACTGGCGACTGCTATACGCCCACTTTGTCATAAGAGCGCTATCGTAATTGGCAAAGTATCTGCTGTGTTCTCTAAAATCGCGTTACTCGTAATCTAGATATTATGGTCGCCACGCAAGATAAACCGTTTGCGAATGTATTTCGGCAGTTAGCAGGCGGTGCTTTTCCGCCAGTGGTTGAAACTTACGAGCGTGGAAAAACCATCTTCTTTCCGGGTGATCCTGCGGAACGGGTCTACTTTTTGCTCAAAGGTGCCGTCAAGCTCTCCCGTGTCTATGAGAGTGGCGAAGAAATCACGGTGGCTCTGTTACGTGAAAATAGCGTGTTTGGCGTGTTGTCCCTGATTACAGGGCACCGCTCTGATCGCTTTTATCACTCGGTTGCGTTTACTCCTGTAGAGCTGTTATCGATGCCTATCGATCAGGTGAAGCAAACGCTAGAGGAAAATCCCGAGTTATCCATGGTGATGCTGCAGGGTCTCTCGTCGCGTATTTTGCAGACGGAAATGATGATCGAGACCCTAGCCCACCGTGATATGGGTTCTCGCTTGGTGAGCTTTTTACTCATCCTCTGTCGAGACTTTGGGGTTCCCAGCCCTGATGGCATTACGGTTGATCTGAAGCTCTCCCACCAAGCGATCGCTGAGGCAATTGGCTCAACTCGGGTCACAGTGACGCGCCTGTTGGGCGATCTGCGGCAAGAGGGCATGATCTCTATCCATAAAAAGAAGATTACTGTTCACGACCCGGTTAATTTGAGTCAACAGTTCACCTAGGTTAAAGACCCGGCTCCCGCTGTCACTCAAGAGTTGCAGTAGAGTGGGTCAGGATATTAGGTGAGGCATGGCAACAGGGTATGTCCTAGTTCTAGCGGTACTTTTGCTGGGAGGTGTGATTGCAACCCTGGGAGATCGCATTGGCATGGGCGTTGGTAAAGCCCGACTCAGCTTGTTCAAGCTGCGGCCTCGGCAAACCGCCACGCTCATCACGATTTTGACCGGTAGCGTGATTTCAGCTTCGACCCTAATTTTATTGTTTGGGGTGAGTCGCCAACTGCGCACCGGGGTCTTTCAGCTTGAGCAAATTCAGGCTGACCTAAACCAAGCTCAAACTGATCTGGATGCGGCCAAGCAAGAAAAGACACTCATTGAAACAGAGCTCGCAACAGCTCGCCAGCAGCAGGGAGATGCTCAGGAGCGTCTGCAGCAGATTAACAGCTCCCTGCAAACCGCCATTGAACAACGCCAAGACATTCAGGATGAGTTGGCCCAAACCCAAGGCCAACTCCAACAGCGACAGCAGGCCCTAGAGCAAACCCAGGGACAATTGGAGCAGACCCGGACGCAGCTCTCGTCGGTCTCAGACCAAATTACTTTTCTAGAATCAGACATTAGTCGCCTAGAGTCCGATCTAGAGGTTCAAATCGCTCAGCGCGATCGCGAAATTACCGAGCGACAGCAGCGGCTGAGTCAGCTTCAAGCCCAACAAGCGGTTTTGCAAGAAGATGTGTCGCGGTTAGAGCAGCAATATCAAAATATTTTTCTCGGTAATGTCGCCCTATCTCGTTTTGAGTCCCTTTGGTTAGGCATTCTAAGAGTCAACAGCCCCCAAGAAGCCCAGCGCGCCATTGATCGCTTATTGCAAGAGGCCAATCGTGTTGCGTTGCAGAGGGTTGCTCCTGAGCCCGGTGCGCCCAGTCGACAAGTACTGCTCTTGTCACCCGAAGCAGTAGAGCGGCTGGTGGGCCGGATTAGTGATGGACAGGAGTATGTGGTCAGGGTTTTATCAGCCGCCAACTATCTGATTGGCGAACCGTGCGTGGTCTCAGGGGAGGCACCCTGTATTCAGGTGGTGTTTGATGCCAGTCTCAATCGGTTGCTCTACGAACGTGGAGAAATCCTGGCTGTAACCACTGTGGATACGGCTAACATCACAAGTCAAGGCATTGTTGAGCAATACAACTTACTGATTTCATCCTTGCTGTTCAGAGCAAGACAGAATGGTCTGGTGGGTGACACTGTGCAGATTGCCGATGGTGATACAGAAATCATTTTGGACTTTCTCTCCACGGTTCAAGCCGCGCAACGCTCCTTAGAGATTCGGGCGATCGCATCCAACAATATTTCAACTGTTGGCCCACTCAGAGTCGATTTGGTCGCGATCTCAAGGGGCGAAGTGATCGCAAACACCGATGTTGCTGCATCTGAGCCCTGAGCATTGCCATCGAGTCCGCCGGAATTCGCCGCATACGGCATGCTGATTCAGGCAGCAGACTCGGGCATTAGGGCTAACGCCTTTTGTTGCATCGTCTTAAAAATGTTGTAAAACCCGTTGGCACGGGAGGGCGTCAGGCTCACGTCTAGCTGAGTGTCCTTGATGAAGCCTGGAGATAAGTTCACCACGGCCTCTGGGGTTAAACCATTCAGGGCGGAAATCAATAAGGCCACCAATCCCTTGGTAATTTGAGCATCGGACTCCCCCTGAAAAACCACGCCGTTGTCTTCTAAATGGGCAATCACATACACCTGAGAGACACAGCCTGAGACCTTGTTTTCAGGCGTTTTCTCTGCTTCAGGGAAAGGCTCTAGCTTTTTAGCAAACCACAGCAGTTGCTCATAGCGCCGTTTGGGATCTGAAACCCTTTGAAAACGCTTGACCAGCTTATCGATGGAAGCGGGACGAGCCGCAGAAGAGGCAGACATAGCGATCGCAAGAAAAAACGATGAAATCGCTTCCCATTGTAAAGATCATTGGGATCACCCGGCAGAGCCAATCACCCCTGAACGCACCGATTTCTCGATTCGTGCCCTCCGGCAGGTTATTGAGGGCACTGCAACGGTCAAGGGCTAAGGGCTGTGGACAATCAAGGTCAGGCTTTCTGATATAAGAGAGTTACAACCCCCAGCCTGATTCAGTAACGCGGGCGTGGTCATGCCCACCCAGTAAGGGTTTCGTTATTAATTGTCCACACGCC
>ERZ1740060.670-NODE-670-length-15623-cov-4.135149_pt1 | contig 15623 bp, 9 predicted proteins | sample MGYA00581743_ERZ1740060 | MGnify/ENA primary metagenome ERZ1740060 (study PRJEB43018, sample SAMN04849235) | marine metagenome | isolation source: floating plastic debris | place: Pacific Ocean | collected 2008-08-27 | study: EMG produced TPA metagenomics assembly...
GAAACGCTTATTGACAGTAGCCCTCAGTCTAGAAGGCTGGGGCTATAATTACAAAGCCCACCTGCGTGGGCTAGTATTGTTTTATTTTATAGATAATAATTTGTTAAGTATAACTACTCCCTTCCCGGTAGAAGATTTCCTATGATGTAGGTTGGGTTTCACTCCGTTCAACCCAACCTACAATTTTTCGGTAATCTTAGAGCGGAATGGGAGTAGCTGTCTCTTTTAAAGGGTCGATGGCTTCTAAATAAAAATTTTTAAGGAACTGGTTTAAACAAAATTTATTAAATTTATACAAACTTTCTTAAATTAATTGGCTTCAAACGATAAGCAAACTCTACCTGATATTAGCCCACGCAGGTGGGCTTCGTTTCTGTAGCCCCAGATTTCTAATCTGAGGACTACGGAGGATTTAAAATAGGTCAATTCACCCCTAATACTTCTCCCTTTTCTCCATCAAAGCACTTTCCACATTCTTATATTCAGCTTCAAGCTTGCCAATCTGCTCTGTTATTTCCTCTTGCATCTCACTTACCACCATTATCTCTAACTGCGTACATAAAGCTGCTAATTTACTTGCTCCTAATGTTGCACTACTAGAAGCAAGTGTATGAACTAATAGCTGAAGAGATTTGAAATTATTTTCGCTAAAAGCAGCGCTAATATCTTCTAAAAAGTGAGGAGTTTCTTCTAGATAATCATCAATTGTTTCTATTAAAAATTCTTTAGCATCTACCCCACCATTAAAATTAGCTATTCGATAGATTTCTTGCAGTGCTGCTGTATCAATTGTAGAATAATTTTGACTGCAAGGTTCTGTATGAGTCGATTGCTTTATTTTGCTAATTTCTTCTTGCTTAATATGACATTTAGCAAGTACTTGCATCAATTGTTCAATGCGAAAAGGTTTTGCCAGATAATCATTTATTCCTAATTCTAAAAAATCTTCTTTATCCTTTAAAATTGCACTTGCAGTTAATGCAATAATTCGAGGACGTACAGAGATATCCCATTCTTGACAAATATAACGTGTTGCTGTCATACCATCCATTTCGGGCATTTGCATGTCCATTAATACGACATCATAGGATTGACGACGCAATGCTGTAAGCGCTTCTAAGCCATTGTTGGCAATATCTGCTTGATAACCCATTTGCTGCAACATTAAAGTTATCATTTTTTGATTAGTCGGGTAATCTTCGACTAAAAGTATTTTTAAAGGGTTTTTAGCAGCTACAGTAGCATCAATAGAAATATGAGATTCTTCTGGTTGAGTTTCCCATTCTTGCTTTAATAGTGTGTTAACAACCCGAGCGGTAATAGTGAAATAAAATGTACTACCTTTATTTTCTTCGCTTTCAACCCAAATTTTACCACCCATTAATTCGCTTAATTGTTTACAAATCACTAATCCTAAACCCGTACCACCATACTTTCTAGTGATGGAAGAATTAACTTGAGTAAATGCTTTAAATAAACGATTAATCCGATTGCTTGGTATTCCAATTCCACTATCTTTGATTGCAAACTGGATTTCATGATTATCTTTTTCATTACCAATCATTTGACGTTCCCGACTGGTAACTGAAACTTCAATGTTTCCGGTGTCGGTAAATTTAATCGCATTGCTAATTAAATTAATTAAAATCTGTCGTAACCGACTTATATCACTGACAATGACTTGTGGAACTTCAGAATTATTGTGAAAAATCAGTTCTAATTTTTTTTCTGTAGCTTTAGGTATTAATAAGGAAAGCGCTTCTTCAATACAGCTATTTAAATGGAAAGGTTCTTCTTCAAATTCTAACTTTCCAGATTCAATTTTGGAAAAATCAAGAATATCATTGATGATTTCAAGTAAAGCTTTCCCACTATTACAAATAGTTTCGACAAACTCTTCTTGCTGCTTTGATAAATCAGTATTTAATAAAATATCTCCCATCCCAATTACCGCTGCAACAGGAGTGCGTATTTCATGGCTTATCATTGCTAAAAACTCTTGTTTTGCAAGTTCAGCTTGCTTTCGTTCAGTCATGTCTCGCAAAATATAAACATAACCTTGAAAATGTTCTATTTCTGTCTGAACTTTCGAGCATGAAAAAGCGACCGGGATTGTTTTTCCAGTTTTCGTTTGACAAACTGTTTCAACTTCTTTAACTAAAGGAGTTATTGGACCAAATAAAGGAGTTTGAACATTTCCTCGTAGTTCTATTTCTTCTTTCCAACTATCAACCTCTTTTAAAACACTAGAAATAGATTGACCGCAAATTTCTGCTTCATCATATTCCAACAAAATTTGTGCAGTCCGATTTATGGTTTTGATTTTTCCTGACAGGGTTGTGACTAATAAAGCATCAGCCATTGACGTGACAATCTGGTCAATATATTGTTTGGAAGCTGTCAAAGTACGTAATAAAAGATTAGCCTCGTTTGCACCTTGAACTAAAGACTGTTCGAGAGCCATTTTCTCTGTCACATCTTCAATTACTATCAATAACTCATTACTATATTGATTATCCTTAATATTATTAGCGATACAAATATCAATATAAATTGGGTTTAAAGATTTTTTGGTTCGAGCAACTCCTTTTAATTCAAAATTATTTTGTTTCCCCGATATTATATCGCTAGCAATTACTTCAATCCCAATTAATTCGGGAAAGCCTATGCGAATATCTTTTCCTAACTGTACTTCTTGAGAGTTGTCTGCAAGAAGATTAACTTTTGGAGATAATTCTATAATCTTCCAATGTTGGTTAACAATTAAATACTCTATACGACGTAGAGATAATATATTTTTAGTTAAATCATTCATTTTATTAAATCATCGAATTTGCTAAAGATTGAAATATTTCATCAACATTTTTTCCAGTTTTAGCCGAGCTAGCATAGGTGGAAACAAAACTTTTATTGTCACTGAAGCTATAAATATGCCGATATTTTTCTAAATACTCGGCATCAATTAAATCTGATTTATTTAAAGCAATTACAGTTTTCCCTTGAGGATTTACCTTTGTGAAAGCTTGGATATGTTCTGAAATATTCTCAAGTGATTCCGGTCGTGTTACATCACCAACTATGATTGCTCCTTTAGCTCCTTGAAAATAACTCGCAGAAACCCCTTTAAATTTAGTACTTCCTTCTATATCCCAAATCAATAATTGTAATATCAGATTTTTCCCTGCTTGGGAATCGATTATTTCTAGAGATTTACGAGATATTTTTACACCTACAGTAGATAGATATTTATCGCTAAACTGTCTATCAACGAATCTGCGAATCAAGCTAGTTTTTCCGACACCAAAATCACCAATCAGACAAATTTTCTTAGAAATGGTAGACATAATTGAAAATCAAACGTTAGGTAAATGTATTAGAATTTTTCTAATTATTAACTGATAACTTATCGCACCCTTTAGTTTCAAGGATAAAGGAGTTGAGAAAAGAATAATTACGACTTTTAAGTTTATCTTAGGGAAAGGTCAAATTATCTATAATTCATCATTAGTCATTAACTTTTCACTAGTAGTTGCTTGTTGAAAATTCTTAAGTGACACTAATTAGTAATAATTGCTTTTAAAATAGCACAGCGCATTAAGGATGCAGGCTGATTTTGATCAACTCCCGGTGGTAAACTGGTTTTACCAATAACCTGTAAGCGGGATGAAGAAATTCCTTGTTTAATTAATGCTTCCCGTACATTTTCTGCTCTTTGAAGAGCTAATTTACTAGCCGATAAACTTTTATTAGGAGAATAACTATAGCCAATAACTTTTAAATTATGCTTTGGATGCTGAGCAATAAATATTTTAACTTGCTCAAGCTTTTTATCGAAATCTTTAGATATTAACTCTGAAGAATTATTTTGAAAGTAAAACCTGACTGGAATAGAAACTGAATTTACCCGGACTGCACTTGATACCGTTTGTACACCAGGAATTTTTTCAAATGCTTGAGTTATTGTTTTAGCATCTGCTGCTTGAATGACACTACCTTCTACAAGGACTTTACCATTACTATAATTCGATGAAATAGACGTACCATTTACCTGATTTAAAACTGCGGTAACTCGTTTAACTTCAGATTTTGCTAGCACTGGTGATGCTGGTACTTCAACTGCAATAATTTGATTGTCAATCTTCAATTTAGGAACAGTAGCAGCAGCAATTTGCTTAGCTTTAGTTTTCAAATAATCATTCGGAACTCTTCCCTTTAGCTTGAGTTTATCTCCATCTACTTTGACATCAAGACGATAAACTGATAGCTCCGGTGCAGAAGCCAAAGCTAATGCTGTTTTATTCTCAATAGAACGAATTTTACTGCTGTGATATTGCCAAATTCCCCAAGGAATAAAAATTATACCTAGAATTGATAAGCCTAATATCAATAGGGGTGAAATTTTACTTTTATTTTCTTCTTTCTGATGCTTAAATTCTGTTAAAGTTGCTAAAAGCTGATTTATCTCATTCGGAATAGTCTCTAAATCACCTTCAAATTGTTCTATTGACTTACCGTAACTCTTGATAATTTGGCTGAGACTTTGACGCACCTGAGAAATAAATTTTTTCGGAGTTTCTCCTTTAACAATAATTGCTAAATAACAATATCCTGCTACTTCTAAAAGTATCTTAAAATTACCGTAATCAATCTCGTCAAGTTCGGAAATATTACCCGATTGAGCCATACAGTCATTAGCAAAACTACGAATTGCAGTTAGCATTCCCGCTATCATATCTGACTCTAGTCGCTCGGAGTCTGAAGGCTGAATATCGCAAATAACTAGACCCGATGCTTTATGAATTAAAAAGATAGCTTGAGGATTAAAAGAGATTGATTCTTTTACAATTAATTCAGCTTCGGAAACTCCTTGTAATTTAGCTCGAATCTTACGTTTTACTCCTTCAACGCTTAAAGTATTTTCAATTTGTGCGTTGATTGCTTGAATCGTTTCTCCCATATATTTGGCAATAGTACTACCAATTACAGGGTAAAGTGCATCTACAATTTTATCTTGTTCGAGTGCAATTTGTTTTTGAATCGCTTCACCCATTGCAGGTGCCATTGCTTCAGCAACTTCCTCCGAATTTTCACTAATCTGTTCGGAAATTGCGGTAGGAAGCGCACCGGCTAAAGCGTTACCCATACTATTTTTATTTTGCTGAACTCCGCTATAGATAGCTTTATCAATGATTGGTGTAATTGCTTCTATAAATTCCTCTTGAGATTCAGAAATTTTTTGCTTTAAAAGTTTAGTAATATGCGGTAAAAGCAAATTCAGCAATTTATCAGAATCGTAGAGTTGGTGATTAAGATTTTCTACATTTTTTTGAACTTCCGCTAACTCATCTCCGATTAAAATATCTTGTAACTTTTGAAAAGCAGCGATTGTTTCTTCTGAATTATCTGTATTTGGTTGGGTTAAATCATCTAAATCATCTGATTTTTCTGATTGCGTTTTTAATGGCTCAGTTTGTACGGTAATTTCCTGTAATTGCTCTGTTTGGTAATTTGGTAAATTAGCTTGAGTTTGTGGAGAATCTAAATCTGCTTGCAAATAAATAGTGGTAGAAAATTGATTATCGACATCAATATCAACATCAGTGAATTTCTTTTCTTCCGTTGCAAATTCCCCATCATTATCAATTTCAACAGATGACATATTATCTGAATTAGGAATTTGTGAAGAATTCAGAGGATTCTGAGAATGATTTTGATTATTTATAGAAAAATTATTCTCATCAAGTTGTTCTTGTGTGAATGATGCTTCAGAAACTTGCTTGGATGGTTCGACTATTGATAAATCAATAAGCAAATCCATAAAATTATCAAGCTGTGCAGCTTCTTCGCGATTCAAGTCAGCAAATTGAGACATTTAATCAGTTAGGAGTTATGAGTAGCGAGTAGCAAAGAATATTTCGTTTTCTCTCCATCTCTCGCTCTCTCACTCTCCTACTCCCTTCTCTAAGACTTCACTTCAGAGGAACCGTTGCTCGACCCATTACCCGAACCATTAGAGTTAGTTAACAATTCCGATAACTTTTTCTCTCCATTTCTGAGCATTTTCATCGAATGATTTCCGCCGTTTTTATCTCCTGCTTCCCGTAACATGGGAATGAATTCTTTTTCTTTGAGTTGCATTCCTAGAGCAAATAAAGTCTCAGCCATATCGTCTTTAGAAATTTTGTTTTGTGTCAATTTGGAGAAACGATGTTCAATTTCTTCTAGAACTAAATCTCGTAAAGCTAACACTTCTTCTTCAAATTGGACTTTTGTTTGAGAAGCTTCTTCTCGAATTGATTTGGTTTGAGAATCTAATTCTTCATCTAGTGATTGTACGGAACTAGATAATTTTCTATTTAATCTATCTACTGAAAGACGTAAATCAGCAGCTTCTTCCTCGTTGTTGAGATTAAATAATTTCAGCTTCTTCTCTAAATTTTCAAATCCTGCTTTTAATTCTGATGCAAAATTAATTTTAAGCTGTTCGACATGAGAGCGCATTTCTTGCTGTAGCAGCGAAATATCCGATTCTAGCTTGCCAAATCTGGTTTCATATTCTCTTATCTGTGCCCCAAAAATGATGTCGCGGATTTGGTCAATATTACCAAGACGTTCCCGCACTTCTTCTCTAAGCATTTGAGTCATTGGGCCTATTCCTTCTCGTAGATGTACTGATTTTTAAAGTTATTTATCAAACTTCATCTCAGATTATAACTTCTGCAATCTGAAGCATAAATCCATAGAAATTTGTATCACTTACTTATTGTTCCCACTTATAATCGCTTTCTATCAGGGATAATAAATATTTTTTCTCAAGCTTTCTTAAGTTGAATTTGACTGCGTGACCGGTGTCACGGCATTGTCACATTTTTTCATTAGTGTTATGAATGTAAATACCTAGGGTTTTGTGCAAAAACTTATTATCATTTTTCTTTAATAATTAAATTTGCAACCTTCGTCAAATAAAATAAATCTTTTCTTCTAATATCTACCCTCTACCATCTGTATTCTTTTTAAAGAAGAAAGTTATCATGGTGCATACAGAATTCGTCACATATCAAGACCTAATTGAGCAGTTTAAAACTTGTACAGCAAATCAATATAGCGGCAAGTTACAGGTAAATTCTTCTACAAAAAAATGGAGTTTATACTATCGTTTTGGAAGAATTATTTGGGCAACAGGAGGAGTTCATCCTGTGCGACGCTGGCACAGAAAAGTCAGCCAATATTGTCCTCAAATCAAAATTGATGAGATAAAATTAGAACCCAATCAACAAAAAAATTCGCTTTGGGATTATGAGTTATTAACCACTTTATACAAACAAAAAAAAGTAGATAGAACTCAAGTTGATGCTGTCGCCAAAAATGTGATATCAGAAGTGCTATTTGATATTGCACAGCAGGCAAATTTTGAAGATGTATACTGTAGTCGCAATCCTAAAGTTATCTTAGACATATCCCTGACCTTCATGAATACAGATTTCTTCTTGAAGCGAATGGAAGAAGAATGGAGTGCTTGGGCTGGGGCTGGATTAGCAAACTTTACTCCTCATCTATCACCTGTCTTACTCCAAGAAAAGCAAATCCAACAGCTTGTTACTCCGAATGTTTACCAAAACTTTGTTAATTTCGTTAATGGCAAATATACCTTACAAGATTTAGCGATAAAACTAAATTTTAATATTCTGAAAATATCCTCTGATTTACTACCTTTTATTCTTAGAGGATTTATTCAAATGTCGGAGTTGCCAGATTTAACTTTATCAATAAAAGAAGTCAAGAAAGATATCCCGTCTGCTTCTCAACAAAAAGTAAAAGCTCCGCTTATTGCTTGTATTGATGACAGCCTTCAAGTATGTCAAACTGTCGGGAGCATTATTACGTCAAATGGTATGAGGTTTATTCAAATTCAAGATGCGATTCAAGCAATACCTTCTTTGATAGAAAACACACCAGATTTGATATTTTTAGATTTAATGATGCCAGTTGTCAATGGGTACGAAGTTTGTGCCCAAATTAGACGAGTTAGTAAACTTACCAATATTCCGATAATTATACTAACCGGTAGTGATGGATTGTTTGATAAATTCCGCGCTAAAGTCGCTGGTTCCACTGACTTTATGACTAAACCGATAGTAAGCGAAAAGCTTTTAGCTGCAATAGATAAGCATTTAGAGAAGCCAATACCTAATTTGGAACAGCAGATTTCATCTGCTAAAGCATCGGAACCGCAGTTTGCAATGTAATTCCTGTTTTTACCTACCTGTATTAGTCTTTAAATTAGTTCTTTATTTTCACAACTGTGAGGAGACGTGACATATCACGTCTCTACAATTTATTGGAATTAATATACTTTTTCAATTTAGAATCCAGAATCTAAAATCTAAAATCCAAAATCCAAAATCATCCTATCCTTCAACAAAATGACGCAGACGATACATAAAGGCTGAAATCTTGCAAGGAACGTTAACATAATCGAAGCATCCTAAATGCAAAGCTTTCTCGACTTCATTTGCAGTCTTAGATAACCACACCACCTTAGAACGCTGAATAACTTTATGTTTTTTCAAGTGTTTGAGAATTTCTAAACCGTTTAAACCTGGTAAATTTTCTTCCAGCAAAATAACTTCCCCGTGTAGTGAAGGATTTTTTTCTGTTAATGCTTCTAATGCTGTTTTTCCGTCTTTGAGCCAATGGACATGATAGCCTCTAGTTAACAACCCTTTCATGATTGAATCCGCGAAAGCTGAATCTTGGTGTAAGAGAATCACACTTTGATGAAGCTTTGGTTGATTAGATTGAAGCGGTTTCAAATTAAAAGCTACAATGCGATTTCCTCCAGATTCTTTAGCTTTTTCCATGGTTGAAGCGGCCAAACGGTAGAGTGTTATTATGTCGCTTCCATCAAGAGGGTATTGAGTAACCCCAGCACTGAAAGTCAGATTCACTATTTGTTCGTTAATTTCAAATTCTGTGGAGCGTAGTATTTCTAATATTTCTGCTAACCATTCAACCCCATAACCACGACTGATACCGTACATCCCGCCCAAAAACTCTCCACCATTCCAAGAAGAGACAATATCTTCACTTCGTAATTCTTTCTGTAACAAAGAAGCTAAACAACGTAACATTTTATCGCCGAATCCATGTCCGTAGTTATGGTTGATTTTATCTAAATTATCTATTTTGATGATTGCGAAACAAAAACACTGTTGATACTGATTTGCTAAACGTAATAGTTTTTCTAAATCTTGGGTAGCACGTTGACGATTTACTAAACCAGTTAGGGGATTAATTTCTGCTTGCTCTCGCAGCAAACGATTACGTTCCAAGCGGTTGAAAATACGGGTAATTAATTCGGGAGCAACAACCGGTTTATAGATAAAATCATCAGCCCCTGACGAAAATACTTGTTGAATGGATTCACCATCTCGCTGTCCCGTCAGAAATATGATTGGTAGCCAAGCCCACCGAGAATCATTACGTAATAATTGACAGAGTTCAATGCCATCAATATTTGGCATTTGCACATCTAATATAAGTAAATCTGGCTTTACAGATTCAAGTTCCTCCCAAAATTGTAGGGAATTACTGAGGATATTAACTTTTATTCCCCAAGGTTCAAGCAATGTTTTTACCAGACGGAGAACCATTTTGTCATCATCAACTAACATTACTTTAGCTTCGGGTCTTTTCGCTGGTTTTATGGTTTGAGAAATAATTTCTAGAACCCGATTAGAGGAAATCGGTTTGTGAAAAAAGCCTTGGCTTTTACGACGAGCAAGTGCAACTCTATCCGTTGATAATTCTTGTTTAGTAAATATAAGTAGGGGAATTGGAGGTTGTTGTTTTGACATTTCCTCCAAAAAAACGAATTTATTTTCGCCTTTATTAACAGATATATCCAGTAAAATAACATCTGGACGAATCCTTTGTATTGAATCTCTTGCAAGCTTTGAGTTGGGTGCGATCGCCGTTTGGAATCCCCGCTCTGTTGCAAGCTCAACTAAAGTATCAATAAATTCTTTATCTTCATCTACAATTAGCAAACGAGTTTGGGGTTTATCCGAATCAACTGGAGTTTGCTTGTTTGGAACGAGTGTTGTTTGATTTTTCTGTATTGCGCTTTGAGAAGTTGAAGAAGCATTAGAATGTAGTAGCTTCTTACTTAATGTAGAATTGTTATCTGTAGAAGACACCGTTTGCAAAGCAGGATTTAAACGATAGCCGACTCCAAAAACTGTTTCAATTAAATCGGGAGCTTTCGCAGCCTTCAATTTTTGTCTCAGTCTTTTGATTAGCGTCCTTATAGCATCACGGGTTGGTGGCTCATCTTCAAAAGTCCACAGTTGATTTAGAATACTGGTTTGACTGTATATCTTCTGTGCATCCTGCATGAATAACTCTACAAGAGCATATTCTTTCTTCGTTAAATTTAAAAGGACATCAGCGTATTTGACCTCTCCAGTTCTTGCTTCCAAAGAAAGTTTTCCCCACTCCAATATGGTCGATACTGTCGTAGCCTTTCTTCGCAATAAAGCGCGGATTCTAGCAGTTAATTCCGCTAAAGGTACTGGTTTAACAACATAGTCATCAGCACCAGCATCCAAACCCCTAATTTTATCTTCGCTCGCGGCTCTTTGGGTCAAAAACATCACCAAAACTTGCCAACCTTTCGCACGCAAACGACTGCAAAAAGTAATCCCATCCAGCTTTGGTAATATTACATCCAGCACAATTAAATCGTATTCCTGTGCTTCAACAAATTCCCAACCTTCTTGTCCATCTACCGCAGCATCAACAACATATCGATGTTGTTTTAAATTCGCTTTTAGTTCGTTAGTGAATTGCTCATCATCATTTATAAGCAGAATCTTCATTACTGGGGAACACAGATATTTATTGAAATATTTTTCACTTTGGCAAGTATAGCCTAAGCAAATCGGGAGTGGGAGAAGAAGAAATATTCTTTGCTAATTGCTAGTATTTGACCACATTAATTTTGCTGTTTAAAAAGTTCGTATTAACGGAAAAGCTTGCTATTATCCCCCAAATAACCGTTGAAGGACTGTTAGCATAGCGTGGCAGCTAGAGTATACTCCTTAGTACAAACTCCGCAAAATTAATATGGCAAAGTACTAGTAACCACTAACTTTTCATAGCCATTCAATTTTCTTGGCTTGAGGAGGTAGTTGTGCTTGCTGCTGTCCCATATAACGCGCTCTAGCGGTAAACAAGCCAATTGGAGTATTAACATAGTCTAAGAAACTTGCTTTACCTAATAAGGCTTTGACGCTAATTTTGGGTACTTCCTTGAAAAGCCAGCGTGCTAAGCGGTAGTAACATTCATATTTGGTTATCTCGCGCATCAATTCGACATCATGCAATTCGTGAAGATAGCTATTTGAACGTCCATAGCGTTTCCACTGGCTTTTTAATTCTTTGAATGTGCTTCGATGACGATGTTGGACGATTGCTTGAGGAGCAAATTCTAAATTTCCAATTTCAAGTTGCAAAATTCGCCAACATATATCAGCATCCCCCCCAGTTGTTAAATAAGGACGAAATAGCCCTGCTTTTTCTAAAGCAAATCGACGAATTGCTAAATTTGCAGTTTGTCCGTAAGCACAAAATTTATTCGCTAATGTATGTTTTTGCGATAAAGTTTCTTGTCTATCGGCGTATCTTTCTAATAAACCATTCGCTGGTAAAGCCGTAATTTCACCTGCGACTATTACTATATTGTCATTGATAAAAGGTTGAACTAATTCATCTAACCACTGTGGCTGAGGACGACAATCAGCATCGGTAAAAGCAATAATTTCACCTGACCCTTCACGAATACCCGTATTGCGTGCAGCATAAGAACTCTGAATTTCTTTTTCGCTCAAAGCGCGAATTTTTATGGGGCTATTTTCTAAAGCTAGTTTTAATAATTCAAAAGTACCATCACTACTGTTATTATCTACTAGCAAATACTCTACCTTATCTTTTGGGTAAGTTTGAGCCAATAGGCAGTTAATTAATTCTGGTAAATCTGTTGTACCGTTATAAATAGGAACCACAACTGATACCTCTGGTTTAAAGGTATTGGTCGCGGATGTCTTAAATGACTCGTTATTCATAAATGAAGAAATAAAAGGACTAGGAATTATTGGTTATTAGTGAAAAACTACTAACCCTCTAGTTTTCAGTATTCCCAATCCAAAAAGCATTATCAATAATTTTATGAAATCAAGTAGCAAGTAATATAGCTAAATAACTAAATAGTAAAAAATAAAAAAGAATAATTATAATCTTAATAGCTAAAATTTTGCGGACGAGGTAATCTATCCGCAAAATAAGTAAAGTCACACCACGCATTTCAACTTACCCATAAATCATGGTTTATGGTCGCGGTATATGTTTCGATTTTTCCAAGTATTAAGAATAATTTAACGGGTGCGAAATGGCGAAGGTTTACGAGAATATTGATTTTGCTCTTGGGATGCAAAATAATTATTTGATAAAATCGATAACGCTCTGGAATAATGAGGGTCTTTATTCGTTCCCAACAATCTTGGATTAGTAGCAAGCTGACGACGCTGGGATACTGTTAAATCCATTTCTATATCGGGTGTAATCCCTTTTTTATTGATATCTGTTCCTTCTGGAGTATAGTAATGAGCAATAGTAATAGCGACACCAGAACCATCTGTTAGTTCGTGGACTGATTGTACTAGTGCTTTTCCAAAGGTCTTAGAACCAATCACAGTAGCTCGCTTGTTATCTTTTAACGCTCCTGTAAGGATTTCACTAGCACTAGCTGAGTTGCCATCAACTAACACTACCAAAGGGCGATTTGTCAAGGCTGTTTTATTGGCTTTTGTTAATTCGCTTCCACCTTTGCGGTCTTCGGTGCGAACGATTGCACCTTCATCAAGCCACATCCGAGCAATTTCAATACTTGCGTTTAACAAACCTCCAGGATTTCCTCGCAAGTCCATCACAAAACCGTCAACGTTACTCGCATTTAATTTACGGATAGCTCGCTCCATTTGTTCTGCTGCATGAGCGCTGAATTCCCGTAAGCGAATGTAGCCAACTTTACGATTACCTTCTTTCTTAAGGGTGTAGCGCACCGTTGGGACTTCGATTGTTGCCCGCGTTAGCTTAACGTCAAATTTTCCTTCTAATAGCCTTTCCAAACGCAAATTAATCGAAGAACCCACCTTTCCTCGAATTAACTTCGATGCATCCTCTATCTTCATGTTTTTGGTGGATTTTCCGTCGATAGAGACAATTACATCACCTTCTTTGATACCCGCTTTCAATGCAGGAGAGTTTTCTAAAGCTTCTAAAACGGTTAAAAGACCAGTTGCTTTATTTACCTCCATCCGAATACCAATCCCCGAAACTTCTCCAGAAGTCTGAGAAGTAAGAGTTTGGTACTCTTGAGGGTCCATAAAACGGGTGTAGGGGTCCTCCAATCTTTTTAAAGCTTGACGAACAGCAGTATAAGCTTCTTCGCGAGAAGTATAATTTTTACTTAATAATGTTTTTCTCGCATTTAACCAGTCTTGGTTATTAAATGACCCGTCCACGTACTCGCGATTCACTAGCTGCCATACTTGGTCAACAATCGCTTTAGGACTATCTTGCAGGGCTGCTTTTACTTCCCGACACCAAACTGGACCAAATACAGACAATGCTGCTGTAGTAGCTATTGCTCCACCAATAAAAGCCGAACGCAGCGGCGAGTGACGTTTCGCTGATTGTTTCATGTATATTTGCACGAATAATGGTGTTTTTGACAGTTTAGCAATCAGATAATCTAGAAACTGATAAGTTTTGCTGAGAGGCAATCTAACTTGAATTTTGATATCTTTCTCAAAACACCCTCTTGCAAGCCCTGATTATGGCTTCTTAATTTAGTTAATCTTCTCCGCAAGCTTAATTGATTCTTATGCCACTTTCATCAGTGTCATACTAGCAACCAATTTTACCTTGCTTTTTTTAGACTATGACTTAGCTATATTAATTACATTAACTTTGGATTTTAACCAAGGTAACGTTTACCATTTTATTCAGGTTTGCTATGAATCGTAAAGTAAAAAATGACAGATTTTTTCGAGGAAAAAGTCAAAATCAAAAACGGTGGCATTTTTTACGAAGATTTACGATTGTTATTAGCTTACTGGTTGCTATCTGGTTATTTCTTACTACTATAACTGTCTTTTTTGCATCTTCCAAGCCTGTAGATGCCTTTTTGGTTTTGGGTGGAAGTATTAAACGAGAAATCTATGTTGCTCAGCTAGCAAAGAAATATCCTCAAATTCCAATTTTAATTTCTAGCGGCTCTAAAGACCCTTGTATTTGGCTGATTTTTCAACGAGAAACTGTTCCTATAGATAATGTTTGGTTAGAAAAATGTGCTGATTCTACTTTTGATAATTTTTATTATAGTATTCCAATTTTAGAACAATGGGGCGTGCATAACGTGAAATTAATTACCTCCACTACACATTTACCACGAGCCAAATTAATGGCACAAATACTTTTAGGTTCCCATCGAATGTGGGTTTCCCCTGACATAATTCAAGAAAAAGGAATTCCTGGAAATCGGGAATACTGGTGGAAAACAGGTTTAGATATTACCCGAAGTATATTTTGGGCAGGTATTAGTCAAGTAATCAAACCACAATGTTCAAAAGTTACTCAGCTTTATCAAGTTAATTTACAAGAATGGCAAAGTCGCGGGTTTAAATGCGAACGTCAGGGGGGTTTAAAAGTTGGGAGTTAGGAGTTAGGAGTTAGGAGTTAGGATTTTAGATTTTAGATTTTGGATTTAGGATTGTTAGTTAGGAGTTAGGAGTTTGGAGTTAGGAGTTGGGAGTTATGAGTTCGTAATTAAATTAATAACTATTCTCTATTCCCTATTCACTGTTCACTGTTCACTGTTCACTGCTAACTGATAATTGATGATCCACACCTTTCAGGTGAAAATTGATAATTGATATTGGTACTTCGTTGAAATAGTTTTTCTGAAATTCTTCTTCTTTTACTGCTGCGGTAAATTTATCTATTGCTGCTTCTATTTGATGAGTTGAATTTTTACTATCAATAGGGCTAAATATTAGATAATTTTCTTGTGATTTTATTTTAAATCCTAATGCTTTTAAAGCCTGAAAGCCTAAGTACAATGTTTGGTTGCTGATAGATAATTTTTCTAGAAACTGTATGCGAGTTGCGGCTTGGTTTGTACGACATAAGTATTTGGCTATTCCAACCAGCTTTAACCAAATTTCTCTCGGTGCTTGGAAGTTTGGTTTTGACCATGCTAATGCTAAAGGTTGCTGTTTATGAAATGAACGTCTTAACCAGACTTGTAAATCATCCCAGCGAGTGGGACATTCTTTAAGGACGAGGGGAGATTCTGATAATGAGGGATATTTATTGGGGGAATGATTACGCCAATCTAAGATTAATGAGCATTCAGATACTGGATTTATTTCATTAATGGCAGGACGTACTGCTATCAGTCTAATTTCGTAACGTCTTTTAAAAGTGTTGTAATCTAATTCAACTATACAGTCGGATTTTTGAGGTGGTAATTCATCTTTATAATGTCCCCACCAAATACC
>ERZ1740060.671-NODE-671-length-15618-cov-8.380646_pt1 | contig 15618 bp, 10 predicted proteins | sample MGYA00581743_ERZ1740060 | MGnify/ENA primary metagenome ERZ1740060 (study PRJEB43018, sample SAMN04849235) | marine metagenome | isolation source: floating plastic debris | place: Pacific Ocean | collected 2008-08-27 | study: EMG produced TPA metagenomics assembly...
ATTTCTATCAAACCCTCTCCCTGTCTATCTTTTCAACTTTTGTCCTGTACCAAGCAATATTGTAGATTGTTCATGTTTGGAAGCGATGAGGCAATTGGAATCGCTTTATTTAAGTTCAAATAGCATTGAAAATTGTTCATTTTTAAGATTTATTGAAGGGCTGTCGTCGCTTGATTTGAGCTTCAACAAAATCCAGGATTGTTCGCCTATAAGGGACCTAAAAGGGCTTACATCGCTGTACTTGAATTCAAATCAAATCAAAGAGATCCCTGATTTTTTAGCAGCAGGTAGATTGGCGATAAAGATAGATAATGCACTGGCTTTCGACTGCATTAATCTCTACAGCAACCCCATCGAAGAACCGCCTATCGAAATCATTCGCCAGGGCAATGCAGCCATTCTCAACTACTATGATCAACTCGCCGCTCAGGGCCAGGATCGCCTCTACGAAGCCAAAATGCTGATCGTCGGTGAAGGAGAGTCGGGTAAAACCACCCTGGCTCACAAAATCCCAGAACCGGATTGCCCTCTCCCCCATGTAGACGATCGCACCCGCGGCATCAGCATCCAAACCCACACCTTTACCTGCCGCAATCAAGACCCATCTACCCACTCAGAATCCCGCAACTTTCACCTCAATATCTGGGACTTTGGCGGCCAAGAAATCTACCACTACACCCACCGCTTCTTTCTCTCCAAACGCTCCCTCTACGTCCTCGTCGCCGACAACCGCAAAGACGACACCGACTTTAACTACTGGCTCAATATCATCGAGCGCTTTGCCGGTAATAGCCCCCTGATCATCGTCCTTAATGAAAAAGGGGATATTCAGCGCAGCCTCAACCAGGCTGACCTAAAGGGTCGCTATGCCGAGAGCATCAAAGACATCCGTTCCGTCAATTTCAAAACCCAAGAAGAGCCCGACCCCGCCAAAAAGCAGCAGCGGCTGAAGGCGATCAACGCCCTGGTCAGCCAAATTGAGCACCAGGCCCAAACCCTGCCCCATATCGGTGAGCCCGTCCCCGCCCGCTGGGTGGATGTGCGTCAGGCCATTGAGCAAGACCCGCGCAACCATATCTATCGGCAGCAGTTTGACGACATTTGCCAAGGCCAAGACATCACTGCCCCCGAAGATATCGATACCCTGCTGGGCTACTTCCATGACTTGGGCATTCTGCTGCACTTCGTCGACAACCCCCTGCTGCGCCACCACGTCATCCTCAAACCCACCTGGGCCACCAACGCCGTCTATCGCATCTTTGACAACGACGCCATCAAAGCCAAAGCCGGTCGCTTTAACCGCCAAGACTGCGCCAATATCTGGCAAGACCCTGAGTATCGGCCCATGCACGATGTCTTGATCGAGTTGATGAAAAACTTTCGGCTGGTGTATGAGATTGACCAGACCGGTGAGTTGGTCGCCCCCCAACTGCTGCCCCCCAACACCCCCGCCTACCCCTGGGACGATACCCACAACAGCCACATGCAACTGCGCTACGACGCCTTTATGCCCAAGGGCATCTTTTGGCAGTTGGCCGTCACCCTCTATCGCTACATCCCCAACCACGCCTGGGTCTGGCGCAATGGCATGGTGATCAAACGGGGCAACACCTGGGCAGAAATCAAAGAAGACCTCAACCTGCGCCGCATTTCCCTGCGCTTCTCCGGCCCCAGCATTGCCGAGTTTAGGGCCGTCATCGTCGATGAACTGGACGCCATCAGCCAGTCCTACCATCAACTGCAATACGACAAGATGATTCCCTGTAATTGCAGCATCTGCGTGGAAAGTGCAGATCCCCATTTTTTTAAATACACCCGCCTCAAAACCCGCCAAGAATCGGGCAAGAAGTCCACCATCGAGTGTGAAATCAGCGAGGATGATGTCTCCCTGCGGGCCTTGCTAGAGGGCTTTGACGTTCAAACCATTGTCAAAACCCTGCCCGACAAAACCGGTCCCGAACCCACGCCCCCTGAACCCAGCGCGCCCACCACCATGCAAACCCTCAAAATCTTTCTGGCCTCCTCAGCAGAGCTAAAAGCAGACCGAGAGCAGTTCGAGATTTTTATCAATCGCAAAAACAAGGAGCTGGTCAAAACCGGCGTCTTTTTAGAGCTGGTGATTTGGGAGGACTTCCTCGCCGCCCTGTCCAAGACCCGCTCCCAAGACGAATACAACAAAGCCATCCAGACCAGCGATGTGTTTGTGATCCTTGCCTACACCAAGGTGGGGCAATACACCGAAGAGGAATTTATGGTGGCGCTAGAGACCTTTAAAAACAGCGACAAGCCCCTGATCTTCACCTACTTCAAGAATGCAGCCATTAATACAGGGGATCTCACCCCCGAGATTATGACCCTGCTCAACTTCAAGCAAAAGCTCTCGGACATGGGCCATTTCTATCAGAACTACACCGACAGCACCGACCTCAAACACCAGTTCGGCGAACAGCTCACCAAGTTTTTGCCCAAACTGACCGGGACAAATCGCTGATTGACGTCAGTACTGGATGAGCAAGCAAACCATACGGCACTGTTCTGTTAAAGAAGTGATGCACTCAAATCCCTCTCCCAGAGGGAGAGGGATTTAGGGTGAGGGCCAACGGGTTGGCAATTTAAGCCGCCCGGTTAGGCATATAGATCCCAGCCAATATAGGCATTGTGACTGCGCAAGAAGTCATCAATGAAGGTTTCTCCCCCACAAATCTCGGATTCGGTTTTTGAGCGACGCTGACTCCAAAACACAAACTGATCTCCGGTTTCGCCAGTCGTGACCAGGGTGTTTGCTTTTCTAGCTTGAATGGCAGGGTCAACGCCCATTTCAATCAATTCTGCGTCATAGTCGAATCCGATTTTGCTGGGCATGGGTTACGGCTCCGAAAACAGTCCGAAAGGGAGAAATCACCTCTCTATCTGCATCGTAGGTTCCCTCGCCACGGGTGGCGCGTTAGCTTAGTGAACAGACGTTTAACTTAACCGGTTGGCATGGCGACAAAGCTGCCCCCATTGAATATTCAAACGCGCGATCGCGTCATCGAAATGGCTTGGGAAGATCGTACTCCGTTTGAGGCGATCGAGCTGCAGTTTGGCCTTAAGGAAAAGCAGGTGATCACGTTGATGCGTCGCGTGATGAAGCCGTCGAGTTTTAGGATGTGGCGGCGGCGGGTGACGGGACGTAAAACCAAGCACCTACACAAGCGTGACTTCACCTCAGGTCGATTTCGCTCTCAAAACCAAAAGGCTTGAGTGCAAAGCGGCAGATAAGCAGACGGTCGAAGACCTCTACGAAGCGATCACCGGCACCTGCCAAGCCAAATGTGGTCTCGCCTTTTCCGAAGCCTCCCGTCCTCGCCTGGTTCACACCGCCGGAAACGACAAAAAACTGAAAAAGATCGCCAATGAAATACCTTTTAAAGATGCATTCTGGGGCGTGGTCTTAGGCTAGTAAAGAGGAATAGGCCATTCGCGCCGTCTCCCCACCCCATCTGCCCAGCGCTAAACCCCATGGCCAGCTTCTACGACTACTATCAGGTACTGGGTTTAGACCCTGGCAGCTCCAAAGCAGAGATCAAAAAAGCCTATCGGACCCTGGCCCAGCAGTGGCATCCTGACAAATTTGCCCATGACCCAGCGCAGCTCAACCAAGCCCAAGCTAAATTTGCCCTGATTAAAGAAGCCTACGAGCAGCTGATCCAGCTCGATGCCTTTGAGCCCGAGTCGTCCTTCCCCAAGGTTTCGGTGGATTTTGTCAGCGCCGACAAATACTACCAAGACGGGGTGGCTTACCTGCAGGTGGATAGCTATACCCAAGCGATCGCCAGCTTTACCCAAGCGATCCGCAAACAGCCTGATTATCTCGACGCCTATCGCGCCAGGGCCTTTGCCCTAGAGAAACTGGGCTTTAACCTGCAGGCCGAGGCTGACTTTACCAAAGCCGCCGAGTTGCAAACCCAACCCCAGCCATCTCCAACCGCCCCAGAGTCTGCCCCCAGTCCGCGCCCCCCCTGGCGCTGCATCCATAGTGTGAGTAGCCATAAGGCCGCCGTTTCGGCAATGGCCCTCACCCCAGATGGCAGCAAGCTGGTGACCGGTAGCCATGATCAAACCCTCAAAATTTGGAATCCCCAGATGGGGCGGGTCTTAAAAACCCTCAAGGGCCATGATCGGGCCATTTGTACCGTAGCCGTGAGTGGCGACGGCAAGCTGATCGCCAGTGCTGGGGTAGACCAAACCATTCGCATTTGGGCGATGCATTCGGGCAAACAGGTACAGGTGCTGCGGAGTCTGTTCTCGGGCCATTCCGATACGATTACGGCCCTCGCTTTTCACCCCAACAGCCCGCTGTTAATCAGCGCCAGCCAAGACTGGACCGTGCGGCTGTGGGACTTAAACACGGGTAAAGAGATTGAGGTGCTTAAGCATCAGGGGGAGGCGATTTTGGCCCTGGCCGTGAATCCAACCGGTAAAGCCATCGCCTATGGGGGCACGGGCAAACACCTCACCCTTCGTAGTCTCAAAACCGGTAAGGCGCGATTGCTCCCCATTCAGAAGCCCCCCGTCCTCTCCATCGCGTTCAGTCCCGAGGGCGATCGCCTCGCCGCTGGATATGGGAACGAGATTTTACTGTGGGACTGCGATCGCAAAAAGACGATCGCCAAGCTGAAGGGACACCACAAACCAGTAAGCGCCTTGGCGTTTGGTTCTGGCCATCAGGTTTTGGTGAGTGGCAGCCATGACAAGACCATTCAGCGATGGCAGGGGGGGGAACGGGTCGAGACCTTGAGCGGCCATCGGGGCGAAATTTTAGCCTTGGCCTGTAACTCAGACGGGCAGATGATTATCAGCGGCAGTGCCGACAAAACCGTCAAGATTTGGCAGCGGGCCTAAGGCAACTTTCAAGCTCCCCTACCCATAGACTAGGATCAACAAACTCTCTTGCGCTCAAGGGTCGTTATGGCTACCGTTGCCCCACTCGTCTCCCAGCCCATTGCCCCGCCCATGGGCGAAAAACGACTGCTCTTTCACGGGCTGACCTGGCAGCGCTACCAAGTCCTACGGGAAACCCTTTGCCGCGGCGCTTCCCCTTTAGAAAATCGCAACCTTCGTTTCACCTATCTGCACGGGAGGCTAGAAGTCACCATACCCCTGGAAGTTCATGAATTCTCAGCCCGCCTGATTGAACTCTTCATTCGCATTTTGGTCGTGGAACTGGGTCTGAAAGTCAAAACCATGGGTTCCACGACCCTGGATAGGGAGGCCCTAGAGCGCTCGGCAGAGCCTGATAATGCCTATTACATTCAAAACCAGCCGCGGGTCGCCGGTCGGGATGTGGACCTAGATCGAGATCCGCCTCCGGACCTGATTGTCGAGGTGGATATTACCCACACCGATATCGACAAGTTAGCGCTTTACGCCGCGATGAAGGTGCCAGAATTCTGGCGGTACAACGGCGAGGTTTGGCGTATCTATAGGGTTACAGAAGGGTGACTATCACGAAGTTGAGGCCAGTCCGACCTTTCCTCAAGTCCCCAAGGTGAAACTTTACGAGTTTTTGGCCGCCGCACGGCAAGATGAAGTTGAAGCGGAAGTCGCTTTAAGGCAATGGGTGCGATCGCTGACGTGATGTAAGGCTGTTGTTCAAGACTGGCCTCCCCCCTTTTTAAACACCCTCTCAAGATCGTTAGGGGATGTTGCAAATGGGCTGCGTGATCTGCCGACGGAATCCGACTTAATCTCACCGGTTCTCTGGCTAAGCTCTAAAGGAACGGCCATTGGTGATTTCAGAACCCGCCATGAACCACTTTTCGACCTTAATTACCCTGCTGCGCGATCGCGATGTCTTCCTCGAAGAAGTCCAGAGTGGCGTCAAAATCGAGTCCAAAATCCTCTCTTTGATGATTGCCAGCTCTCTATTCTTTGCCATCTACGGGGCGATTATTGGCGCTTCCAACAGTTGGCAGCAGATGCTGGTCTCCACTGCTAAGCTCCCGGCCCTCTATCTGCTCACCCTGCTTATCTGCTTGCCCACCCTCTATTTCTTTGACATTCTGTTCGGCTCTAAGGCCGACTTTAAGCAATACACCGTGCTCAGTCTGACCACGGTTTCAGTGATTAGCGTGCTGCTGTTTAGCTTTGCGCCAGTGACGCTGTTCTTTTTAATCTCGATTCGGGACTACCACTTCTTTTTGCTGCTGAATGTGGCCATCTTCTCCCTCACCGGCTTTGTGGGGGTAAACCTGTTTTACAAAGGCATGCAGTCGGTAATGAAGTTTGATCGGGCCACACCCAAAATCCGTAAAAACCTGCTGCTCTCTTGGGTAGTGCTCTATGGCTTGGTGGGCAGTCAACTGGGCTGGACCCTGCGGCCCTTTTTTGGTTCACCGGGGGAGCCCTTTCAACTGTTTCGCAACCTAGAGGGCAACTTCTATGCCCAGGTAATCAAGAGTTTAATGTCCCTACTGTTTGGCCGCTAATTCATCTCCATGGCATCTGAACTAGAGGCTCTACGCATTACCCAACCCCAGCTCGAAAAGCTCACGGGACTGGACATTGGCCAGGTGTTTATGGGGGGCGTCGTCCGCCCATCCGCTTTAAAGTCAACTCGACGATTGATCTCATTCCTGATCACCGAAAGCGTAATCCTACTGGTGATTTTCATTATGTGTTTGGGGCTCGGGCTCGTGATCTTGCGTAGTTGGTCGGGCTTTGGCAGTAACCTCGCGATCGTGCTAGTGGCGGTTGCTGGGTTAACCGGGCTGATTGCGATCGCCTGGCACAGCTACCAATGGACCCGCTATAAGACCCTCAAGCCCCTGGCGCGTTTGTTGGATGAAGTCGATCGCCACAACGACATCATCCAAGCAGTACAGGTAATGGATGAACTGGGTACGGTCCCCACGGCCAATTTGGGCTTGCCTAATCGGGATGAAGTTATCCAAGCGCTGGAAGCCACCCGCGATAGCCTGATTTCAGCGCTGATGACCGAAAAAATTCTGCGTCGTCATCGGGCCTTAATCCAGCGACGACAAACGTTGTTCAGTACCATCGAAACCAACCTGGCCACCCTGCAAACTCTGCACCTGAATAACCAGGCCACGGAATACCAGCAGTTTTTACAGGAAGCATTGGAGATTGGCTTAGCCGTACAGCGGGAGATCGCCAACAGCAAGACGCCATAATTGAGGCCCGTTAACGGTTAACCTATGACCACCGAACTGCGACTGGCCACACTAAGTCATCTACCGCTGCTTTTGCCCTTGGTGCAGGCCTTTCATGCCCTAGAGGATCTGGAAACCGATAGTGCCAGCCTCGAAAAAGTATTGCAGCCCCTATTCCACGATGCAAACCTAGGGGGCATTTGGTTGATCTACCACCAAGCAGAACTGGCTGGCTATATCGCTCTCTGCAACGGCTACAGCATTGAGTTTGGTGGCAAAGATGCCTTTATCGATGAGCTGTACCTATTGCCTCAATTTCGGGGACAAGGTCTCGGCACTGAGACCCTGGCCTTGATCAAAATTGAAGCAAGAAGGCTCGATATCAGAGCACTGCACCTAGAAGTCGCCCACACCAACCAACCGGCCCAGCGACTCTACCGCCGCGCCCAATTCCAACCTCGGGATAAATATCTGTCCATGACGACTTGGCTTTAGCCGATAACAGAGGCGATCAGATCTCCGAAACAAACTATTTCTATCAACCCACCGTCAGTTTAATTCGAGATGATTACACAATCACTACAGTAGCCATTAGTGAGTTAATTGACTATTCATCAATTAACTCACTAATGGGCTTTTCAAAAAAATCAAGACAATAGACGAAAAATTCATTTCTCAAAGTTTTCAAACCATTCGGCATGTAAACCGTAAATTCAATTACAATCACGACCTCGGACCGTAAAGACTCGTAAAAAATGATTAATTTTAGGCTAAAGACGAGAATCCTCGTGAACTATCCACCGTTTCAAACTGTCAAAAGCTAAAGTGCTAATCAGAAACTTGATATCCTTCAACTAGCACGTACAACAGATCTCAGTTGTACATGCTAGGTTTTGTCATTAGTCCGACCTTGCATCTACAATCCAGAAAACGCTTGGTTAGTTCTTAAGGCAGCGCCAAGGAGCTTATGGCTACCGATTCTTCCTTTAACGAAAGAAGGTTAAAACGTAAGATTGGTTTCCTATTTCGTATCAGTCCGAAAACGTTAATTCATTGGCTAAGGCACTGGCCCCTGAGCCAGAAAATGCTGGCCGGCTACTGCCTCGCATTCTCGATTACAGTTTTTGGGACATTATTCGGATTTTCTGTAGCTAATCAGGCCGAGCGAAAAGCTGCTGAAATTGAGGCAGAGTCTGTTGAAGACCTAGAGGATATCAACCAACTAAAAGGTAGTTTACTCAAGTTTATTTTCTATAATCAAAACCTTTTGAGCGCAAGCAACTCATCTGACTTTTCAGGCGACTCAAGTTTCATTGCAGAATTTAACCAGTTTTCCCAAGCTCATCAAAATTTCAGGCAAGATTGGTATGCCTTCTTAAATTCTGATGAATTTGGAAATATTGAACCGAGTGTAGAAAATGCCTCTCCCTCCGATAAAGAACTAGTGATTGCTAACGCTATCTTGAGGGAGCACGAAAACGACATTCGTGAGCATTTAAGTCAAACTGATTTATTAATAGAAAGAATTGATGCGAATGCCATAGAATCTTTAGGTCTTGATGCTATACAGGCAGAGTTGAATCGCATCGACCAAAATGACTTTGTTCTAGAGCTTGATGTCTTTATTGATAAGCTAACTTCCCTACAAGCGGCTGCAGAAGAAGAGCATAAAGTAGCCGTACTCATTTCAATTGATGCCTCAGTCACTCAGACGAGATTAATGGTGGGCAGCATCATTTTATCTGGGTTACTGGGACTTTTAGTTATGCATTTAACAAGTCGACTCCTCCTAAAACCCTTAGAAGAAATCACACAAACGACTCAGAAATCCATTCAAGAAGCGAACTTTGATCTACAGGTCCCCGTTAGAAGCCGTGATGAAGTTGGCACGTTAGCTCAGACCTTTAACGAATATACGCGGTTTGTCAGGCAGCTCTTAAATCGATATGAGACCTCTAATCAAAAACTCAAGAACACATCAAAAAAGACAAACATTCATCTTCAAGATGCTTTGGAGGCTTTAAATCAAGCACAAATGAGGATGATGCAAAATGAGAAGCTGTCTAGCTTAGGGCAGTTGGTCGCTGGGGTCGCCCACGAGATCAACACCCCAACCAGCTTCATTCATGGGAATTTGCTACATGTCAAAGAATATAGTCACGATCTGCTGAGATTACTGGCTCTTTATCAGCGTCACTATCCTGCCCCAGTCGATGAAATCCGTTCTGAAGTGAATGCCATGGATTTGGACTTCATCAAAAATGATTTGCCAAAAACACTGACCTCCATGCAAGTGGGCAGTAGTCGTATCCGCGAGGTGGTTAACTCACTGCGGAATTTCTCCCGGCTAGACGAGGCTGAATTCAAGGCGGTCGATATTCACGAGGGACTTGATAGCACGCTCGTGATTTTGCAGCACCGCCTCAAGGCCCGCCCAGATCGCTCTGAGATCCAAGTCATCAAAAACTACGCTCAGGAGTTACCACCTGTAAAGTGCTACGCGGGTTTACTCAATCAAGTCTTTATGAATATCATTGCTAATGCTATTGATGCTTTAGAAACCAGAGTTGAGCATCAGATTTCTCAAAATCAAAAGGCAACACCAAAACAGATCATTTTGCGGACGAGTCTGCTCAATGAAAGTTGGGTTCAAGTTGGCATTATCGACAATGGGATTGGTATGTCATCCAAAGTTCAAAAGTATATCTTTGATCCCTTCTTTACAACCAAACCTGTTGGGGAAGGCAAAGGCATGGGACTCTCGATGAGCTACCAGATTGTGACCGACCGACATGGAGGGGCTTTGGAGTGCTTATCGACCCCCGGCAAGGGAACTCAATTTATGGTGCAGATTCCCATTTCCCCAAGTTCAACTACTTTGTCAACGAGTCCATTATCTGGCCATCACTCTAGTGAATAGGCGTACAAGAGAGTAACCCATCAAGCAGTAACGGTTTGATTTCACTTCAGGTAAACGATCGATTTTAAATTTCAGGACTTGTACCTTCCCTAGAGGGCTCTAGCGCGCCACCCGCAAAGCCACCCACAAGATGTACTGGTGATTAGAGACAGTGATACAGACATGTTTACCCAGGGCTGTGTATTGAGTCGCCGCATCAAAGGCTATATCTCGCTCAGTTAGACCATAGCAATCCCCTTTGCCATACAGATCCCCTTGGTAAAAGATGCCGTCATGGAGGCCTTTGTCCCAATATTTGAAGGGTTGCACCAGGGACTCGTGGGTCAAAAAGGTTGAGCCGTTCTTAGCAACAGAGGAAGAACAAGCGTTGTTTTGGGAGGGGGCAGCACCCAAGGCAATCATGGTCATCAAACTCCTACGAACGAGGGGAAAGCAAGTGGTGGGATGCAGGTATGAGGGATACCACACCTTTTTGCAAAGACAGCGCTTAATATTTCTTTAAGATTAACACGTCCTCAAGGTTGGAATGTCGGGCAGCGGATCGGTCAACCGTAATCATGCGAGATCGCTATACTCGGAGAGTAAGTCAGTAAACCCTCGCGAGGTGCTGTATGGCTGAGTCGGTAACCCTCTCGAACCCGAATCTGGCAAGGTGAGCGATGGTCGAAGACCAGTCCCTTAGGACTATCGCTAGATATTTCTCTGGTTGAGCCGCCCGAAGCCTTGCCCATCATTGGTTTCTTTTTCGGCTTTATTTGAGGATTCGAGCATTGAACTTAATTGATTTGGGCTGGCCCGCCAGCCCCATCTTGGCGGCTGCCTTCGCCCCGTTTGCAGCCCAGGGGTTTGCCGTGGGACGGATTGCCGTGGAATTACGGGGCAGCTATCGGGTTTTGACCGAAACGGGAGATTTCGATGCTCAGGTTACTGGGCAATTTCGTCACCAGGCCGTCACTGCCCAAGACTTTCCCGCAGTTGGGGATTGGGTTGTATTGCAGCTTCCCCAGGTAGACAGCAGCGCCCTGATTCACCATCTCCTGCCCCGCCACAGTCAGTTTGTGCGTAAGGCGGCAGGGACTAAAAGCGAAGGGCAAGTGGTAGCGGCCAACGTCAATACGCTGTTCTTGATCATGGGGTTAGACGATGACTTTAACCCCCGTCGCATCGAGCGGTATTTAGTCATGGCCTGGGAAAGCGGCGCAAACCCGGTGATCGTGCTGAGCAAAGCGGACTTGTGCCCTGACCTGACGGCGGCTTGCGCCACGATTGAGGCGATCGCCTTGGGGGTACCGATTCACGGCATCAGCGTGGCTAACGGCACCGGCCTGGACGCATTGGAGCAATATTTGTCACCGGGTCAGACTATTGCCCTAGTGGGGTCATCGGGGGTCGGGAAATCGACCCTGACCAATTACCTGATCGGCGCTGAAGCCCAGGCCACCCAAACGGTTCGCCTGGATGACAGCAAGGGCCGCCACACCACCACCCAGCGCCATCTCTTCTCGCTGCCTTCTGGGGCGTTGCTGATTGATACGCCAGGGATGCGGGAGCTACAGCTTTGGTCGGTGACAGAAGGGGTGACCGAAACCTTCAGCGATATTGAGGCCCTAGCTGAGCAGTGCAAATTCCGGGATTGCCAGCATCGACAAGAACCCGGTTGTGCGGTGCAGGGGGCGATCGCTCAGGGGGAACTCGATCCAGCCCGGTTCCAGAGTTATCAAAAGCTGCAGCGAGAACAGCGGCGGATCGCCCAACGCCAGGATCGTCAGGCCCAGGCCAACAGCAAGCGACGGTGGAAAGCAATTACCAAAATCCAGCGATCAAGACATCGCTAAATCTGCGCAGAGCCAGCCCGTGGGCTGGCTCTGCATTTGGGGCAATTCAACTCTATTGAGTGCTTAAAAATAGCTTGATTTAAAATCATCCAAAGCACAGTATTTCGGGGGTTTTACATGAAGACATTAGAAGCCACTATTGAATCTATTTGTATTAGAAAAGCAGTTTCTATTTTCGGCAATCAATCGTTAAATTCAGGAAGATTCAGAGAACTCAATAAAATGGTTGGTGCGTCACCAAGACTACTGGCTCAGTAAGTGTAGCCCTTTTGGGCAGAGGATTTTTCTCAGTGTTGACAAGAGATCCTTCGAGGTTTTCAGGTGCTTCAAAAGTGCCTAAGGCACCATTTATTACGACTGGAGTACACAAGTAAAATCTTTGAATATGCAAGAAAAAGCAAATTCATGATTTGAAACATGGGTATTTAATATAGATTATATGTGGAATTTTTATGGTAAACATTATTTTTAAATCGCTAGGATTAAGCTATGAATCCTACATAGAAAATATCTATTATGCCTAGAGAAATGGCTGATGATTGTTTGCCATTCCATAGACTTGCTATTCAGGATTTAGTCCAGCAGCTGAATGGTGATCTGGAAAAAGGGATGACCTCAGAAGCGATCGCCCAGCGCTACGAAACCGAAGGCTGGAATGAGCTGCCGATCAAATCGGGTCAGCCCGCTTGGCTCAAATTCCTCCTCCAGTTCAATCAGCCGCTACTCTACATCCTGCTGATTGCCGGGGCCGTCAAAGCCTTCTTAGGGTCTTGGACCAATGCAGCGGTGATTTGGGGCGTGACGGTCCTGAATGCCGTGATTGGCTATGTCCAAGAGGCCAAAGCCGAGGGGGCGATCGCGGCCCTGGCCAAGGCGGTCACCACAGAAACCACCGTGATTCGAGAAGGGCAAACCCTACAGATTCCCTCGCGAGATCTGGTGGTCGGGGATCTGGTGCTGCTGGCCTCCGGGGACAAAGTCCCGGCAGATTTGCGCCTGTTTAAAACCCGCAACCTGCAGGTGGATGAATCAGCCCTTACCGGAGAATCGCTGCCGGTGGAGAAGACTGTGGAGCCGTTGCCCTCAGATACCGCCTTGGCAGAACGTACCAACATGGCCTACGCCGGGAGTTTTGTCACCTTTGGTCAAGGGCGCGGCCTGGTGGTGGCCACCGCTGCCGCCACTGAAGTGGGGCAGATTTCCCAGGCCATGGATGAGCGGGTCAACCTCAGCACTCCCTTGACTCGCAAATTTGCCAAGTTTAGCCGCAGCCTGCTCTACGGCATTTTGACCTTGGCGACCTTGACCTTTGCGATCGGGTTGGGGCAGGGGGAGTCGTGGCTCTACATGTTTGAGGCCACTGTTGCTCTGGCGGTTAGCGCCATCCCCGAGGGGTTGCCTGCGGTGGTGACGATCACCTTGGCGATCGGCGTGAATCGCATGGCCCAGCGCCACGCCATCATTCGCAAACTGCCTGCCGTTGAGGCCCTGGGCAGCGCCACCGTGATTTGTTCCGACAAAACGGGGACCCTCACTGAAAATCAAATGACGGTGCAGGCCATTATGGCGGGAGGCGAATCCTATCAGGTCAGTGGTGGGGGATACAGCACGGCTGGTGAGATGACCCGGCTGGGCGATTCAGACGCGCTATCCCTCAACGCCCTCCCCGATGCCTTGTCGGCTTGCCTGAAGATCGGGGTGCTCTGCAATGACGCCCAACTGCACCACCAGGGTCACTACTGGTCTGTGGTGGGAGACCCCACCGAAGGGGCGTTGTTGGTTGCTGCGGCTAAGGCCGACTTGACCCAGCCGGGTCTGGCCACCGCCTACCCGCGTCTAGATTCGATTCCGTTTGAGTCTCAGTACCAGTACATGGCCACGCTGAATGGAACCGAGTCTCGCCGCATCTACGTCAAGGGCTCGGTGGAAGCGCTGCTGAGTCGCTGCACCGCCATGGTGGATGCCCAGGGGCAGTCTGTTCCCCTAGAGAAGGGGGCGATTGAGCAGGCTGTTGAAACCATGACGGCACAGGCCCTACGGGTGCTGGCCTTAGCCCAGAAAGAGGTGCCCCAACATCAACATGTGATTGACCATAGCGATATCGAAACCGGCCTGGTTTTTGTGGGGCTCCAGGGCATGATTGACCCGCCCCGTCCTGAGGCGATCTCTGCTGTCCATGCCTGTCAGAGTGCTGGCATCGATATCAAGATGATTACCGGCGACCACATTTCCACGGCTCGGGCCATTGCCCAGCGCATGGGCATCTATCAGGAGGGGACTCAAACAGCTATTATCAATTCCTCGAAATCAGGCTACGGAACCCCACCCATCCTCCCCTTGGCTCTAGCGAAGCGGCGCGTTAGCGCGGGAGGTGCCGGAGGCGGAGGGGTCACGCAACCAACTGTGCAGGCGTTTGAGGGGCAGGCCCTGACTCAGATGGATGATACGCAATTGGCCCAAGCAGCGGCGTCCGGCACTGTCTTTGCCAGGGTGGCCCCAGCCCAAAAGCTGCGATTGGTGGAAGCCCTGCAAACCAAGGGACACATCGTCGCCATGACTGGGGATGGGGTGAATGACGCCCCGGCCTTAAAGCAGGCCGACATTGGCATCGCCATGGGCAAAAACGGGACGGAGGTGGCGCGGGAAGCTGCCGATATGCTGCTCACCGATGACAACTTTGCCTCTATTGAAGCGGCGGTGGAAGAGGGGCGTACGGTGTATCAAAACCTGCGCAAGGCGATCGCCTTTCTCTTGCCGGTGAATGGTGGCGAGTCCATGACCATTTTGATCAGTGCGCTGCTGGCCCGTGACCTGCCGATTTTATCGCTGCAAGTCCTGTGGCTGAACATGATCAATTCCCTGACCATGACGATTCCGCTGGCTTTCGAGCCCAAGTCGGAGGGCACCATGCGACAACAGCCCCGCAATCCCCAGGAGCCCTTAATTACCAAACGGCTGCTGCGCCGGATTTTACTGGTGTCTCTGTTTAACTGGATTCTGATTTTCGGCATTTTTGAATGGGCTAAGGCTGCCACGGGTGATGTTGCTGTGGCCCGCACCATGGCGATTCAAGCGCTGGTCGCGGCCCGGATCATCTATCTACTCAGCATTAGTCAATTGGGTATCAGCCTAATCGACTATCTGCGCCGGAAGTCGGTCACGATAAGCAATGCGCCGTTCTTACTGGCGGGGATTGTGGGGGCGGTGGCGCTGCAGGTGGTGTTTAGCCAATGGCCGCTGATGAATACGCTGTTTGAAACTGCTCCTCTTACTTGGGGGCAGGGGTTGGTTTGTCTATTGCCGATGGTACCGATGGTGCCCTATGCCCTTTGGGTGAATACGCTTGACTCGCCCAACTGCACAGCCCGCAATTCCCGGTGATCCGCCCGCAGAAGTGCTGATTACAGGACTGAATAAAATTTTGTTCTCAAGCAGAGCCTGGGAGCAAGAATAGTGTTGGCGAATAAGGAGGCTGGGCAATACCATGAGTATTTCTGGGCAATGCCCAGTCTAGCTGGATCTTAGGCGCCAGGGATTGGGATTATGAATATTATCGATGGGTTTGGGGCCGCTGTTTTGATAAGTCAGATTGTCAGAACAGCGGGCAAACTTAATGCTTCAGCGTGAATATTGTTCAATTATTTCCAGTGGCAAGGGCTTAGTGGTGCAGAAAACTTTTCAGCATCTTAGTCAGTCTCACCATGAGAAT
>ERZ1740060.672-NODE-672-length-15615-cov-11.124743_pt1 | contig 15615 bp, 22 predicted proteins | sample MGYA00581743_ERZ1740060 | MGnify/ENA primary metagenome ERZ1740060 (study PRJEB43018, sample SAMN04849235) | marine metagenome | isolation source: floating plastic debris | place: Pacific Ocean | collected 2008-08-27 | study: EMG produced TPA metagenomics...
GATCGTGCTTGAGCAGAAAGGCCCATGGGTATGAGCCGAATAGCTCCCAGAGGCGCTGGCCTAGGGGGGATGAGGGGAGGGCGGTTGTCATGGGTGTACGTAAAAAACAACGAACCCACCAGGGCGATCGGGCCTGGTGGGCTAAAGGGGGTGGTCAGTGGGGTGGAGTGTTGGCATGGAGCCGTGGATAGATGTAGTGAACAGGCCCCACTCAAAGAGATAGAGCCCATTCAATGCGATTTGTAGATGCCCTGCGAAAATAGACCCACGTATTGGGCTTGGTCGTTCAAATACGTGGGAGCACACCCCCAAGTCAGCTTGAGGTTAAATTGATCTTACCTCAAGTCTAATTTGGGTCAAGTTGACTTAAGGTAAGATGGGTAGAGATAAACCCAACATGGAGTCTCGTTTCGTGGTCTTAAGACTTGAAGCGGGCCTAACTCAAAAGCAAATTGCTCAAGAGCTGGGAGTGTCGGAACAGACCGTCAGGAATTGGGAGCAGGGTAAACACCCCCCGCGCCTAACCATTCCTCAGACAAAACGTCTTTGTGTACTACTTGATAGGCCCATAGAGGAAATACCTGACGACTTTGGAGCTGACGACTCAGTAAAAGCAATTGCTGCCGAAAGGCCAGGAACCTACAACTAAAAACCCCCGGAAGCGTGAGCTGCTTCACAGGGGCGATGTCCAACCAGCTGGAGATGAACAATCCAATGTTACCGAATACACGCCCTGCCGAGGGTGATAGAGGCGATCGGCTTGATGAGCCGGTCAAGTGGTTTGCAACAGATGAGTACAGCCTTGAGCGCGTCCCTGACGATGAGACGAACCTTGGCTTTCAAGGGCTAGAGTCTGCCTTATCCGCAGCTCAGGACTATTCTGCACAAGGCGCAACGGTTTACGTGTGGCCAGCAGGCCAGCACCCAGGCGAACGGGAAGCTTATGCCGTGGCGATCGGTGGCGAGATTTATTGCAAAGAGACCACGCGCCCCACTGACAGCCCCACCAATGCGCTCCGCAGTGCGATGCCCTGGGTGTTCACTGATGACGGTGAAACCACCATGGAACCCGGCTTAACCAAGCGTGAATGGCTATTTGGGATGGCTTTGCAAGGGTTATTGGCTAACCCAGAGCTGGTTAACGGCAAACCCAGAGAGCTGCCCCAGGCCGCTGCTCAATATGCCGATTTATCAATCATCGCCCTAGCTGGTCAAACCCTCGAAGAAGTGATGAGCCAAAAACCGGACACCTAACCGGACAGGCACCGGACACCCAACCGGACAATGCACAAAACCTTTAGGCGCAAGCATTACAGACTTAAACCCATGGCACGAAGCACCAAAACCGGACCCAAAACGGACACCCAACCGGACACCACCGGACCCGAAAACGGACAACCGGACATCAATCACTTTCCTGGCTTGACAATGGCCTATCTAAAGGCCCAGGACAGCACCCAAGGCTTACACACCGCTAAGGCGATCGCTAAAACCTGCAAGGTTGACGAAAGCACCATTCGCAACCGGTGGCATCAAAAAGTGGTGCAGGTGATTGGCAGCGATCGCACCAAAGTAGGCGGCAAGTATACCGACCTAGCTGAGAGTCTGTTTAGAGACTATGCCGAGCGCTGCAATCAGGGCGACATGCTCTCAGAATGCTGGCTGATCGACTATACGGAGCAGTTTGCAGACATCCGACAGCCAGAGGCCCCAGCTAAAGCTACTCCCCAGGATGTACCGGTCGTCACCACGACCGTGGTACCCGATCAAGCTGCCTCGGCTCTAGTCCTCAATAACGACACCATGGGGGCCTTAGATGGCTACATGGAGCGCATGGCCATCACCATTGCTGACTTAACTGAACGGCAAGGGGCCACCATTCAGGGCATAGCCGAAGCCGATCAGGCTCAGTTTATGCAGGAAGTTGAGGCGGCCATGCTGCAAGGCCAGAAAGAGGGGGTAATCCTCCATGCGGCCAAACAACAGGCCCGCAATGCCACCATGCAGCATCTAAACCAACAGGCGATCGAGGCTAAAACCCGCTTGGGGGAGTGATGAAAAGAATTGCTATCGGCTTAGCGATCGGGTTGATGGGTTGCACTGAGCCACCCGCTGACGCACTTTCAGACCCAGAAGAAACCGCTGCTCAACAGAGTGACTCGGTGGTCTATGGCGGTTCTGGGCACCTGGACGCATCGCAAGAGGCCACCCTCAAGGGGTTGGCATGGCCTCAGACCTACGGCGATATGAAAGGCACCTTTGGCCTGCCGAATCAACGGACTGAGGAAGCCGATATCTACAAGCTCGAAAGTGGCGCTGAAATCAGGGTCATTTACGAGGGAACCGAGGCCACAGGCTTCGAGGTTCCGTAAACCGGTGGATGTGGGGGGCAAGTTTGGCGACCGACCCCCACACCGCCTCTAATGCATATCAGAGGTAATAGGTATTATGTGGCCTTTTGAACGAAGGACAATGGGCGATGATGCTCGTGATTATGTAGCCGAGAACCTTAAAGAAGGGGTAGATCCCAGCGCTATTGATGACTGGGGCGAACATGACAGAGATTATTCTGAAGATGAGCACGAAATTGCAGACGGCAAAGTAGGTGACAATAGAGTACAGACGTTCTATGAGTCCACTATTGGAGGATTGATTGACATCCTATGAATGCTCTAAATACTGGTTTGGTAAAGCTTCAGCCCTTAAAGGTTGACCCAGAGAAGTTCGAGAAGTTCGCCTACAGTCAGAAAATTACTTATCAACTGATTGTTGCCTTAGGGGAAATCGTTGATGGGGTCGTATCACTGCAAGGGTTAGCCCGATGCCTAGGGCTCAAGTCCTCATTGCCTGTTAAGGCTCGGGTAGAGCACTTGGTACAGAAGGGAGCCCTAAAGGTCATCCCCTGCTAAGTTTCGGCTAGATGATGAGTCGTTCAGTCCCCTGATGCAATGCATCGGGGGCTTTTTATGTGAGCGGCCCCGTAGGCCCATCCGAGGGATAGCGCATCGTGCGCGACGATTGCCACTGCCCCTCTGATATCTTTTCTAGCGCCGCTGAAACCTGCAACAAGCCATTTTCCAAGCGTCCCGCCTTGTGCTTGATTAATTCGTGGTTGCCATTAATCCGATACTCCAGCATTTGCTTATCGGACTCATAGGTGCTCTTTGCCAGATCCGCTACGTTCTTTCCCTGAATAATCTGCAAGTCAATGCCATCCAAGCGCCTTTCAAGGGATTGATACCGATTCCACAAAAACCAACTCACAGCCCCAATAAACCCTAGGTCTGGGATATTGATTGCAAAAGAGATCGCGTCATTCATCGCCTCAGACCTGTAACTTCCACTTCTCTGTAGACACCCCTAAGAATTAGCCGCCGCGAACGCTATTAAATCCTGATATCCAAACTGAATCAGAGGGCCGTCCGGGGCGAATAAAGCATCATTCAGTGATTGAGGAATAGGAAGTTTATTCCACAATTTCAACGCCAGCTCGAAGCGGTTTTCACTCACCTGACGCTCAAAGCTGGCGACGATACCGCCGTGAGAGTTCATTAAAGCTGTGTAGTCGTCATTCGAGTACAACCACAACAGAAGCCCCTCAGGATTCTTTTCTGCTTCAGATATCTGAAACTCCGTAGGAAGCTGATCACTAGGACCACTCCATAAGGCATCGCCAGGAATGTTTTCAGGTGCTTCTAAAAAAACGCTCTGATTTTCGTCTGCAGTAACTACGGTATAACTCATAGGTCGTAAACCACGAAATTAACTAACTCATGATCTTCGCCGCCACCAGATACAGCGCAGTAAATCTGAAAGCCGAGGTTTGTGTAGTTTCTCGGATTTGCAGTTCTGGGGCTTCTTTCCGTCTGCTCATTCGCAACGACTGAAGTACCCGTAACCACGAGATAATTGGTATCACCAGCCGGTCTAGGGTTGATAAATGCCACCTCATAAAGACCCGCGCTGGTTCTGGTGACTGAGAAATTCTGGCCCCCATCAATCACCATCGTTCCGCCGCGCCTGCCGAATCGACCCTTGGCGAAAGTTTCTGAGGAATCCAACGCAGATTGCAGCCCGCTTACATCGCCTATCTCTACCTCAGTCAGGAATTGAGAAAAATCTGGGAGAGATGAAGCTAAGGCGTAATTATCGAGCTGAGTCTGAGTAGCGTAAGGAGTTAAGTCATCGCTGATTAAAAACTGATTAAAGTCAGGCAAACTTCCAAATAGCCCATTTACATAAGCCTGGGTCGCCAGGTCAGCGATATCAGCGGAAGTAAGGTACTGACTCAGGTTAGGCGGGTTATTTAAATCGCCGTAATCCCCTGAAGTCGATACCGCCGCCAGATTAGCTAGGAGAACGTATAGAGATAAATCAGGTGTATTAATCAGGTCGTTATAATCTTTGTCGCCCTGAATTTCACTCCATAAAACCACGCTGATACCTCCACTCAAATAATTGATTATTATGCTTACGGCTTGCTGTAAATCGATTGGGAGAGAGGCGACGACATTGAGCCTTCTAGTCGAATAGTTAGGGACTAAAATAATCCGGTTTTCATCCTGAGCCTCTTCCAATGCCTGCAGCTCAGACAGCAGCCAGACATACTGATTCTCGAATCCACTCAACCCTAAGAACTCAATTAAGTCGGGGTCGTTTATTGTGTCTGCTGGGTCGGATTCCAGCTTGTTTAAACCCCATTGATTCTCTGAAATTCCTTCCCAAGTCGTCAGTACAGCAGCGTTTGCCTTGAGCTTAAGCTGAAACCTGAAGGCCAGGGCATCTCTATCAGGGGAGACGATTACAGGCGCTCCCCCATCAAAGGCCCTGTAGCCCATATCCGCTATCTGCTGCTCTAAGTAGCTGCGATTGATGAAGCTACTTAGAGCAGCATTCACCGAGTTCTGACCCGCGCCTAAGGGGATAGCCATCAAAGGTGGTGATAAAGAAGGAATTGAAACTCTTCAAAGTAAAGCTGAGGGGAGACTCTGACTCGATAGCTTTTCGCTGGGTCTAACCCTTCCCAGACCCGATCATTTAAAGGGAGCAGTTCAGACCAAACCTCAGCCGTTCCGTTTGGAAGGTCTCCATTAATTTCGATTAGGGATAGAAATCCCGCTTTGTACCAAGAGCCCGGATTGTTGCTAGCAAATGACTGAGTTAGGAGCTTTGTGGCATTAGGCGGAATGTCTATTTCAAAATCAGGAATGGGTTGCCGTCGCCCGGTGATATCAGGCCAGGCAACCCTAATCCTGGTGGTGGTTAAGTTCCACGCCATCTACTTAGGGAACCCCTGGGAGCTGACGGGCCAGGCCGACGAGCCCAGCCACATCGCTAATCAATCCGGCTGGATTGTCGGGAATGAGCCGATCAGCGAAGTTGCCAAAGTTCTCTAAACCATCGGAGAAGTTTTCACCGAAGTTAGGAATTAGGTCACCCACTAAATCAGCCCCATCATTCAAGGCGTCAGCAACGCGATCGCCCAGGTCGGTGACGGTTGAGTGACGCACTCCGCGAGGGGTAACCAGGGCATCGACTTTCCCGGCGTTGCGGTTGAGCCAGAGCACCAGCTCGTTAACCGTCACGGATGCGGGCACGGTTAAGCCCATGGTTTTCAGGCGTACACCGCCCACGTTGCGGGGTTTGTCGAGGATCAGGGTGTAGTTTTCACCATAGGCACCCCCACGCATGGCGCGGTATTTGGTGCCTGAGACCCGTTCACCAATGAATCGACTTGAGGCTACCCGCAGGCCCAAAAACTTACGGGTGGTCTCTTTGCAGCGAATTACGGCGTCAGTGTTGCCGCCTGAGTCTTGGATATCCCCTAGGATTGCCCACACAAAGGGGCTTTTAGGTTGATTTCTAGCCATTGTCCTGCCTTATTTACTTAGTTGCTCAGACCAATCGAACCCATCGAACCACTAGGGCCTAGACGTAACTGCCTACGGCGGCGGCGATGGAGGTGGTAGAGGTGGGCATTGCCAGGGCTACAGCAGCTAGGCGGCTGTCATAGTCAGCGGAGACGCGACAGCGGGTGTCTGCATCGGTGATGGTTTGCGCTTCTACGGCGGCGTTTTCTAGGGCCTCTAGGCGGGCTCCCATCCAGATGATTTGCCCGCCTAGGGTGGCGATGCCGAGTAGTTCGTTCAGATCGGCGTCGTTGATGTTGTCAGCACCGTCAGCGGCTAGGGGGAGTTCGTTATCGAAGCCAAAGGGGAGTGCAGCGTCCCATAGGAGCTGGGTGGCTGCATTTGCAGCGAGGGGACAGCGGCCCATATTGGCGGCGGCGATGAAGTCACCACTGGGGGCGGTACCCAGGGCAGCACCGACAAAGGCTAACAGGTTGTCGGCGTTGACCAGTTCGCCAGTTCCTGGGTCAACCGCTTCGTTATGGGCCTTTTGGATGGTCTCGGCGTATTCAACGATTGCGATGCATTGAGCCTCAAAGGTAGGGGCATCAATGAAAGTTTGAAGTGCAGGGTTAGCGGATGCTTGACCCGCTCCAATTTTTGCAGCCATGAGAAAAAACCTTAAAAGGGGTTCAATTCAAAGCTAATTCTCTGGAGCTTCAATATCTTTTCTGCGTTCAAATAATCACTCCCGAAGCCTGCAACGCTTGTACAAACGTTCTGTTAATCATCGAGATTTGGAGGGTCTATATAGCGTTGAGTTGTGGGGCTGATTCCCGCTCTGAACCCGTTTGCGTAGTATTCAATCTTTCTGGGATAGAGGGTTCTGTAAGCGACTTTAGATTCAAACCGAGTCGTAGCATCCACCATCCAACCTGATGGAACCCTAAAAGGTTCGACCATTGAAATCAGATAGGCGAGATGCTGAAACGCCTGCCCTTCAGTAGCGCCTCTCCCCTTTAAAATCGATTCATCGCTTAACTTTGCATCCACTCTCTCTGGCCCTGATTCCCTGGGAGGTGGATTTATTTTTAAGTCGAAGAAATTCGTTAAAGCTTCATCGGACGGATACCAGATAGTGGAGGTAAAAGTTGATCTCCCCCACTTTTCTCGCTTCCTCTCTTTGTAGGAAATAATTAAAGTGGGTCTATTTTTTTCGGGGTAAACTCCGTAATCTTCGGGTAGACCCATCAGTGATTCCCCCCCTCCACAATTAACGGTGTAAGGAAGTGCGAGGGATACCGCTTGAGCGAATGACTGTAATCCAGCTAAGCCTTCTCCCCCGTAAGGAAAAACGCGATCTTCTCCACCATCACAGTCGGGGAGAATGATGCTTCCTACGATGGGCGTTCTGTCGGGCTCGTGATCGCATCTACATATAACTATCGGCATGGGATTCTCCTCGAATGGAAGGTAAGGGTTGATGGGGTGAAAAAACGGCGGCGGCGCTGGGGGTGGCGCTGGGGGTGGATTAAGGCATCCATATCTATCACCCCCATTAATCATTTCGATTTCTATGTTTGTGATTCGTGGCGCGAAACCTCCATAAGAAAGGATGTTTCGATGGTTAAATCTGTTCTCAGAATCTTCATTAAAAAAACAGCTCCAGATGTTAAAAAGTAAATCCCAGTTATTAGCGGTTCCCGTTCTTTTCACCCATCTGAAATCGCGGGGCTCTTTTCGGTCGAAAGGGGTTCTAGTGTAGGTGTATTGACCGTAAACGCTTCCATCTGCGCGGAACAGGTCGGACGTTACGGTTATTCGGTAATCACCACAGCACGGCCATCCTTCAGGGTTACAGGGCTTACATTGACAGTTTGCATTCCAGCGCTCATCTATTAATTCGTAGAGTCTCGCTCTTGAAAGGGGATTGTCTTGTAAGCCTAAAAGCAGTTCTGAAGCTAGAACTTCTCTCCAGTGGGATGGCGGATGATGACACCAAATAAATAGAGGTACGGCTCTTTGAAGGGATAATCCACCACCAGGTAAATCATTAACCAGGTCAACTAAATCGTTTGTCCTAGTCGCTTCTGTACCGCCAGCGCTTAAACCTTCATCTCTGAGTAGACGCCTAATTGATTCCCGGACGTTAGCGGGGCTGAGAATGTCTCTAGCCAAACCTACAGGGCTTAATTCTCCAGCAGTAAAAACTACTCCAGCATTAGGGATGGCGGGTGCATCTCCTCTCGTATTAGAACCGCATCTACACTCATGATTTCTGTTCGGAGGCATCTTTAGAAGTCTCCGGGGTTAATATCTTCAGTGTTGTAGTCCCTGAATAACTGAAGCGCCAAAGAACGGATTTTATAGTTCCTAGCTGAATCAGAGTAGATTTGATCACCAGCATCGATAATGGCCAGATTTCGATTCTCTGGGTCATTGCTACGGCTTGCTTCCGTTAGATTAGATAAAGCAATTTTTATCACAGCAACAAACAGAGACTCTGCCGTATTATTAGCGCTAGCGACTAAATCTAAGTCACCTTTGTCTATTATTAGCTGGGTGGGTGTTTGACTTGCATTAGTTCCAAAAACTTCTGACAGCAATGGTTCAGCCATGACAAAAAAAAGAGTCTCTCTCTACATAATTTCAATTTTATCAATTTCAGCATTAGCGGCCTATTACATCCCAATACAGAGATTTATCACTGTCAAAGCTGTTTCAGAGAATGAATACATATTGATTTGTGGAAGCTCAAGCTTTTTACTTCGGCAGTGGGAAACGAATTGGGATATTTGCTTAAATGACCCCAAAACAATTGACCTGTCTAGCGACCTCCAGGAAGTGTGCCCCTTGGTGACAGACCGTGCGGGAAGATGCGAAGGGGAGCACAGCCGAATGCTCAAGTTCATGCTTGAGAGCCAATAGAAGAAGCCCCCCGGAGCGCTCCGGGGGGCTGGCGGCGATTAATGAGCAGAGGACTGAAAACCCCCATTTCAAATGGTGACAAATCCCCTATCTAGTCTCAATTTTAGGCAAGCCTAAAACACCAATCCCTCAAAAGCACGCCCTACAAAGCTTTCAAACTTCAGAACACCAGTTTACAAAACAGTTGCTCTGCCGTTGAGCCACACCAGCAGGAGGAAGAAGTTTAGATTTTGGATTGGTAATTTTGGATTGCTAGGGGTATTTCACCCTCTCAAATCACAAATTCCCAATCGGCAACCCAAAATTCAGTGGGCTGTGTAGGGCTTGAACCTACGCACTTCCGCTTAAGAGGCGGCTGCTCTGCCAACTGAGCTAACAGCCCGTACAATTGAAAACTCAGAATTCAAAATTTTGAATTTTTGGTGGGTCGCCCAGGGGTCGAACCTGGATCTCTCCGCTTAAAAGGCGGCTGCATATCCGCTCTGCCAACGACCCTAAAAATTTACGATTTTTGACTTTGGATTCCAGGTTTTAGCAACCCAAAATTCAAAATCATAAATCCAAATATTTGGTACACCGGGCAGGAGTCGTTCGCGTAAGCGTCTCCAACGGAGAAACCTGCTAATAACACGCTTATCGGGCGTGGGCGTCCACCACTTCCGCCTCCGGTGCTTGGTCTGGTCGGGATGGCTGGATTCGAACCAGCGGCTACTTGTTCCCAAAACAAGCCGTCTGACCACTGACTTACATCCCGATAGTGCTCCTGGTAGGAGTTGAACCTACACATGAACTGTTTCTAAGACAGCCGCCTCTGCCAGTTGGGCTACAGGAGCATGAACAAGAGGATAGAAATGCTGACTCGGTTCAGCGCTTATATCCCCCGACAGGGAAGGAAGGAATCGAACCCTCAAACATCTGATTCAAAGTCAGATCGCTTTGCCAATTTGCGTACTTCCCTATAAATGAATGCCGAGGCTGGATTTGAACCAGCATCTCCGTGATTCAGAGTCACAGCGACTTTCCAAGTTGTCCACTCGGCAATGAATGGCTGCCCCAGTAGGACTTGAACCTACAACCGTGCGGTTAACAGCCGCCAGCTCCACCATTGAGCTATGGGGCAACGTATGGGAAGTGACGGAATTGAACCGTCTTCTCACCCTTTTCAAGGGCACGTGAGCACCAGCTTCACTAACTTCCCATTTGGCGGAGGATAGAGGAATCGTTCGCGGAGCGTTTCCAAAGGAAATACCCCTAGCGACCATATGTCCTACGGACAGGCTTCGCCAACAGCGGTATCCTCCACAAATGGCGAGAACGGAGGGCTTCGAACCCCCACTCTTCGGTTTCGTAGACCGATGTGTTATCCAGTTACACCACGTTCCCATTAGGCGGAGAGCAGTGGACTTGAACCACAGACGCCAATCCCATCTGTTTAGCAAACAGCGCCGATCCCCTGATCGGTTTACTCTCCAAGAATCAAAGCAGGTGGGCAGGGAGGGACTCGAACCCCCAGCGGTCAGGGACGACTGGTTTACAATCAGCCTGCTTCAGCCATTTGCATACCTACCCATTTGGCAGTGCTGATGGGAGTTGAACCCACAAACATCGACTTGAAAGATCGACGGCTTTACCAATTTGCCTACAGCACCCAGAAATTTCTACGACGTACACCGTAGAACGCACAGACCAGGATTTGAACCCGGACAAAAGGTTTTGGAGACCTTTGTGCTGCCGTTACACCATCTGTGCTGGTGGCAGTGGCGGGAGTCGAACCCGCATCTGTCGGCTTATGAGGCCGCAGCTCTACCCTTGAGCTACACTGCATCGACTTTGGACTCCAGGGCGGGAGTTGCACCCGCGATTTCTGGTTTTGCAGACCAGCGCCTTGCTAGCTTGGCTACCTGGAGATTTGGTGGAGACGTGGAGAATTGTAGGCGTTGCCTTCCCGGAGGGTACGCCAGTCCTGCAGCCGTCCATTTGTCGGTTTCGGAGCAGTCGACGCCAGCCGCGTCCCCACGCACGAGGATGACCTGTTTCTGAGCAACATCCTCAATTTGGAAGCCTCGACGGGAGCTGCACCCGCTTCTCTGTGACTGAGAATCACAGCGACTTATCTAGTTGTCCACGAGGCTATCAATAGCGGTGGTGGGACTCGAACCCACGAGTAATCCGGAACCTTAAAACGCGCTTCCCCAACTCACATCCCTGCTTTGTCAGGTGCACTGCAAATTCGGCGATCCGGCTGCCCCTTACGTACAAGACCTGGGGGGCTATCCTCCAGCTGGTTAACGTTTGCTGGCGCTCTACCTCCTGAGCTACACCGCTATACGGGGATGATGGGATTCGAACCCACGATCTTTCGCTGGACAGGCGACTGCTTTGAGCCGGACTAAGCTACATCCCCAAGGTGGCATTATTCAGTTTTCAAGGTTCTGAGGGAAGGAACTTAACTGTTCCTGAGTTGTATGCGTCCCTGATACTACAATTATACTACATATAATACAAAAGTCAAGAACGTACTACAACTTTTTCTTGGCTGATGTATTCCCCATACCTGCCTAATGAATTCACCTGCTAAGGACAGCTACATTGAAGGAGGCGTACAAGCCATAGGAGGCTGACATGATGACTTCCTTTGAGGTCGTCAAACAGGCTGTTGAGCGGCTTTCTCCAGAAGAACTTGCAGAATTCAAGTGCTGGTTGGCCGAGTTTGAAACCAGGGCTTCAATAGCCGATAGACTCGATCAACTTGGTATCGAGGCCTTAAGGCTAAAGGGAAAGTTGGCTTACTTTTCTCCTGAAGCCCTGGCAGATTATGGACGTAGGTTTGCTGAGTTTGAGAGGCAGTCTTCTAACGCTGATCGACTGGATCGATTTGCTATGGAAGCCTTGAGAATCAAGGGAAAATAAGCCTTTGTTTGACCTGATTTCAAGCCTCAAGCCCAAGAGGAAACAGGGGCTTCGCTCATTTGCCACAGTTTGTAGATCAATGCCTCGACTTGTTCCCGCAAGTTGGCTGAGGGGAAGTCACTGATCGCAGTCAGAAAGGTCCCCTCATGGGCGGCTTCACTAATGGCCACCCAGCTACCGCTAAGGCTGATTTCGACAAACTCGTCATCGACGGGGATGACGGTAGCGATGTCGCTCTTGGCCTCTTTTAGCAGCGCCTTTAGGGGAGTCAATCCATTCGCCTGGGCAGGCAATAAAAAGGCTGCCTGACTGGGTTCCACATGGAGAGACTGGCCTAGCCGCAGGGCTAAAACGATGCGCTGGGCAATCGCGACGTCTAGAGAAACGGTTGCCCGCTCCATGTACAGTCCGAATTCGGTGTAGTTCAGCTTCAACATGGGTTTCTCTCCTTGAGTCAGGGTTTGGGAAAGCGTTGCAGGGCTGGGGAGAATGGGAAACCAGTCTTCAACCCTGCAGGTTTACTGAGCCTGGTTTTGGGTTTGCCAAAACGCCTCAGCAAAAGCGATCGCGGGATGTATAGGTGCTTTGGGTTTGGTTTTAAGGACCATGCCCGTGGCGGGCAAAAGGCGATCTCCTTTCGCTGAATTACAAGGACTACAGGCGGTCACGACGTTATCCCAAGTGTGGGTGCCCCCTTTAGAACGGGGAATGACGTGGTCTAGGGTGAGTTGTCGGGTGCTACCGCAGTACTGGCAGGTGTGCTGGTCACGGCGGAACACTTCTCGACGGCTAACCGGTGGGACTTTCCAAGGACGTTTGGGATTGCCCTTTAACAGGCGAATGTGCTCTGAAACCTGTAGTACGACGTTAGGGGAGCGCACTTCCCACTGTTGGGGATTACCAAAATCTAAGGATTCGGCCCGACCGGTGACAAGCAGGGCGATCGCCCGCTTGAGGGTAATGCGTGCCAGGGGCAGGTAGTTCTTGGAGAAGACCACCACCTGGCGCTGGAGCAGGTCTGGTTGGATCAGTTGTGCAGTCATGGGAAAGCCTCCAAACAAGAACCCCCGCTTCTGGCAGTCAGAAGCGGGGGTTCAGAAACTCAGTCGTGTGGTTTCCTAGGTGGGTGACAGGATTGCCCTGCACCGCCCGCTTTTGAGGGTTGTCTCTGGGTTGAGCCATTCAGCCCTGTTAAAGGAGGCCGATAGCATGGAAATATCGATGGCTGTACTGGCGAATTGATGCGCATGCCGTATTCTCCGCAGCCCAAACCGCACCATCCCGGTCTCTGAAGGCTGCTGGAGCCGACAGGCGGTGGCGCTTAAGGGATATCGGAAAAGACGAGTCATGAAAGGCGACACTAAGTTTACAAATCAGGTTGGTTTAAATACTACACAAGTAGTATAAAGATGTCCAGTATTTTAAGCGAACCCGTTGGCGCTGGTGAATACAGAGCGATTTCTAACGGTTACGGAAAAAGATCGTTTCCTGCATGAGGGGGCATTAGCCTGCTCACGAGCGGCAGGCGGAAAAAGTGGAAAGGTGGCTGTAGGTAGCCATCAATGCCTCGAAGAAAAGGGAATTATGGCCTCTTATCAACGGATTGGTGGCGTCAAGCGCTGGATTTGGGGAGTGGCGGGCGCGTTCTGGTTAGGTGCGATCGCCTCACCTGCTCTAGCCCAAATTCCCCACGAGGATCCGTTGCAGCGGGCTGATGTGCTGGAGCAGGAAATGCTTTTCCTGTTTGCAGATGAATCCTATGGGGAAATGATTCCCTTGGCAGAGGAGGTTTTGGGGATTTATCGGGAGGTCTATGGGGCGTTCCATCCGGTGGTGGCCGCTAGCATGAATCATTTGGCAGGACTCTACGCTACGGCGGGCCGCTATGACGAGGCTGAGGCGTTATATTTGCAGGCGATCGCCCTGCGGCGCAGTTTGTTTGGGGATAACCATATTGATGTGGCCATCAGCCTTGGCCATCTGGCCCAGCTCTATGAAACTGTCGGGCGACAGATTGAGGCGGCAGCGCTCTACCGCTGGGAGCAGCAGATTCGAGAGCAACAACTCTAGGGGTTGTCACCAATTAGGATTCAGAGGACTCAGCCTGACCAATCCACCTTATTGGTCTACCAGCGTGAGATTAGAAAACAACAGGTTAGAGCTTACCTTTGAAGGCTTTGTCGAGAATAGATGGCAGTAGATCTGCTTGCTCTTCGATAGCTTCTAATCTTGGCATTCTTGTTGGTTGCAGCTTTTTAAGTATTGAGACCGCTTTTTCCTGCTTCTGAATTGTGGGCATCAGAATCTCCATGTCCAGAAATAATTCAGGTCGAACTCTTTCCCTGCGACCTCCCATACCCTTGGTTAGATCTTTGAGCTGTTGCCAAAACCAGGGAGTTGCTACCAGTTCTGAAAGATATTTGGGCTCCGCTTGTCCAGGAATACAACGAAAGGTTCGATATTCGGGGGAAACAAATTTACTATCCAGTTGATCAGGACATACAGCAACAGCGCCTTCCCAGCCTTTTACTTGACTGAGAACTAATGCTCCTGAATAGAGACGGTTAAAACTTTTATATGTTGTCTCTAAACCGGAGACAGACTCTTTCTCAAACAAGCCACCACCGAAACCTTTGACACCCACTTGAGGGTATGATTGAGTCGGATCGATTTCTTCTTTATCTTCATCAATTTGAAGAATATCTCCAAGTTTGACAACTCGATTCTCCGCATAGTCAACATGGAGATTGGTTATAAATAAATCGACATTCTCTAGCGCAGATTTTCGAATTCTATGAGCTTCTTCGAGCTTGGTACAAATTACCTCAATATGGGCGACAATGCGCCGTTGCTCCTCCAACAGCGGCAACGGAATTTCTAGCGCAAGAAACCGATCTTCCTTCAGGCGAACTCGATTGGTAGTTCCTTCACTAGCAGCCTTGCATAGTTCTACAAAGTTTGAGGTCTTACTAAGCCAACCCAGGTATTTAGGGAAAAGCTGATCTGTATTGACATTGAAAGTTGGGAAATCATTGCTGACGATAGCACCTTCAAGTTCTTGTGGGACTAGGCCAAAAGCACCATTTCTTGCATCAATCCTAGAAAGAATAAACTGATCGCGATGTACTCTTAACTGACGACTCGCCGAAATTTCTGTGCCATAAACTTCTTGACGCAACTCAACACCTTGCCCCCATAACTTGACCGTCACTTGCTTATACTTAGCTTGGGGCTCTATTTCGATCCAGTCCTCCGATTTCTTGAGGATTTCTCCTAATCTTGTGGGTGTTGAGTGCAGGCTCATTACGTTATTTACGATCCCAAATCGATATCTTCGTACAGCTCAGCAATATTAATTTGACAATCAAAGCTGTTGAAAGAGAGCGTTACATCCAGTGAACTGTACTCTGACAACAACCACTGATTGGGTGAGGTTTTAATGTGGTGCTCCACATGGATAGCGTACTGGTCAATCAGCAGGTATTCCTGAAATGTCGGAATCGTACGATAGGCCAGAAACTTGTCGCCCCGGTCATAGTCCTTGGTAGAGGTAGATAGTACCTCGGCAATAAAGCAGGGGTTCATCACCGTGTCCGTGCGTCCTGTTTGCAACTGGATCGGTTTAGGTACCACCATCACATCCGGATAGGTGTAGATGTTGCGAGCCGGAATCCATAAGCGCTGATCGGTAACAAAGGTGCGGTAAGGCTGACCACGCAGGGCTGATTTCAGAAGTACCAATAGGTTTCCAGCAATGTCGTTATGGTCGGGTGTGCCCCCAGTCATGAGCCTGATGTCTCCATCTACAAATTCATGGCGTTCCTCTGAGTTGAGTTCCAACTCTAGATAGTCTTCAGTAGTGTAGGTGCGTTCAGCAGCTTGAATCATGGGGTTATAGGGGCTTTTTATGCAGTAGGTCTTTAATCTC
>ERZ1740060.673-NODE-673-length-15586-cov-9.224905_pt1 | contig 15586 bp, 19 predicted proteins | sample MGYA00581743_ERZ1740060 | MGnify/ENA primary metagenome ERZ1740060 (study PRJEB43018, sample SAMN04849235) | marine metagenome | isolation source: floating plastic debris | place: Pacific Ocean | collected 2008-08-27 | study: EMG produced TPA metagenomics assembly...
TGCCGCAACAGGCACGGGCACGGGTGCGATCATCATTGCCGCTACTGGCGCTACACCAGCGCCCCCTGCGACGGCGGCTGGCGCTGGTGCTACGACGATTGACGCTGCCGGTTCGACCACGGCCCCCCAACCACTCGGCTCAGGAGTCGGCACCACAATTGTCAGGGCGATCGCTGCTACGACTGCGCCAGCTCCTGTGGGTGCGGGTAATGGCACGGTCGGTGCTGCCGCCATCAATGCAGTCGGTTCGACCACGGCCCCTGCCGCAACAGGCACGGGCACGGGTGCGATCATCATTGCCGCTACTGGCGCTACAACTGTGCCCCCTGCGACGGGAGCGACGGCTGCGCCTGTGGTCACCACGGGTATGACAATCGCCACCTTTGAACGTGTCGAGGTGACGATCGCTGAGTTTCAAATTGTCCATCCAGAGATTGCAACTCTGGAGCTGCTAGCTAGCTAGCGGGCTGGGTATAGGTGTAGCTGTCAACTCGGCAAGGCTGGTTCAGCGCAATGGCCGGATGCCCATTGGTGTCGGTCGTGGTATTCAGCAAAATGCTCTGATTACCTCCGGTGACACCAACCGTTTCGGTTAACTTCACATCACCACCACTGGTCTGAAATTCAGCCGTTAAGGCAGTGGTGTTGTCAACAGTTGCTGCCACTGCATTGGCTGTCAGGGGTACGCCGCTCAGGGTAGCGCTGCCATTGCTGGCGGCTCCAAGAGCTGGATCGGCCAGGGCGAATTCCAAAATCGTGGTGGCCCCGTCTTTGATTACCAGCTTGGCTCCTGTGCCCAGTTGGGCGCTGAGCTGATTGGCCTTGGCATTGCGTAGATCGGTGCTAAGTGTCGTCATGGGTCTCCTGGTTGGGTACTAGGCGGCAGGGTAAACCACCGTTCGGATCTGATAAGGCTCGCCCTTGGGGCCGTTGGCAGGGGTTAAGTCGAGCTGCCCTGCCAGGTCATAGCGTTTCTCGCCATCGGTTAGGGCGGCAGTCAGAGCGGCAGCGGGAATATCGAAATAGCCCACCAGCTCATCGGCTGAATGGGTGAGCAGAGTGGGGCTACTGCTGTCGATAATGGGGGCACTGGTGTAGCCAGGGAGCCCCAGGGTGAAGCGCAAGCTGGCACCCAGCAAGGTGCCGTTAAACGGGGCGGCTTTATATTCAGGCGCGATCGTTAAACGGAAGGTAAACGAGCCGTCAACCCCCCAGTAAAGTCGCAGCTTATTCATTGCTGCCCCCAATGAGTTCGCTGATGGTTGCCTCTAGAGCAATGCTGTACCACCAAAAGTTGTCATCATTCAGCTTGCGAAAGCCGCTATCAGACACCGTGGCAATACCGTCATCTACCAGCCAGGGTTGCGACCCAAAGGGTTGCCAGCCTTCTAGCTGCCCTTTGATGTATTCCATCAAGGGCACTGCAGGCTCGGTGGCGTTTAGATTCTTGAGCAGGATATTGATCCGCCAAGTAATCGTGCGGTCCCGCCGTGACCCACTGTTGAAGTCGCTGATCGCCGATGGGGCGTAGCTGTCTTTCTCATGGAAGACCTGAACCTCTCCCTTGCTCAGTGGTCCCTGAAGTACAGGAGAGAGGGTGAGACGTGCCCCTTGTTTGCACACCTTTTGGAGCCGCGACTCTAAGGCCGCTGACGCTCCCTTGATTTGCTCTACAGATAGGGCCATCGTCACACAGACAGGTCTCACCAGATGATCGAGCCCTGCCCCTGTGGTAGCTAGGCGCAATCTCGCGCCTAGAGCAACGTGAATCCCTTGCGGATACTAGGGCCAACGTGATGAGCAGATCCCGCTGTGCCCATAGCACCCTTCGCCATTCTGAGCCTCGGTCGCAAGAATTCCCACAATGTGGGCGCGTTCGATGTGACTGAGCAAATTATGGCGGATGTGGTCGAAACCTTTGGCGCTGTGGCCCCGCTACGGATTGTGGCGGGTCACCCCCCCGAGGAAAAGGAGCCCGAGTTTCAGTTAGGCCGGGTAGCCTCGTTAGATCGCCGCGCCGCTTTGCTATATGTCGTGCCCACGGATGTGGAGATGGCAGCGGTAGCGGCAGTTAATAGCCGTCAAATGAATCGGGTCAGCGTCAAGCTGCGCCCCCCTGACCACCCCCTGAACAAGCTTGGCAAGTGGATATTGATGCATGTCGGCCTGTTCGGTCGCACCCCTACAGCGGATCGCAATCTGCCTGATGTCGAGTTTGCCGATGCCGAATCCGGCGACATCTATTTATCAGAATTCAACCCCAACGAAAACGGGTTGAGTGGAACGGGGGGCGGCAACGCCCCCTCAATCCTGGCTCAACCACAGACCCCTAACCCCACAGGAGCCATGTCTGACGAACTCAAGGATGCCGAACTGGCGGCAAAGCAAGCTGGCCTAGAAGCCAAAGAGGTGGAGCTTGCTGCCAAGGCTGCCCGCTTTGAACGTGTCCAGAAGATCACGCCCTTCCTTCAGGAGCGGGTGACTAACTGCCAGATTCATCCTGGCGCTGTTGCTGCATGGCAACAAGTCTTTGGCCTGCTGGAGCCGACCCAAGAAATTGAGTTTGCCCAGGGTGATGAAACGGTCACAGAGCCTGCAGAGGCGTTTTTAAAGCGTCACCTTAAGGAGCTGAAGCCCTTCTATACCAGGAAGGAAGCCGCGCCTGCCGACCCCGAATTTGCCGAGGGTGATGACACTCCGGCTCCCGATGCAGCTCGTCAAGCTGCTCGACGTAGTTATGCCGATGCACGGCGAGAGGCGTAAACCATGCCAATGACCTATGGCGATATGGATGCAGGCGACAGCCTGTACCAAGGGCAGATTGCTAATCAAGCTCAGGCCAAGATTCGATCTGCTGTCAATGAAGAGGCGAATGTTGTCCCTGTAGGCTACGCCGCCGTCCAAGGCGCAGCCGATGACGGGGCATTGCTGCCTGTCGATGCCAACTCGGTTTTGATCGGCGTCTTTGTGAGTCCTGACGACATCGAAAGACGTGATGGTTTCAGTGTTGATGTCAATGGCGACTTTGGTATCCCGGTGGGCTATCGAGCTGGAATCGTCCACGAAGGAGTGGTTGGCGTCAAGGTCGCTGAAACGGTGAGCCCCATAGACGATGTGTTCTGGGTTCACACAACCAATGGAGCCAGTATCAAGGGCATGTTTCGTACCGATGCCGACACCGGTCGGGCTGTTCAAGCCAGTAACGCCCGTTTTCTGAAGTCCGGCGCGGCGGGTTCCGTTGTGCCACTAGCAATTGATCTGCCGTAAGGAGAACCCATGGCACCAACCGGAGGAAAATTTCTAAGTCGCCGTCTGGAGCAGTTGCTTCCTGGTGTACTCAGCAAGCGTTATCGCAACCTGTATTTTGATGGCATTGTCTGCCCCACCCTACCTGACATCGAAGTGGGTGCGTCTGAATTGGTCTTGGAGAATATCCAGGAAGTCGGCGAAGCAACCGTTCTAGCAGATAAAGCCACTGATATTCCGGTAGTGGATGTCAAGGCTGGAGAAGACCGCTTCCGGGTGATGATGATCGCCGCTGCAATGGGTTGGTCATTCCAAGAGATGCAGGCCCTGGAAAAGTCTGGCGATGCCAGTCGCATTAATGACCGTAAGATGCGGGCTGTCTATCGAGCCATCAAGGAGAAGGCTAACAAGATTGCCGCTTATGGCGACCCCGCCCGAGGTTTTAAGGGGATGCTGAATCACGGCGGCATCACGCCGGACAATTCCAGCTTCAATCCCTACACATCAACTCCTGATGAGCTGGCTGAATTCTTCATTGAAGAGGTCGGCAAGGTTGTGGATGCCGTTGAAGGTGCTGACATCCCTGGCGATGTTTTGGTGAGTCTCAATCTCAAGACTCGACTGGCAAGTACCCGTATGACCGATGGCGGGGTTAGCGTTCTACGCTACATCCTCGATAACGCTGACTACATCACCTCTATCACCGGGGTGCCTGAGTGTGGCTTTGCAAGACTTGAAGCTAATGGCGTACTGACTGCAGGTACGAACAAAGACCGAATCATGCTCTACCCGATGGAGCGCGTTCCGGCAGATGCTGACCCAGATAATCTTCCTAGCCCTGAAGTGGTGGAGCGGCACATCGCTCCCTTGGCTCAAGCCCCTGAAGAGTATTGGGAACGCCGCGATATGCGGACTATTGTGCCCATGTATGAGTGCGTCTCTCAGACCTTCATCAATTATCCGGGCAGTTGTCGATATATCGATGTTGTCAAGAAGCCGTAGGTGAATGATGCAACGCACGGCGGTCTACTTTGATCCACAGCGGCTGACGCCCCCTAGTCGGGTGGCACACGGCTTTGATGGCTTGTTCTTGCAGCCAGGGAAAAATCTGCTGGCTGCATCAGACCTGACTAAGTTGCAGGCTCATCCTGATTTGCCTCGCTACCGCGCCGCGATCTCGTTTGACCGCCCTCTGCCTTCAATTCCTGCTTCAGAAGATCAAGGGGAACAGGATGTCCCCCCGTCCTTGCCTGAGGACTTAGCCGATCTGTCTGGCCTGACCGAGGATGAGGCCAAGCCCGTGATCGCCGCTGCCGACAACTTAGATGTGCTGTGGCGATGGAGTGACGCGGAGAAGCGCAAAGGCGTAGGCAAGCTGCTGAATGACCGGATTGATGAGTTGGATGAGGGGTTTAGCCAATGAGCGCTTATACCACCCTCGAAAACTTCATTGATGCAGTCACCCTTGATGTCGCCATTGAGCTAACCAACCTCAGTGATGCCGAGACCACTAGCGTTGATGTCGATGTCTTTAATCGGGCTCAAGAAAAGACCAGCGCCCTAATTGATGGCTACATCAGCAACCGCTACACCCTGCCCCTGGCCACCGTTCCCCCACTGCTGGCAGGTATCGAAGTAGATCTGCTCTACTACGAGCTGGCCCGCAATGGCGGCGATGAAGAAGCCCGCAAGCGCTACGACGATGCGATCAAGCGGCTGCTTGATATCCATAACGGCAAGCTGAGTCTCGGCCTGCCCACCGCTACGGCCCCCGCCCCGGTGGGTGGCCCTGCCTGCACTGCCCCTGGCCGCATCTTCACCCCCCAAAGCCTGAACGGATTCTAAGCCGTTAAACGCCCATTAAATGGAGCCTTAACCAATGCCCCAGCTAACCCACCGCCCCCGCGAAGCGAACCATGCCCCAGTGCGCGGGAAGGGTACCAACGTCAATGTGTACCTACTGGGTGTGGGCGATCACCAAAAGCCCACCTACGAAGAATTGGCGGTGGGCGCAGCCGGAGCCGCCAAGCTGGCGACTTCCATTCCTTTGGATTCGGCTCTGGGCTACAAAATTGAAGCGGGTCAGTACCTCACCTTTATCGATGCCAATGGGCTTGAGTACCTCGCCCAGTTATCTGCAACGGCGGCGGCAGGTGCAAACTCCCTAACAGTTGAGCCGCTGGCCGTGGCTGTTCCGGGAGGAGCCACCACCGAAAGCCCTGCCTATCTGTGGGACCGCACCGATGCCTCGGTCTCCAGCAGTTTCAACGAGCAAACCGTTAACGCCTTTAACGACGGTGATAACGAGGATGGCGTAACCACTGGCTTCTCTCGCACCATGACCCTACCGGGTCGGTATCACTTCGCTAATGCCGCTTATCAAACCCTGCTCTGGGCCGCAGAGCGAGGCCGTGAATGTTGGGTGTCTCGGGAATTTCCTGCTCCCAACAGCAACTATCAGAGCGGCTTGATTTATGAGGGGCCGTGTGGTGTCACCGCTACTGAGTCTGCCAGCGGCGCTGATGGGTTTGTGTCGGCAGATGCCACGGTCAAATGGCGTGGTGCCATGACTATCACCGAGCCGCAGCCCACGGCGTAATGGACAGCCTGATTGATCGACTGATTGCCCGTGGCGTGGTGGCTGTCGCCTGTGAGGTGCGGCCCACCACCATTCTCGTTGGGGTGTTGGCCGCTGCCCCCCAAGCCGTACCCGGTGACGGGGTGCGGCTTTTTGATAGCACCACCGAGACCCACTACCCGGTGCGTTTGCCTGAGGCTCTTGAGACCGTTGCCTTTGATATAGAACTGGAGCGTATTGACGATGCTGCCGAGCTTTGACCTAGAACCAGCCCAAGAAGTTGTCGAGATCGGCAGTAAAGAGACCGGCAAATATAAGCTGACCAAGCTCTATTCCCTGACCCCTAATGAAGAGGATCAGGTGATCGGCATTCTGGAACAGCTCCAGGAGTTAGAGGAAGGGGAGAAGCCAGATCGCAAGATGACGCGCGATCTGCACTGCAGCCTTGCGACGGTGGCCTTGCGACGATTGTCGCCAGATGTGAGCGAAGCAGAGGTGCGCCAATCACTCCCCGGCGCCCTGGTTGCCGACCTTGCCGAGTTCATTCTGGATGAGCGCCGAGGCTGGAAGGAGGCGCAGCCCAGTCAGGGAAAGCCCAAATCGACTGGGCGCAATACCGACAAGAGTTCCGCCAAACGCTCGACCAAATCTTCCAAAGGCTCTCCGCCCGCTGGCCCCAAAGATTCCGAAGCGACAACTTCGGAGACATCCCCCTCGGCGTAATCTACGCAGCGGTGCGGGCTGATCTGCGGCTGCAGGCCGAAGCCCACGCCCCCACCGCATCAGTGGCGGCAGCAATCTACCGGGTGCATGGCAACAAGGGCATTTATGACCGCATGTTTAACCCCGCTGCCGCTCAGCTCTTTGTATTAGAAGCACGGGAACGGGTGCGGCCTGAGGTGGCCCGCACCTTTATGCAGTTGCTAGAGGCGGGGCAGTTGCCCGGTTGGGTGCCTGCAGCGGTCGGTGATGAGATGGCAGTGATCGAGGCGGCAGCAGGTGACTAACGGCACCCTAGAGCTAAAGGTCAAGCTGGCGGCAGACAGCATCAAGTCTGATGTCGCTCAGTTCAATAGTCGCCTGCAGCAATCACTTGGAGACACCAAGGTCAATATTGATGTGGAGGTCGATCCCAGTCGGTTGGATCGCCTCAATCGTGCTTTAGAGGAGGTACAGCAAGAAACCTCCCAGGCCGCTGCTGACGCTATCTATCTGCAAAAGCAATTCGACCTGGACGATGGGGAGATCGATAAGGTCGTCCGCAAAATGCGGCAGCTTGAAGATGCCACCGAAGATGCTGGCGATGAGGTGGGTGGCCTCAGTGGGTTGCTACAGGGCTTCGCTGGCGGCGCGGCCTTTGCGGTGATCGACAAACTTGTGGATGTGCTGGGCTCAGGCGTTGAGGCCGCCCGCGAGTTCGTTGGTAGCACCATTGAGCTGGGTAAGCAGGCTGAGCAGAGCAAGGTTGCCTTTGAAACTATCCTCGGTGGAGCTGAGGCCGCAGAGAAAACCCTCGGCGATCTGACCGACTTTGCGGCCAATACACCATTTGAATTTACGGGGGTGCGGGAGGCAGGGCAGGCACTACTGGCCTTTAACTTCCAGGCCAATGAACTCACCCCCACCCTGACCCGGATCGGGGATGTCGCCTCTGGGGTGGGTACCGACTTTAATGAACTGTCGGTGATCTACGGCAAGGCCCGCGTGCAGGGTCGCCTATTTGCAGAGGATGTTAATCAGCTCACCGAGCGCGGCATCCCCATTATCCAAGAGTTTGCCAAGCAGTTTGGTGTTTCCGAGACCCAGGTTAAAAAGCTGGTCGAACAAGGAAAGATTGGTTTCCCTGAGCTGGAGCAAGCCTTTATCGACATGACCTCCGAAGGGGGGCAGTTCTTTGGGCTGATGGAGGCCCAGTCCCAAACCTTTGGCGGCAAACTCAGCAATCTTAACGACGGCATTGACCAATTTAAGATCAAGCTGTTTCAAGCCTTTGAGCCCGCCCTGAGTGGTGGCCTGCAGACCTTTAGCGACATTCTTGATGAGGCCGGTCAGCGCAGCGATGGGTTAGATGGCATCGCCGATGCGGCAGAGCGGCTCAAGGCGGAGCTGCAGGGTAACCCCGAACTGGCCGAGAAGTTGGGCGCAGCCCTGGCTACTGTCTTTGATGAGGGTGTAGACCAAATCGAAGGGGTGATCGACGCTATCACCGATCTGCTCAGCAATGAAGATGCGGTGGATGCCTATGCCGATCGCATCGAAGGGGTTGCTGATGCCATCAAGGCCCTGGGTCAGGTGGTACGGTTCCTAATTGCCTTGGCATCTGGGTTTTCCTCAGTTCAGAAAAGTGCCGAAGAGATTCCGGTGATTGGGGGGGCGATCGCCCGCGCAATGCAGGGGCCAATCCCGGTGTTGGGCACGTTGCGTGACCTGATTCAAGGGGTTATTAATCTGCTGGGCGGCGCGGTGAATGCTGCCAACAATCTAAAAGCAGCGCTGCAGGGGGTTGGAGATGCTCAATCCCAGATTGCGGCCAATGCCGCCCAGTCTGATATCGCCTCTGGGCTAGAGCAGTCCAGTGAAGCGCTCCAAGAGTTTCAAAAGCAAATTCAGGAGGATCCACCGCCGCCGCCGCCACCCGAACCCCCGGAGCCGCCCGACCCCAAGGAAGTCGAAAAAGCTGCCCTCGAAGGGTTAAAGGAGGCAAACGCCAAAGCTGAGGCCGCGATTGAGCAATCGCAGAATCGCCGGGTGGCTGCGGTTAAGCAGGCCCAACTGGCTAACACCCTCACCGTTGAGGAAGCCGCCACCAAAATCGCCGCCATTGAGCAATCGGCGATTAATGAAACCATTGCCGCCCGTGAAGATGAGCTGGCCAGGGTGCGGGGCCTGCGAGACACTGGCCAAATCAGCGCCGAGGAAGCCGCCAGCCGAGAGCGTGACCTGATTACAGAGTTGGGGCAGCTCAACCTGGATCGCATTGATGCCGAAATCGCCGCCCAAGAAGAGGCGAAAAAACTGGCGATCGCCGCGATCGAAGAGGAGTTTGACGCCCGCAAGCAGGCCACCGAAAACCAAGATTCGCTGCTGTCTGCTCAGGCGGGACTGCAATCAGCCCTGGCCACCCTCGAACAGGAGAAGCTCAAGACCCAGATCGAAGCCGCCGAAGCCGCTGGTGATGAGGCTGGAGCCAAAGCCCTACAGGAGCAGCTCACCCAAGCCCAGGTGGCAGCAGAACAAAAAGCGTTTGAGTTCAAAGCCAAGGCCCTGGAAATTGAAATCCAGCTCAACCGATTGGAGCTGGAGCGGGAGCTGGCGATCGCCCGTCGCAATGGAGCCAGCCAAGAAGAGATTGCCAACCTGCAAGAGCAGTTGGCCCTAGTGGATGAAATCGGCGATCTGCAGCGTCAGCAGTTGGATGCTGAAAAGGGGGTCGCCGCTGAGCGTCGCCAGCAGGAGCAAATCAAGGCCGATGCGGCAGAGGAGGAGGCCGCTCAAAAACAACAAGAAGAGGCCGCAGCCGCAGCCCAAAAAGAAGCGGAAGCCCAACAGCGAGAACAGACCGCTGCTGAGCCCACCAGCCCAGAACAGCCCCCCGACGATGATCGGGGTGGCGGCTTCCGTGCCCCTATCTATGTCCTCAATGGCCGTGAGGTCAGCGTAAACGAATATCTCGGCGGGGCATCCCCCACCCGTGATTTAGACCAGATCGCCGCTAATCCCCAGGTTCAAGATCTGGCCGCTTCGGTCGCTGCCGGTCAACCCAATGCCAGCCAAGAAAAGGCACTTGGCCTGTCTTTGCAGCCCATCCTCGACAGGATCGATGTGCTGCAGGCTGCGCTAGTCGGCAAGCTGAGCCGCCCCAACATCACCGCGATCACCCCCAATGCGGTCGGTGATGCCGCCGCCCTTGCCGCTGATGCCGCCCGCAATGCGGAGAGGGGGATTAACCCATGATGCACTTCGTAGCCTACGGTCGCACCGCCATCATCCAGGCCAACAAATTCTTGGGCGGTGAGCCGCCGCGTAATTACATCGAGACGCCCCAGATTCAGCGCAGCCCCTACGGCACCCCTAACCGCACCGGCACCGCTTACGAACCCCCGCACCTTTTTCAGATCAACGCTGTTGTTGATACCGCGACCCGTGACATCCTCCGCAAACAGCGCAATCGCCACATGCAGGCCCCTGGCCCGTGGCTGATTTATGACTATACCGAACCCTTTTCCGAAGCATCTCCCCGCACCCGTGCCCTGGCTCCTAACGCCAGCGAAACCATAGACGGTGACGACGTGATCTACTACGCCCAATTTCGAGCCGAGCTGCAAGGCACTATTCGGCTTTCTCAATTGGGTATGGGGTGGCATCAGTTCGAGGCGACGTTTATTGAAACAACGAAGGTGCCAGTGTAATGCCACTCCAGAAACCTTTGATCACTTATTACGGCGGTAAGCAGCGCCTAGCGCCCAGAATCGTTCCTGTTTTAGAAGGCATTCCTCACACGGTTTATAGTGAGCCCTTCTTCGGCGGCGGCGCTATTTTCTTTGCCCGCACAAAACCCGTGGTCACTTCCGCCTCTCACTATCGTGAGGTGATTAACGATCGCTCTGAACTGCTGGTCAATCTATATCGTGTTGCCAGAGCAGAGCCAGCCCGGTTTTCCGATGCAATTCAAATGACGCCCTACGCTCGTTCCGAACATGCGCGGGCAGTGAGCATTTGCAAAAATCCTGAGGGGTACAGTGACTTTGATAAAGCCTGGGCTTATTACGTCAATATTCAGCAGTCCTTCTGCCATAAGCTCAGCTCAGGCTGGGGCACGTCTGTATTTAGCCAGAGTCAAGCAGCGACATGGGGTAATGCCACTGATCGGATTCCTGAGTGTTTAGAGCGTCTTTTGGAGGTCAATATCGAGTGCGATGACGCCTTGTCTGTCATCAAGCGCTGGGATAGTCCTCAAACGTTGCTGTATCTCGACCCGCCTTATCCGGGAACCAATCAGGGCCATTACGGCGGTTATGGGTTCCAGGATTGGCAGGCATTGTGTGAACTGCTGGACTCTTGTCAGTCTTCGTTTGTGCTGAGTGGCTACGCTCAGGAGATAGAGCCCCAATCAACTCAGCAGAGAATTGAATATAGGAGCCTTTGCTCCGCTTCTGGCAAAGGTAAAGTCGGGAAATCGCGGGATCGCTCTAGAGCCGCTAAACCCAAAGAGTTAGGGGACCGTTCACGCACTGAGGTGATATGGGTGTGCGATCGCTCTGCCGCGATGCGCCCCGAGCTGCAAAAAGTAGTGGCAAAGCAGCGGAGGTCTAGCCCATGACCGTAGATCTCCAGGCCCGCCCCGTTACCGTCACCATCCACAACGGCGTGGATGCCCTCGACTGTTCCCCCATTTACGAAAGCCTCAATCTCGAAAGCAACGGCCTTGACCTTTCCGGCTGGGTGCGCATCACCGGCACCCTGCGCCTGTTGGCGTTCGTTGATGACTTTGCTGAGGACTGTAATCGCCGCATCAACCCGACCCGATGGGCATTGGGTAACGTGGTCTCGGTGTCAGTTGACTTCGGCGGCGCAACTGGTGTGGTGCCCTTGCCTTGGCGACTCAAGATCATTGAGCTGCCCGATATTCCCCACCCTGAACAGTCCTACATTGACATCAGAGTGGGTGGTGATGCCGACTTAAAACAATATCGGGCTACTCAAGGGAATGCCGGTGGCGTCCCCTACGGCACCAACACTAATCGCGATGTGTTGATGAATGCCATGCTGGCAGAGGCAGGGCTACCCAGCCTGATCGACTCCATCACCGATTACCCCATCCCCTTTGCGCCCCAAAAAAGTGATCCTGGCAGTTGGGTTGTTCCAATTGGTAAGACGGGCTTGCTGGCCAATCGACTGCTATGGCAGCAAGCCGATGGTTCATTTCGGGCTGCGTTGTTGACCCTCACTGGGCTCAGCCCTATCGCCCATTACACGATCGGCGCTGATGAGGTGCGGGTACTTCCTTCGGCTGGGGATAAAGCTCCACCCGCCAAAGTGCGGGTCACCGCCAGCACCTACAACCTCACCACCTTGGACAATACGTCAACCACGGTTGATATTGTCGAGAGTGGTCAAACGGTCGGCAGTATCACCACGCAATATCTGGGGCGGGCGACTACCACCCAAACCAAAATCGTCACCCATCGCCGAAAGCGGGGCGATATTCTGCCCGATTATTTCCCTGGCAATAACAGCCAGTTCGATGCTTATCGTCACACCTTGGTAGAAAGCTACAACGCTATCGATGGCACTTTGGAGCAAACTACTGAAACCATTGAGGAGCCTGCGGGGCTTCACATTGGAGAACTGATCAGCAGTGGTTATAACACTTTAATTATCCGCACTCGCACCACCACTGATTACTTTTACACCGCCAAAAAACTGGTGCGCCAGGTAAATATCAAAATAGAAGAGCCAAGGGCGATCGTTCTCCCGGATAGCTGGGGGACAAATGCTTCGCAGCCCACCACAGCGGAGCGCATCACCGATAAATGGAATCGCATTGGTGATGATGTCTACGATGCCAGCCGTAGCTCCTCTAACTCTCGTGAAGACAGGGGGAAAGGAAGTCAGTTTCAGCAGCCCAGCCCCAAACCTCCCGCTACCAAATATCAACCCTCTGCCACAACCAAAGAGGAGGTGCCCTTTGTCGGCGAAGCCTCTTTTTCAGGGCTGGCAGGCACCGACTTTGCCGATAAGCCTTGGGAAATCACCACCCCTGGAGGATTGGGCACAAACCCCGCTCAATGCCAAGACGTTGCTCAGACCTGGGGCGAGATTCGCCACGGCAAAGCCTTCCCGGTGACTTGGGCGGGGCCTCTTACTCCTGAATGGCTGCAAAGTTATTCGCCCGTTTTACGGTTTGATGCCACGTTAAATGGCACTAGAACAGCCTATTTAATAGAGGGTTTTACCCTTCAAATGGACACCCGTTCTCAAAGTGTGGGTGGCCTTGGGGTTGAAATCGGCATCGTTGCCCGCGCTGGCTCTGGCACACCCTCCCGACCGTTTGTGCAGCCATGACTATTTCCCCTGATCCTAGAACTCCACCGATGAGTAGCCGCGATCGCGCCCTCCGTCAGGCGGCGATGACTCAGGCTCAAACTCGCATTGCTCTGGCGAATGAAGAACGGGCTGCTCGTGAGGCTCCCATTACGGTTGAGATTACAGGTTACGACCCCGATACCGGCGATTATTTGGCTCAGCCTCCAGGCGGGGGCACCATTCGAGTGCGAAGCCTGACCAATGGCCCTTTGGCCGGTCGCTTGCCGTTGCAGCGGCAACCCGGTAGTCAGGATGCTTTTGTGAATGCGCCGCCTTCAGAAGTTGGCAACAATTCAATTGCTGCTTTAGAGCGGCAGATCCGTGAGCTTCGCTCTCTCATTAATCAATTAGCTGCACCTGGCGTATCAATCCAATACGGACTAGGCGATCCAAACCAGCTCACAATAACTCCGATCGAGGGTTTCTACTTCGACACAAGCAGCGACAGAACCTTCATTCCCAACAACGTTTCTACGGCTTGGGTGCCCACCAGCAGCAAGACTTTCTTTGACGGGGAAGAAGGGTCAGGCACCTATTACGAGGGCGATATATTCCAGGGCGCAGACGGGAACATCTCTGTCTTTGATGGCAGCACCTGGAATCAACAGTGGTATTGCCCAAGTTGTTCCAGCGACCCGGCAAGCCCTGGGCCTGGAGCTAGTAGTTGATGATGAAGCTATCTTGTGCAGTTTCCAGCGTGTGGCGTGACAAGCCAGAGCGGGTAAAGCTCTGGGACGTGGCTCACCAGTTTGATTATTGGGTCGCCTTTCCCGGCCATCGGCAGGAGCTAATCGACCAAAAGACCCAGAAACTGCAGCGCCTGGGTGATTACTGTAACGCCACCGGTCGTCCCCTGCGGGGCCATCACCTGTTCCCTTGCTACCGCCAAGAAAGTTGGGATTGGCACGTGGCCCGCGCCGAAAAACTGGCAGCGGCTTTGCCTCAGGCAGTTGCCTGGGACGTAATCCACGAAATGTATCAGCATCGTAAATGGGTGGATGTGGAAGACTGGGCGGCCAAAGCTTTCGACGTGGCCAGCGTCATTAATCCCGGTGGCCGCTTTTTTATCAGCGAATATCGCCCCCAAGATGCCAAGCGCCTGCAGTGGCTAATTGATTTGTGTCATTGGTGCTTAGATCGTGGGCTTCCATTGGCTGGGATTTCAATTCAGCTACACAGTCATCTACTGAGCTTTCAGCCTTGGCAACTTGATGCCGTAGCGAATCAACTTCAACCCTTAAAAGAGCGCGGCCTGGAGTTTCAATGCTTCGAGGTGGTCAGCTTTTTGCGGGTAGGGCCGCGCCGCCCAATGCCGCCCAGAGCTGAGCATATCCAGGCTAAGCGCTATCGCACCTACCGGCGCTTTGCTGAGTCCATCGGATGCAGTGTTTTTGGTCCTTGGAATATTTGGGACGGGGTTGGCACTCATCACCAAGATGGGCAGCCCTCATTAGCCGGGTTGTGGCGTGAGGATTGGACTGAGAAACCTGTCCATAAGGTGTTTTTCCCTGATGTTTAAAGCCTTTTTCACCCAAACGACTGAACCCCAAACCCCCGCGACCTTGAGGCTGTTGGGGCAGGTTCGACAGTGCCACCCGACCACACCAATCTATGTTTTGGTTGATGGCGTCCGCTCCCCATTTTTGGATATTGCTGCCCGCTACTGGGATGGCATCACTATCACCACAGCTCAGCCTATTTATGAGCTAATGGCTCAGGTTGGGGCTGAGCAAAGCGTGTATGCAGCCCCAGAAACTTGCTTGGGGAGCGCGGTTCATGAAATTGCCGCTGACTATGCGGGGCAACCTCACGGGGAACGCCATCTACATCAGGCGTTTTGGGTGATGCGCTTGGAATTGGCTCAAAAATTGGCACAAAGCGGGCAAGAAGTTCATGAAGCCTCAAATCCTAATACATGGCAAGATTTGCGTCCTTTAATTCGTCTTGGGCGATTAGGTACATCATTGCCGCCTGGGCGATTAGCTGTGTATCCACAAACTACTTATCTCATGCCAAAGCCCCGCCTTGATCCGGTGTTTGGTGTGGGGCTGGGCAAGACGGGCACCACCACATTGTGGGAAGCCCTCAACATATTGGGATGGTCACCGGGATATCACAACGTAGTGGATTGGATGATTGCATTTAGTCCAAGCAGCAGTGACAGCCCTGCTGCTATTCGCTACGAGCGGCTAGCCACGGCTTACCCTCGGGCAAAGTTTGTGTTGACGGTGCGCGATCGCCAAAGTTGGCTCCGGTCAAGGGATAATCAGCGTCGTCGCCGTCCTGGGCGCTTTGAAGAGTATTCCGACGTGCGCAAGTACCTCTATGGCACGACTAACCCGGCCCCTACGCAGGACCCGTGGGGCAAGTATCAAGCTCATGTGGCAGCGGTGCGGGCATTTTTTGAGGGGTCGGGGCGACTTCTGGAGCTAAACATTTGCGAGGGTGAGGGGTGGGAAAAGCTGTGCCCCTTCTTGGGGGTAGAGGTGCCCGACATACCTTTTCCGTGGGCAAACCGGAGTTAACTTTTAAGCCTTGACGTTCGCCACCATGCCTGTGATCACTAGGTTTGGGATCCCAACGCTACCGATCATGAGATCTCAAACCGAGTGACGCGCTACACCCGCGCTGGTATCGCACCTAAAAATGGAGAATAGGAGATTCGAACTCCTGACC
>ERZ1740060.674-NODE-674-length-15563-cov-8.399084_pt1 | contig 15563 bp, 15 predicted proteins | sample MGYA00581743_ERZ1740060 | MGnify/ENA primary metagenome ERZ1740060 (study PRJEB43018, sample SAMN04849235) | marine metagenome | isolation source: floating plastic debris | place: Pacific Ocean | collected 2008-08-27 | study: EMG produced TPA metagenomics assembly...
CGCGTTTGCTACTGGAGTGGGTTCGTTCCTATGAAATAGATAATCAAATTGAGAAAACCCGCAAAACCAACGCCCCTCGCCAGCGCGATTGGACTTTAAATCTGGTCTCTCCGGATCCGTTTCATCCCAATGAAGGGGTGGCTTACCCGCTCAGAGGCCATGGTTTGCCCCTGGCGGAAGGGCAGGTTGGCGTTTTTCTCGAAAACCGCCAAGAGATTGTCACTCTCAGGCAAGAGCGCGATCGCTGGACCTCTGATGTGGCCCATGAGCTGAAAACGCCGCTGACCTCGATTCGGCTCGTCACTGAAACATTGCGATCGCGGGTCGAACCCAGCCTACATAGCTGGTTTGATCGACTGCTTAATGAAATTCTGCGTCTGAGCAACTTGGTAGAAGATCTCCTCAACCTTAGCCGCCTAGAGAGTGCCGATGGGACGAGCCTCACCCTCAAGCAGGTCGATCTGGCCCAACTAATTTTGGCCGCCTGGCAAAACCTAGAGCCCCTTGCCCAGGTCAAATCCCTAGACTTTATCTACGAAGGCCCCACCGAACTGGCAGTCACCTTAGACGAGGCATTAATCCATCGGGTGCTGATCAACCTGATCGATAACGCCATTAAATATAGCCACCCCAATCAGCAGATTCGGGTCCGAACCCGCATTCAGGATATGCCCACCGACATCCGCTATAGCGGCACCTCTACCGTTCAGGTTGACATTATTGATTGTGGCGTGGGCTTTAAAGAAACCGATTTGCCCTATATTTTCAGCCGATTTTATCGAGCCGATCCGTCGCGGGTCAGGTTAGGCACCTTTATGCAACCCACCGCTACCCCAGGTCCAGCGGCTCCCGTTAATAGCGGCACTGGGCTGGGGCTGGCGATCGTTCAACAAATTGTCGATGCCCATCGCGGCCACGTTACCGCCCAAAACCATCCTAAAACTGGGGGCGGTTGGTTGACCCTGACCTTACCTCTACAGGCTGCTCCCTTGCCCTTGGTACGATAGCGGCATTTGTTTGATGACCAGCCCCAATGACAATACGCCTGCAAAAGTTACTGTCTCAATGGGGCATCACCTCGCGACGCCACGCCGAAGACCTGATCCGAGCCGGACGGGTCCAGGTGAATGGGCAAGTGGCCTGTTTGGGCCAAAAAGCAAATCCTGAGCAGGATCAGGTGGCACTAGATGGCAAAATCATTTCGCCCCACAATCGTCCCGAGCAGTCTTATTTATTGATGAATAAGCCTAAAGGGGTCCTTTCAACCTGCGATGATCCCTGGGGGCGCACCACCGTGATTGAACTTGCTGAAAAGTTGGACATGATGACCGCCGGTCTGCATCCCGTTGGTCGGCTCGACGCGGATTCTACGGGGGCGCTGCTGCTGACCAATGATGGAGAGCTAACCTTTAGGCTCACCCATCCCCGCCACCATGTGCCTAAGACCTATCGTGTTCGCGTCATGGGCAAACCCACCCCCACGACGCTGCAGCGCTGGCAAAAGGGCATTATGTTGGCAGAAAAGCGAACCTTACCGGCTCAAGTTAAACCTTTGGCCAAGACTCGAAACACCACTGACCTAGAGATTGTTTTGGCAGAAGGCCGAAATCGACAAATTCGACGGGTGGCCGATCAGCTCGGCCATCCAGTAGTTGACCTTCATCGCATCGCTGTTGGCCCGATTCAATTGGGGGATTTAGGCAGCGGTGACATTAGGGATTTAACGAAAGATGAAGTAAGGTTGCTTTGTCGGGATATCCTAGACTAGCTACTTTTAGATGACCCTCTGAGTTAACGCCTCATAGTCCCGCCCGTCTAGACTTGCAATCTATTTAGCTGTTGCTTCATGAAACGATTGTCAAAGGACATTACTGAGCTACACCGAGAGCAATTGGTTGATATTGGGCAGATTCTCCGCAATGCCCGTATTGAGCAAGGGTTGTCTTGTGAAGTGGTTTCTGAAAAGGCACTGATTCGCACCCGTTTGCTAGAGGCAATGGAGGCAGCTGATGTGGATGCCCTGCCCGAGCCAATTTATACCCGAGGCCTGATCCGCCAATATGCCAAAACCCTGGGCCTAGACGGCGATACCCTTTCGAGCCAGTATTTCACCCCAGCCCAGCCCCAGCCCAAATCATCATTTTGGCGACTGCCCATCACTCCACAACTGCGGCCCCTGCATCTGTACATGGCCTATGCGGTGCTGATTGCGATCGCGGTAAGCGGCCTCTCTTACACCCTTAAGCGAGCGGGCTACAGCACCGGTAGCCTGCCCCCCTTAGATGACGCTGCAGTGAATACAGCGATCGCTGAGCCTGAAGCCTCAACCCCTGCAGATACGACCTCAAATGCAGCCCCTACGCCCATTGCAGAAGGGGATGTGCAGATTGCAGTTGAGATGGAAGGGCAATCTTGGCTACGGATCACTGCCGATGATGAGGTTAGCTTCGAAGGGGTTCTGCGCCAAGGCGATACCCGCACCTGGACGGCAGAAGAACAAATTACGATTCGGGCGGGTAATGCCGGGGGCGTTAAGGTTTCCTTTAACAACGCAGCGGCAGAGCCCCTGGGCCAGCCCGGTGTTGTGAAGGAAGTGAGTTTTCCCCCAGAAGAGCCCACTACCGTTAGCTGGGTTGAAGTTCCTTAAGAATCTAGTAGGGGTTTGATTGATTGAGAGTGAGCTCGAACCTCTCAACCCAAGCCCCTCTAAGTAGTCGTGACTTAAATAAGGGCGAACGAGGGGATTCGAACCCCCGAGTGGCGGAACCACAATCCGCTGCCTTAACCCCTTGGCTACGCTCGCCGCGTTTACTTTCAGTAATACAGCCTAGCACCTAGAGGGAACTTTGTTCAGGTAGCGTTCTAATACAAACGGGCTGTCAATTTGGGTTTGCCCCTTTAAAATGAGCCGCAGTATTGTGTGGAGCCTGATCTCAGCCTATGAAACTGGCGTCTTTGGTGGGTCTTGTTGTGGGTGCTGCTGCTGTTGGCGGACTGGTTGCCACAAACCCTGACCAAGTGGCTTATGAGCACTATGCACTGGAGCAAGCGTCTAGCTACTTTAACGATGAGCTTTGTGAGCAATTGCCGAGTCCCGTTGCCGATTTGTTCAAGCAGCAGTGTGTTGAATTAATCCAGACCGGGCAACCCCAAATTCAAGCCTTGCTTCGCGATCGCACAGAGCGCATCAATTTAGGTGTTTTTAGCATTTATAAAACAGCACTGGAAGTCCCTGAAGTGGCGGCTTTACCGGCCTATCGGGTGGAGACCCTTGCCATTGCAGGGCAATTTATTACCTACAAAGCTGAGGGACAGGGCATGCCTTAAGCTATGGCTACAAGGGTTCGCTTAGCTGTGATTGATACAGAGTTTTAAGGGGCAACCCCTTACAATGCATCAATCATTGATGGGCCAGCAGAGATCTAGTGAAATGCGATCGAATCTGCTCCGTACTGGCTGCTTTCAAAACAGCTTGCATTTTGAGACCTGAGGGCGATCGCCATGACCACAGCCTATCTACTTGTCTCCCATGGAAGTTCTGACCCTCGCCATCGTAAGGCCCTGATGCGCCTGGCTCAGTTAGTTAGGCAGCAACTCGAAAATCCGCCTCAATCTCACCCTTCCCAACCGCCTCAATCGTCCCACCACGAGGGACCTGGCACGGAGCCCGTAGAAGGGGATTTCCCGGTTGACAGACGATTTTCCCCTGGTCGCTTAGCCTCTGACGAGGCGCGTCGGTTTGGTCCTGCTCCACCCTTGGTGGGAGTGGCTATGTTAGAAGCCACCCCTCTTTCTCTTACGCAGCAGATTGCCACCTTTGGTCATCGAGCCGCGGCTCTGGGAGTTACGCAAGTGGTGATTGCACCTCTATTTTTACTGCAGGGGGTTCATGTCACAGAGGATCTACCTCGGGAAGTTGCTGCGGCGCAGCAGCAGCTTAGCGCGGCTGTGCAGCTCCATTGCACGGTGCATTTAGGGGGGTATGACGGTTTGCAAACTTTTTTGACGCAGCGGCTCTCTGCTGCAGCAACCCCATCCGTCCTAGTCGCCCATGGTAGCCGTCAAGCAGACGGTAACCGACGCATTGAAAAGCTTGCAAAGCGTATGGGTGCCACAGCCGCCTTTTGGACTGCAGCACCTAATTTAGAAACCCGACTTATTGAGCTGATTCAGCAGGGGCACCAGCAGTTAACGGTTTTGCCTCTATTTCTGTTTCCAGGCACAATTACAGATGCGATTATGCGTCAAGTGGATGCCTTGGCAGAGCGCTTTCCCCGTTTACGGCTGCGGTTACTGCCCCCTTTAGGGAGTAGTGAAGTGCTGGCAGCGGTGGTTGTGGCGTTGCTGATAACAGCTGGGTCTCCACAGTGGATGACAGATGTTCCAGAGCCCCGACTCTCTTCTGTGGACGGGATCCATGTCTGAGGCTGAACGCATTTAAGGAGCCCAGCGATTTCTTAAGAGATGGGGCCGGGTACTCACTCAAGTAGTTGTGCCGATTTAAGTTAGAGCTTCATCAACTGCGATATATGCAGGGCTTTGCCAAAGGTTATAGGTCAATGACAACCCCAATGACTGAACAGTCAAGCGATCTCCCAGTGGGCACGGTGTATTTAGTGGGGGCAGGACCAGGGGATCCAGGCCTGTTTACCCTGAAAGGTAAAGCGCTGCTTGAGCAAGCAGATGTGGTTGTGTATGACGCCTTGGTCAGTGCGCCCATTCTGGGAATGGTGAACCCCAAAGCCCAGCTGATTTCTGCGGGTAAACGGCGCGGATATCACGCCTTACAGCAACCAGACATCACGGCCTTATTGATTGAGCAAGCCCAGCAGCACGCCACGGTAGTGCGTTTGAAGGGGGGTGATCCCTTTGTCTTTGGTCGGGGTGGCGAAGAAATGGAGGGGTTAGTAGAGGCGGGTGTCCCAGTGGAAGTCGTACCGGGGATTACGGCTGGGGTGGCTGTACCGGCCTATGCAGGAATTCCCGTCACCCACCGAGCCTGTAGCTCTTCAGTGACTTTTGTGACGGGCCATGAAGCCGCTGGGAAATACCGCCCTGAGGTGAATTGGGCTGCCATTGCCAAAGGCTCTGAAACCATCGTGATTTATATGGGGGTTCATAATCTCCATAACATTGTTGCAGCCCTAGATCAGGCTGGAGTGCAGCCTGATACGCCCATTGCGTTGATTCGATGGGGAACCTGCCCGGAGCAAGAAGAGATGGTTACCACCCTGGAGAATGTGCTGACGGAGATGGAAGTGACGGGGTTTGCTGCCCCAGCGATCGCGGTCATTGGTAACGTGGTTAATCTGCGGCAGACTTTGGCCGGATGCCGTCCGTCCCTCGCCGCTGCGAACCCTGGGGCTTTCTATGGTGCTGCTGAAAAGGATAAAGTCGCAGGGCGCGATAGGATGGAAAGCCAATTGCTAAGATAATTGAAGATATGTCTGCGCAACTGTCATTGATTGGCGATAGAAACCCTGTAAGACATTGGTTTAATTGCCCAATTGCCTAACCTGTGAACTGTAACGGTTCTACAAACTAGCTCCGGCTTCCAATTGATGATAATTTTGGCACTGTTTGAATTTACTTAAAAACGTTTGATTCCATGACTGCCACCATCCAGGTTGAGAAGAAAAAACTTAAGCGTCCTCCCCTGGACATTCATACCCTGGGCGATCGCGTTCTCCGCCAAAGTGCGAAGCGGGTGGCAAAGATCGATGAGAGCGTGCGATCGCTAGTGCGGGAAATGCTGCAAACCATGTACAGCTCAGACGGCATTGGTTTGGCGGCCCCGCAAGTTGCAGTTAACAAACAGGTGATTGTTGTAGATATTGAGCCCGATCAGGCGACTACACCGCCTCTCGTTTTGATCAACCCCAAAATTATTCGTACCAGTAAAGAGCTTTGCACTGGTGAAGAGGGCTGCTTGAGCATTCCAGGGGTTTACCTAGATGTCGTTCGCCCTGCTGCTATTGAGGTGAGCTATAAAGACGAAAGTGGTCGTCCTCAAAAGCGCCAAGCGTCTGATCTGTTAGCGCGATGTATTCTCCATGAAATGGACCATCTGGCAGGGGTGATGTTTGTCGATAGGGTCACCAACCAAATTGCTATGAACCAGGCCCTTCAAAAAGAAGGATTCTCCGCCAGAGATGTCAAAACGGTTCAGGGCTAAGTTTTAGATTAGGGACTTAGCGCCGTATTGTTTAAAGACAGTGGTGGAGGATTTTAACGATGTATACCCCAAAAAGTGGGTTGTTTTTAGCGGGTTCTTGTCTAGCCGCGATCTCAGCGACCGGGGCAGTTTTTCAATTGTCATCAGGTCAACCGGATTGGGGCGTTTTACCGACCGCTGCTTTGCTCGGGGTTTGTGCTCCAGCCGTAGTAGTCTTCTTTTGGGCTGCGGTGAAAGATGCCCGCGCCAATCTCTAAGGCACTTTGTAGATTCACAGCAGTATTGCTACGCCTGAGCTAGTGAACTGCGTGAGGTGCTGCAGTCTTTCTAAAAACAGGTGTTTGATCCGGGCTGATTTAACTCCCAAGACTGACTTAAAGATTAGGGACGAGCATTCGTTACCGGAATCGCTGCCCTTGCGGGTTGGCTTGACTGAACGCTTGGGTCTAAATTCACATGCCTTATAAAGGCGCTGGCACGTCGGTATTATGGTGTGGTGGCTCTGGCAGAGCTGGTACCGTCTTTTTGAAAACAGTCCTATGAATGAACGCGTTGTGGTGACAGGAATGGGGGCCATCACCCCAATTGGTCTCTCAGTAGATGCCTTTTGGAAAGCCATGATGCAGGGTAACAGCGGTGCCGCTCCCATCACCCACTTCGATGCCAGCCCTTTTAAAATCCACTTTGCCTGTGAAGTCAAAGATTTCGATCCTAAAAACTACATGGATCGCAAGCAGGCCAGCCGCCTTGACCCGTTTTGCCAATATGCGCTGGCGGCGACGCACCAGGCCGTGGAAGATGCCCAGTTGAAACCGGCGGAGCGATCGCAAGCAGAACGGAACCGGATGGGTGTGGTGTTTGGTTCCGGCATCGGTGGACTGCAGGTGCTCGAAAAGCAAGCGCAGGTTTTAGCGAAGAAAGGGGCGAATTCCCTGTCTCCTTTCATGATCCCGATGATGATTGGCAATATGGCTGCTGGCATGATTGCCATGGAATACGGCTTCAAAGGCCCAAATCACGGGGTCGTGTCGGCTTGCACCACCGGTAATGACGCCATTCGTGATGCAGTGATGCTATTGCGTCAAGGCTATGCCGACGTAATGGTGTGCGGTGGCAGCGAGGCCCCAATTACCCCCCTGGGGGTCGGCGGCTTTGCAGCCATGCGGGCGCTTTCGACCCGAAATGATGACCCGGCCACTGCCAGCCGTCCCTTTGATGCCAATCGGGATGGCTTTGTCGTCGGTGAAGGGGCAGGCACAATCATCTTAGAAACCCTTGCCCATGCCCAACAGCGTGGGGCCAAGATCTACGCCGAGGTTTTAGGGTTTGGGGCCTCTGCCGATGCCCATCACTTTGCAGCACCCGACCCATCCGGCGCTGGGGTGATTTTGGCCCTAGAGCGGGCGTTTCAAGATGCTCACATCTCTCCGGAAGAAGTGGACACCATCAATATGCACGCCACCTCTACCCCCCTAGGAGACATTGCTGAAACCGGCGCGATCAAAAAAATGTTTGGCGATCATGCGGCCAAGCTCAAGCTCTCTGCCACCAAGAGTATGACCGGGCACTTATTAGGGGCAGCAGGGGCTATTGAGGCGATCGCCACGGTGCTCGCCATTGAATACAGCACGATACCGCCCACCATCAATGTGGAATCTCTCGACCCTGAATGCGATTTGGACTATACCCTTGGCAAGCCCCAATCAGCAGACGTGACGGTGGCCTTATCCAATGCGTTTGGATTTGGCGGGCACAACACCACTATCGTGTTCAAGCGATTTGCTTCCTAGTGCTGACGCTGCCCCTGCAAGGTCTCAAAGGCTTTTTGAAAATGCTCAGGGCCAATGTAAATTTGACTCATATCCGCTAACCCCTGAGCTCGAAACGATCGAATCGCCTCTAGGGCTGCTTGGTTGCTTAACAGGGCGAGATCAGCCCCATTCCAGTCTGCGGTGTGCCCTGCCCAGTGGTTTAAGTCCACATTCTGCAGGGGCCTATCTTGATTATGGACCTGCAGAATGGTGAAACGCTCGGGGGCGGCTGGCAACCCGACTTCGATATGTAAATCTAACCGTCCTGCCCGCAGCAGCGCTGGATCAATGGCATGGCGGCGGTTGGTGGCCCCAATCAGCAGCAAGTCGGTGCTGTTTTGAAGCCCGTCTAATTCCGTGAGTAATTGCCCAACCACGCGATCGCTCACCCCCGAATCCCCTTGGAACTGTCCCCGAGCAGGGCAGAGGGTGTCAATCTCATCAACAAACACCACACAGGGCGATGCTTGGCGGGCCTTCGTAAACAGTTCCCGCACGGCTTGCTCTGCGGCCCCCACCCAACGGCTCAACAACTCTGGGCCATTCACCGCAATAAAATTGGCCTGCCCCTGGGCCGCTACTGCCTTAGCCAACAGGGTTTTACCCGTACCCGGTGGTCCCCACAGCAAAATGCCGCGAGGGGCTTGGGTTTTGGTTTTTTCATAGAGTTCCGGGTGCAGTAAGGCCCCTTCCACGGACTCTTGTAGGATTTGTTTCGCCGCTTCTAGACCGCCGATATCGCTCCACTGCACATCCGGTGACTCCAATTCCACAGCCCTCAAAACCGAGGGGTTCACGGTCTTCAGCGCCTCCAGAAAGTCAGTCTGAGTGACCTGCAAGTCATCCGGCACTGTGTCGAGGTTGGGCACCTGTCGTCGCAAGGCCCCATAGGCCGCCTTCTGGCACAGGGCCTTCAGGTCTGCCCCCACCATCCCCACGGCCTGGGCCGAAATTGATCCCAAATCAACCGTTTTGTCTAACGGCATTGATCGCGTGTGAATATTCAAAATTTCCAGCCGCCCCGCTTGATCAGGAATGGGAAAGGTCACCTCTCGATCCAATCGTCCCGGTCGCCGTAGTGCCGGATCTAAGTGATCGGGGCGATTGGTGGCCGCCAGAACAATCACCCCCTGGGTCTGGGCGAACCCATCCATCAGGCTGAGGAGTTGGGCCACCAACCGTTTTTCCACCTCCCCTTCAACCTTGCTGCGATCGGGGGCAAGGCTATCAATTTCGTCTATGAAGATCAGGCAAGGGGCGGCTTGGGCGGCTTTTTCAAAGACCTGTCGCAGCTTGCCCTCTGCCTCGCCATAGTACTTACCCATGACTTCTGGCCCCACCAGGGCGATGTAGTTCACCCCTAAAGTCTCAGCCAGAGATCGCGCCGTTAGGGTTTTGCCCGTTCCTGGTGGCCCCACCAGCAAAACGCCTCGGGGCGGCTCTAGCCCCAACTGAGCCAAAATTTGGGGACGCTTCAGCGGAATTTCGATCAGTTCCCGTAGTTCCTGAATGACGTTCTCCAGGCCCCCCGCCGCCAAATCAAGCCGTTCAGACTTGGGGGCGCGATCAGATTCATCGCCCATATCTGGGGTTCCATCGGGCGTTGATGCAGCCGGTGGCGGTGTGATGATTACCGCATCGCTACTCGGGTCATCTGTCTTGTCAGGATGATGAATGCGACTGACGCCGATGTCATTAGGGCGGTTTTTAGGAATATTGCTCAAGCGATGGGTGTTGACTCGAATGTCGGTCTTGAGTTCCCCCTTTTCTGCTTTTTCCTCTAGGGTTTTGGCCAGTTCGAGGAGCTGCTCAAATCCTTTAAAAAAATCATTCATAGCGGATTGCATATCTATCGATAATCAAATCTGCGATCGTCGGAGCCCGTCGGGATCTGGGTATCCTGAGCGTGCCCAGATGAGCCCCCCTAAGATTGATACGGACCCACCCCAGCTCACCGACATCCCCAGTGACTTCATCAGGCAAACGTCGCGTTTCTATTCTTGCTAGTGATCTGTCCAGTCAGGGGGCAGGTCGTTGGGGGGGGGCCGTCAGACCCTTTTTACTCAGCCAAGCACTGATCCAAGCCGGGTATCAACCCGAAATCGTTGGCTTCAATCGTGACGCAACACCCCTCAAAAACGCATCAGACGATGTTCCAATTCACAGCATTCCCCTAGGGGGTGAGCTATCCGGATGGCAAGCCAGTAACCGGCTGCTCCAGGCTTTACAAGGCGACATAATCTACGCCTACAAGCTTAAACCCACAAGCTTTGGTTTAGCTCTGCTCCATCGGTTACGCCACCGCAAACCCGTCATCCTTGACATTGATGATTGGGAGTTGAGTTGGCATGGCGGCGATGACTGGGCCTATCGCCCTCCTTCAGTAAAACAATTGCTTAGAGATGTACTGAAAAAAGACGGTGCGCTCCGAGACCCCGACCATCCCCTTTACCTGAAATGGATTCAAAATCAAGTCCATCGCGCCGACGCTGTCACCACCCACAATGGCTTCTTGCAAGAAAAGTTTGGCGGCATTTATATTCCCAATGGCAAAGATATAGCCCTATTTGATCCTGACCAATACAATGCCGAGACCTGTCGTCAAGAACTCGGATTGTCCAATTATCGCGTCCTTTTATTTCCAGGAGCACCCCGCCCCTATAAGGGGGTAGAGGATCTCTTGATTGCTTTAGATATCCTCGATCAGCCAGATCTGAAACTCGTAATCGTTGGGGGGAGTCCCTACGATGATTACGACGCGCAGTTACAGAAAAAGTGGGGCCATCGTCTGATTCAACTCCCGAAAGCGTCCTACACAGAAATGCCCAAGCGGATTGCTGCTGCCCACATCGTCGTCGTCCCCCAACGTCAACATCCCTCGGCCCAGGCGCAGTTTCCTCTCAAATTGACGGACGGGATGGCTATGGCTAAACCCATTCTTGCCACAAAAGTAGGGGATATCCCGAAAATATTGGGCAATACAGGATATCTAGTTGACTCAGACCAACCTCAAGAGCTTGCTCGTGAAATCCAAAATATTTTCGATGCTTACGGGGTAGCGCTAAATAAAGGAGAAATGGCCAGACAACGTTGCATCGAGCATTACAGCATACAAAGAATGTCTCAAGTACTAAGTACATTCTTGCCTGAATTAATACTGAATTAACACTTCACCCCACGCTAAATCTAGGCTAAAAATCTTACGCTTTCAACATTACTCTCAGCGCATTCTCAAGTTGTTCTGGCCTAACGGAGAAATCATAAGGGCTTGGCCCGCCATCTTTTTTTCGATGATCTGTGCTTTCTCCCACTTAGATATCCATATTTCAGGTTGCATCCCCAAATCCAACATTCTGTGAAAAATGCTTGTCCCGTCAGAGCCCATCTCGGATTACACGCCTAGCGGTTGAGTTGATTCCGATATTTCCAGGCTTGGCTGAGCACCTGTCCCCAGGTACGTTGAACCCGCTTGGGGGTACAACCCAACAGTTCTGACAAGGCGGAGGTATCAAAGGGTTCTTCGCCGTTGGAGAGGCGATCGCGCTTGAGCACCAGCAGGTTTTGCTGTAAAGGAGATAGGGTGCCGAGAAAGTCATCCCACTGCTGGGAGGACAGACCGAGATTATGCTCTAGATCAATGCCCAGCCATTGGTGGACTAGCTCCCAGTTATGGACCTGGGCAAATTTTTCCACATGGTACTTAAATCGCTGCTGTAGATAGTCCCGCTGGCGAGCAGTGAGACCTAAAATCTCATCAATTTCGGCGGCGGGGAGATCCTGCAAGCGCAGCGTAAAGTAATCGATGCAGTCCTGTTGGTCTTGGTCTTCTAAGTATTGAACCAGCTCTTGGATGACGCGATCGCGCAACACCCGGTCAGTGGGATCCACCGCTTCGGTAATCATCTGCTCTCGCACCTGCTTCATCGCCGAAGAGCGGGCATGGGACTCAGCCTCTTCAGTTTTGGGTGACTCCATGGCCAAGTCCATATCCACGCAGGTCTCAGCAGGTTGCCGACGGGCAAAGGTTTGAGCCCGTAAAACGATGATTTGCTGGTTAATCGCACCAGGAATAGTAATGCGCCGCTTTGCGTACTGCTCTGAGAAGGTCATGTATTCGGCCAGCTCTAGACGGGTGCGGGGGGTGTAATCCGGTGCTACCGCGTTTTCCCGTCGAAAGGCTTTCAATACCTCGATATAGAACCCTTGTAAGAAGTCTTCGAGCAGGGTGTAGCGGCCATCAAAGCCCAATTGAGCATGGCGAGGAGCAATGTATCGATAGGCGATAGCGCTTAGGGTACTGTGCAGTTCCACACGACCGCGCCGAGACCCCGCTTTGAAATAATGCAAACACTTATTAATGCGGTGTCGTGCCAAGGATCTTTGCCATTGCTCGACTTCTCCCGTCGCCTGAATACGACGACTCATGCGGCAAATCCGATCCACTTCTTGGGCAAAACGCAGCGCTACCGGGGCCAAACTGCTGGTCTTGTCAGGCAGCACCTGGCCCAATTCTGCAGTCAACCACTGAACAAATTTTTCAGAGGGCTCGGGCGGGGCTTCGGGGTCAGAGGACTCTGATTCAGGAGATGCAGGTGCAGGGGTAACCGTCAAACGGGGCTGAGGTTGAGTGCCACCGCCGCCTAAGTTGGCGCTATTGGATTCCCATGGGGAAACGGGCTCGGTGACAGAGAGAAACGGGGTAGTGCGGTTCATGGGTTTTGGTGATGCACAGGACATGGAGTGACTGGGAGCGGCCCCAGTGACCTCCTCGAAAGTAATTACACTTTAGCCAGCGGTCCAAAACCCTAGGTAGATGGATGTGGCACTCTTTACGGACGTTCCCTGAATCCTTTAAAAGACGAAGCATCGCCATCATGATTGGGTCACAGGTAAAAGGGCTGATTGCCCTGATATCAAAGGATTCTCAGGAATAGGATGCCCAGCCCAATAGAGACAAATGCGATCAGGAGAGTATGCCACTTTCATGGACAGTTGAAAGAGTGGCGATAAAAATGCGGAATCGCCAATGTCAAAACTGAATCCTTGGGGTCATTGATATCAGTGCAGAAAAGATATCAGTGCAGAAAACCGTTACGGATTTAGCGTTTAGGCCAACAGCCTCTAAGGCAGGGAGGTGCTCCTGGGTAAACCAGGCGTTCTACAATCAGCGAGACAGGAGAGGAACCTCGATTTCATGGGGCACTGCCCCATGCTCGACTGCAGCCTCCCAACCTCGTCCCTGGCGTAGCATCACCGCAGGGGGAGCCTCTGCCAGTTCCAAAATGGTGGACAGGCCATATTGCAGCGGCAGGTCGTTATCTACAATGATGTCCACCTGAGCCTCCAGTTGATCAAACAGATCAAATTTGTTGGGCAGATGGCTGGCCGAGCGAGGCGGGTCTTTCAATAGCGAGAGCGCCGAAGTGGAAATCACCGGGCTTTCTAAGGCCGCTAAAAGCGCTTGGCAAATGGCATCATCGGGGACTCGGATACCCGTTGTCCGACGCTTTGGGTTCATCACTAAGCGAGGTACCTGCTTCGTGGCGGGCAACAGAAAGGTGTAAGGCCCTGGGATGAGCCGCCGAATCATGCGATAGGCCGGATCACTTACCCTGGCATAATCCGCAATATTTGAAAGAGACGAGCAGAGAAAGGTGAGCGGCTTTTCATTCGCCAATTGCTTCAGTTGCCTTACCCGCTGCACCGCTGATTTAACCCGCAGGTCACACCCCAAGGCGTAGACCGTGTCGGTCGGGTAGAGCATGATCGCTCCTTTCCTGAGCGCAGTTTGCACCGCTTCAACCTTACGTTTTTGAGGATTTTTAGGGTGGATCTTGTATCGCGTCGTCATAGGGTGACCTTTCCAATGCCCAAGGGCTGCCATTAGTTAAAACTAGAATCCTTGCAGTGCAAAGGTCGCAGCCCCTAGCAATATTATAGGAGCGGGCGTGGTAATGCTTGCCCAGCCAAGCTTTCACCAGTAATTAATGACGCACTCTAGCCGCACTTTAGCTTGACTTTAGATTCTCTCCATCATGGAAGATAGTCGTCGTGGAGCACAGGTTTTGCATGAAAACGTTAGCTTTTTTAGACTGCCCTACTGGGCTATCTGGGGATATGTGTCTGGGGGCCTTGGTAGATGGGGGGGTTCCCCTAGATCATCTCCGAGCGCAGTTGGCCCGCGTAGCCTTGACAGAGCCCTATGTCCTGTCAGCGGAAACCTTACACCGTAATGGCATCGCTGCCACCAAGGCTCATGTTCGTCTTGGCAATGAACTCAAGGTTCAGGAACATGCTCCACTGCGACATCTCACGGATATCGAGCATTTGATCAATGCTGCTGATTTATCGCAGCGCATCAAAGATTGGAGCCTAGGCATTTTTCGGCGACTGGCCCAAGCCGAAGGAGCCGTTCACGGTATGGATCCAAATCATGTTCATTTTCATGAGGTGGGGGCCACCGATGCCATTGTCGACATCGTGGGGACCTGTATTGGTTTGGATTGGCTGGGGGTAGATATCCTTTATTGCTCGCCGTTGCCCATGGGCAGCGGAACGGTGCGGGCTGCCCACGGGCGATTGCCAGTACCGGCCCCGGCTGTACTCAAACTGATGGAAATGGCCCAGGTGCCGATCTATGGCTCTGACTTAACGGGTGAATTAGTGACGCCAACCGGAGCGGCGATCGCTACCACCCTAGTCAAACAGTTCGGCCCTCCCCCTGCCATGACCCTTAAAAAGGTTGGGCTCGGTGCAGGCAGTAAAGACTTAGCATTGCCTAATATGCTGCGACTTTGGCTGGGCAAAGCTCCGAGCGCAGAAATTGCCCAAGCTGTTGCCAAATCGGACCATCGCCATAGCCATGGGACCCATGAGCATGAACCTTTACCGGCACTCGAAACCGTTACAGTGCTCGAAACTCAAGTAGATGATCTCTCTCCCCAAGCGATCGGTTACCTCTATGATCACCTGCTAGGGTTGGGGGCACTGGATGTATTGACCCAGGGCGTGACCATGAAGAAGTCCCGCCCTGGTCACTTGATTACGGTGATTGCCCATCCCGAACAGGCAACCGCTTGTGAACAGGCGATCTTCCAAGAAACCACCACTCTCGGCATTCGTCGCCAGGAACAACAGCGTGTGGCCCTACATCGAGAGCTGCAAACGGTAGAGACGCCTCTAGGCTCCATTCGCATCAAAATTGCTTTTGACCCAAAAACGCAACAAGTCGTGAATGTCCATCCCGAATATGAAGACTGTGCGGTTCTGGCACGCCAACACCAGCTGCCCTGGCGTACGGTTCATCACCAAGCTCTCTGTGAATGGCAAAAGCAGGACATCGCCAAGGCTGATGCCTTTTAAAATCAAGACGCTGAACACTGAACTGCGATGGCCTTACCCACCCCACTTGTGACGGTCGACTGGCTGATCAACCACCGGCAGGATTCGGATGTCGTGGTTTTGGACTGCCGCTTTGCCCTTGCAGATCCCACTCAGGGGCAACGCGCCTATGAACAGGGCCATATTCCTGGAGCCTACCACCTCGATCTCAACCGAGATTTATCCAGAAATATGGC
>ERZ1740060.676-NODE-676-length-15550-cov-24.149726_pt1 | contig 15550 bp, 13 predicted proteins | sample MGYA00581743_ERZ1740060 | MGnify/ENA primary metagenome ERZ1740060 (study PRJEB43018, sample SAMN04849235) | marine metagenome | isolation source: floating plastic debris | place: Pacific Ocean | collected 2008-08-27 | study: EMG produced TPA metagenomics...
ACCTCCTTGCCCCGAAATCACCCCCAAAACGCCGCATTTTCCTAACGCGCCATTAACCCCGCGTGCCCATCTTGATCCATGTGGGGGCGTAGACCGAAAGGAGCCGGGGGTGGCTCAGTTTACGCATATTACGACACTTGGAACGGGCAGCACATCCGCGCTGCCCCATCTGCAAAGCCTGCGCGATCTCGATATGATCGAGATTAACGGCGACACGTTCCTCTACTCCGCGTCCGAGGCGACGGGTGGCATGAATGTCTTCAACATCACCGGGGTCACGACCCATATCGACAGCCTCGGCTATAGCGGCGCCTATGGCACGTTGGGGCTGGCCCAGATCACGCTGGGCACGGTCGACGGCCAAGCTGCGCTTTTCCCGTCCGGGCGCTATGACAACCGCATGGCGGTGCATTACCTCGACAGCGATGGCAGCTTCAACGGCACCAAATATCTGGGGGCCTCGCCCGCCAATATCGGCAATTTCGACCACACGCTGCTCCTTCAGGTTGACGGCAAAAACTTCCTCGTCGCCGCGCAGCACAACCAATCCGGCTACCGGCATTTCGAGGTACGCGATGACCTGTCGCTGGCGTTCAAGAAACACACAGCCGATACGCCTGACAACTACCTCCAAGATATCACCGCGATGGCCCAAGGCACGGTTGACGGCAAGACGTATTTCTTCACCGCCGACGGGACTGGCGACGGCATTTCCTCCTATTGGATGGGCCGCTTCGGCAACATCAAGGAACGCGACAATCTTGGGGCCGCGGACGGTTTTGCGATCAACGCGCCTTCCGCGCTGGACACCGCGCTGGTCGATGGCAATCTCTTTGTGCTCGCAGGCGGGGCCGGCTCCAACACGCTTTCGGCGCTCAAGGTGAACACGTTCGGCGGCCTCTTTGAGACCGACACCCAGCTCGACAGCCTCGACACCCGCTTCGGCGGCATCAGCGCCATTGAAACCGTCACCGTGAACGACCGCGCCTTCGTGCTGGCCGGCGGTGCAGATGACGGCCTCTCGCTCTTTGAGCTCTCCTCTGACGGCCGCCTCCATCACCTCACCAGCATCGCCGATGAAACCGACACGACGCTGCAAAACGTCTCGACGATCTCGGCCCGCGCCGTGGGCGACGACATTCAGGTCTTCGCCGCTGGAAGCGACACCGGCATCACCGAGTTCACCATTGACCTGGGCGCGCTCGGCGCATCGGTAAACGGCAACGACCTCGACAACGCCCTGACCGGCGGCGCGCTGGACGACCTGCTGGTGGGCCGCGACGGCGATGACACGCTTGACGGAGGCGCGGGCAATGACCGCCTGATCGACGGCGCAGGCGTTGATACGATGACCGGTGGCGCCGGTGCAGATGTCTTCGTGTTCACGCCCGACAACCGCATGGACACAGTCACCGATTTCGACATCGCCGAAGACCGGCTCGACCTCAGCGCGTTCCTCTTTCTCTATGACACCAGCCGCCTTGATTTCACCCAGAAAGGCTACGGCGTGCTGATCCAATACGGCTCCGATCGCTTCCGGGTCGAGGATGATGACACCACGCTGCAAGTCGCTGATCTGACCGAAGATCACTTCATCTTCTGACCGAATTTGGCGAAATCCCAATCCTCGGCTACGCTGACAGGTATTGACCCAAACAGGATTTCACCAATGCGCATTGCTCTCGCCACCGCGGCCCTCATGCTGGCCGCCCTCCCCGCTCAAGCCGATTGGACCCAGATCAAATCGCAAAATGACCTGCGCGCGCAGGTGCTCGAAAACCGCTATGTGGAGCCGGAAACCAAAGCGTGGTTCACCCTCAAACGCGACGGCAGCCTGACCGGCTCTGCCCGCGGACAAGAGCTGACAGGAACCTGGCGCTGGAAGCGCGGCGTGGTCTGCTATGACCGCAGGCTGGGCGGCGAAGACCTGCCCTCCAACTGCATTGCGATCATGGTCAACGGAAACGAATTGGTCACCATTCGCGACAGCGGCAAAGGGCGTCAAATTCGCTACGACAAGCAGTAAGCCTTGTTTAACCGATGCTGCCTAATCTGGCGGCATGATTATCTCGCACACGCACCGATTCATCTTCTTTTCCAACCCCAAAACCGGCTCGGAATCCGTGCGCGCCTTGCTTGCGCCGCTCAACGAAGAACCAATCGGCGCGTGGCGCGACCGGACAACCAAGAACCCGTTCTACGCCCATATGAGCCCGGCAGAAGCGCAGATCAGCTTTGCCGCCAAACGCTGGCCGTTTGAGGACTATCGACGGATCACCTGCGTGCGAAACCCCTATCCGCGGCTGGTGTCACTGTATCGGATGATCGCAGATGTCGATGGGCTATGGCGCTGGCGGCGGCGGATGGGATTGGGCCAGACCAGCTTCAGCCGATGGCTCCATGAAACGCAACCTTATGGCCCCGGCGGGGGCGGTCGTATCCACCAGCGCTGGCGCCGCTACGGGACGTGGTCGGCACAAACCTGGACCACGAATGCACAAGGCGCGCGGCTGGTCACAGATATCCTGCGGCTTGAACATCTGGACCGTGAATTGCCTGTGCTGCTGGCTGAAATGGGGCTCCCGGTGCGCGCGCAGCTTGGCCATGTCAACGCGCGATCCAAGACCGACTGGTCGCATTGGTACAGCCCGCAAGCGCGTGCACTTGTTGCCGATCGATACGCCTGGGATCTCAAACGATTTAGCTACAGTTGAAACTATTTTGGGGCTTTGAGGCGTACGTCGCTTAACAGCCTATAAACCCCACCGCGCGATGCTTGGCCTACGGGGGTCCGACACGGACTTTCAACCGATGTGGGGCCATTATGAACCGTTTTGCGACGCTGCTTGTCATTCCTTGCCTGAATGAAGAAACCTATCTGCCGGGGCTGCTGGAAAGCCTTTTACCACAGGCGCTGGCGCGCGAAATCTGGGTGGTGGATGGCGGCTCGACCGATCGCAGCTGCGAAATTGTCTCGAACATGGCGCGGATCACGCCGCGGGTGCGGCTGCTGTACAACCCCGACGTCACCCAGGCCAGCGGCGTCAACATGGCCGCAAAGCTGGCGCAGGAACGCGGCTATGACACGCTAATCCGCATTGATGCGCACGAACTTTATCCGCCCGATTTTGTCGAAACCCTGGTCGATACCCTTGCAGCGACCGGCGCCGACAGTGTGACCGTTCCCATGATCGCAACCCGGCGGGTCGCCGATCCTTGGCAACGCGCCGCTGCCGATCTGCAGCGCGGATGGTTGGGCCATGGCGGCGCACGTCACCGCAAGATCGCCAGATCCGGCTGGGTGCAGCACGGCCATCACGCGGCGTTCCGGCTTACCCGTTTTCTGGAGCTGGGCGGCTATGATGCCGGTTTTGTCGCGAACGAGGATGTCGAATTTGACCAGCGGCTGCGCGCCGCAGGCGGGCGCATCTGGATGGAGCAGAAAGCAGCGATCCGCTACTTTCCTCGCCGCTCGCCCCGCGCGCTTTTTCGTCAGATGCAACGCAATGGGCGCTGGCGTTTGCACACCGCGCGCAAACATCACCGTATGCTGGGCCTGCGCCAAAACCTGCCCGTGATCGCAACACTGATCTTGCTGCTTGCCCTTCCAAGCGCCTTGGTGCTGCACCCCGCGGCAGCGCTGCCAGCGCTGGGATATCTGATGCTTGTCCTGCTACTTTCGGCGCGCTGCGGGCGCTCCTCCTTGCGGGTCGCGTGGCTGGCACTTGTCTCACATCTTGGCTTTGGGCTGGGCGTCTTAAGCGCGATGCTCAAACGCCGCCCCGTGGCGGGCCGCTCATGACGCCAAATCTGTTTTTGATCGCCGCGCCGCGCGCCGGCTCGACCCAGCTGTCACACTGGCTTGCCAGCCATGCCAGCATCGGCCTGCCCAGGATAAAAGAGCCGAACCATTTCTCGGCACATGAATTTGATCCCGAAGACGTGCGCCGCACACATCTGAACGATGTTGATCCCACGGATTTCCTGGCCAAGGGTCAACCCGTCGCCATGCAATTCGCAATCTTCCGGGATCCGGCGCAATACGCGGCACTCTACGCGCCACTGACGCAACAATACCGCCTTGATGCATCAACCAGCTATCTGGCCTGCCCCGAGGCCCCCGCGCTGATCCACACCGCCTGCCCAACCGCCAAGGTAATCCTGCTGACCCGCGATCCGGTGGAGCGTGCTTTGTCGCACTATCACCTTGCGCGGCGCACCGGGCGCACGACCGCGCCTTTGCACGCCGAATTGTCGGATGAGCTGAACGGGCGTGTCCCCCTGTCCGCGCGCTATCTGCTGCGCCCGTCCAGACAGGCAGACGCAGTTGCGCGCTATACAGAAACATTTCCAGAAAACCAGATATGTTCGCTGCGTTTCGAAGACATGATCGCCGATCCGCAAGGCGCGCTTTGTAAAATTGCGCAACTGCTCGAAATTGATCCCGACGGCTTTGATCTTTCCGCCCAAGCGCGCAATGCCAGCACCGCACCGCGCCTGCCCGCCTTGAACGCCGCACTCTACCGGACCGGTCTCAAAACCGCCTTGCGCGCAGCCTTGCCCCACGGGTTCAAGCAGCGTCTCAAACCACTTTGGTTCGGCGCCCCTTTAGCAACAATTCCCAAAGCTGACACCGCCGCCCTGCGCGAGGCGCTGCGATGAACATCCTCGTCGCCCATGCCGATCTGACCGCGCGCGGCGGGGCAGAGGCATATGCCAACGCCCTTATTGCGCGTTTGCGGGCAGCCGGGCACAGCGTGGGTGTGCTGGATATCAACGGCCTGCAAAGTGGCAATACGCTGCAGCGCCCAACCCTTCTACGCCTTGGAACGCTGCCGCTTTTGCGCCGCCTGAGCCTGTTCAAATACGCCCTGGTCTGCCGCATCCTGCCGCGTCTTGCCCGGGCGTTTGATGCCGTCATTCTCAGCTATGGGGAAGGGCCGGACACAGGCCGCCCGACGCTGCGCATCCTGCATGCACCGGTGCTGTTCAGCACCCATCCCAAGCTGCTGCGCCTGCTTGGCGCCAGGGCGCCTTTCGTGCCGCGGCAGCTTTACGCGCTGATCTGCCGGAGTATCGCACGGCCCTGCGCTGCACCGCCCGAAACAACCACGCTTGCCAACTCCAATTGGACGGCGCGCATCGCGGCGCGCGCGCATAAGATCACGCGCCCGCAAACGCTTTATCCCAGCGTCAACGCACGCACTGATATCAGGCGCAAACGCGATCCCTATGCGCTGCTTTGCATCGGGCGGATTGTCCCCAACAAGCGGCTGGAAGACGCCATCGCGTTGACAGAAGCCCTGCGCGCGCGCGCATATCCCGCGACGCTGACCATCCTTGGCCGCGCCGACAGTGCTTACGCCCAACGTCTGATCGCGCGGCATCGCCAGAAACCCTATTTGCGGTTCGAACTCAACGCGTCCAGCGCCCAGCTGACCGACGCGCTGGCAACAGCCCGGATCGGTCTGCATTTCTACCGTCACGAACATTTCGGCATTGCCGTGGCCGAGATGATAACCGCCGGGCTGATCCCACTGGTCTATGACGGCGGCGGCGTGCGCGAACTGGTGCCTGACCGCACCCTCCGTTTCCGCTCCCTCCAAGAGGCCACTGCCCGCGCCGCAGCCCTTTTGCAGACCCCGGATAAAGCGCCCGCACAAACCCTGTCCCAGACCCCGGCCCTCCGCCGCGCGCTTGAGTTTGGCACAGCAGCGGATGCCGCGCTCTGCGCATTCGTAGACACAGACTGATGCGCGCATCCCCTTTGTCCCTCTGGGCTTTCTGCGCAGCGCTGGCCCTGTGGATGCCCGCCGTGGCACTGCCCGGCGTGCCGCTGCCGCTTCAAGCGCTTGACGCCATCGCCCTTCTCGGCTGGCCGCTGCTGGCGCTTTATGGCCGCCGCGCCACCGGCCTGCGCCTAACTGGCCCCCTTGGCCTTGCCGCCTGCGTCCTCCTCTCATGGAGCGTGGTTGGCGGCCAACCCATCGTCCTGATCTGGACGCTGGCCTGCGCCCTCCCCTTCACAGCGCTCGCAGCGATTGCCCTCGCCGACACTGCCGCACGCAGCGCGTTCCTTGGCGGATTTTTGGCGGCTGCAACAGGCTCTGCTTTGCTCTTTTTGGCGCAGATCACGCTGGGCGCACAAGCGCTCGATTTTCGCACTAATGTCGCATTCAGCCTGCCACCGCATTACGGCCGCGGCTTTGCACTTTTCCCCGAAGTGTCGACCTTTGCAACGCATATCACCATGGCCATCGGCGTTGTGCTGGCCTTGTTGATGCACCCCCAAACGCGCCGCCGCTCGGCCCTGTGGGGCGCACTTGCCCTCTACGCCAGCTGCCTGCTTTTCACCCGCTCGACCAGCGTAATCGTTCTGGCACCTTTGATGGTGGGCGTCGCGCTGCACACCACCCAAACCTTGCATCTGCGCAGCATTCTGATCGTCATGGCCAGCAGCGCGGTTATCGCTGTTTTGCTGACATTCTTCATCAGCGTCTTTTACGCTGACCGCCTTGAAACACATGCCGCCGACCGCTCTGCCGCGATGCGGTTGGCCTCGATGCTGGGCGGGCTTTCCCCATTGTGGAGCGGTGAGTTATTCGGCGTTGGTATCGGTGAAAACCACGAAGTACGTCTGCGCGCCCATCAGGTGGCCCGCGCGCTGGGTCTGAATTTCGGCACCCTTCCGACAGGCGTAAACTCACAAATCATCGGCCGTATTTTCGAAGAAGGCTGGCCCGCACTTGTCCAGATGAGCGCGCTGCTTTTCGCACTTTTGCGCCCCCGCACGCGCGCCATGGCCCGCATGACACCGATGCGCGCGGCACTGCTCACACTCGGGATCGGCAGTTTGCTGACGGCGCTGCTGGTGACCGGGTATCGCGGGATTTATACCAACTGGCTTTGGCTGGCCGTCGCCGCAGCCCTCGCCCCAAAATCCAACCCATTCGAAAGACCTCAACCATGCCCCGCCTGATCCTGATCGCCACAACCTTGCGCGGCGCGGGCGCTGTTCTTTGGCTGGGCTACACATGGCTGCTGGCACAGCTGCTGCCGGCCGCGCAATTGGGAACGATGCTGACAGTTCTGTCGCTTGCCGGGTTGCTTGCAGGCATGCTGACCGCCGGTTGGGCGCAACTGATCCTGCGCGATGGCGCCCGATTATGGCGCACCGAACGCGCAGGCGCGCTGACAACGCTCATTGCACGCGCGTTTACCAGCCTTGCGCTACGTGGGTTTGCCTGCGCGCTCTTGATCGGCGTTGTGCTGGGAACAACCCAAAACCCAATGCTGCCCCATGACGCGCTGACGCTGTGTATGATGATCGCGATCCCGCTTTTGACGGCACTTTTGGGCATGCTGACAGCAGCCCGGCGCGCCCAGGGGGCGCTTGTCGCCGCCCTGACAAGCCAGACGGTGCTGCGCGCGTCGATCCCGCTGGCCGGCTGCGCGGTCTATGCGCAAATCGCGCCGCTGACGCTCACCGCGGCGCTGTGGATCTATGCCGCTGGGATTGTGCTGTGTCTGCCGCTGGCCTGGCCGCTCAGCGCGCCGCCCCTGCCCTATCGGCCCAATCGGGCCGCGTTGCGCGCGCTGACCTCGGCGCAGGTTGGTTGGATGGTGCTCAGCCACCTTGACGTGATCGTGCTCAGCCTGCTCGCAACCCCGACACAAGCCGCCCTTTACCTTGTGGCCCGTCGGCTGGCGGGCTTGCTGGCCCTGCTTTTCGAGGCGCTGCGCAGCGCGCTCGCACCGGCTGTGTCGCGCGCCTATCACGCACAAGCCGGGTTCGGCGGGCTGGCCGCGCGGACCAATCTGGGCTTCTTTCTGATCGGCAGCGGAGGCGCGACCGGGCTTGCCATGCTGGGCCCCCTAAGCTTGCCGCTTTTTGGCACAGACTTCTCGGGTGCGGCAGGGATCCTGATCTGGCTGACTTTGGGGCAAGCCGCCCCTGCCCTTTTCGGGGCCACCGGGATGCTCATGACGATGACCGATATGGAACGGCACCGCGCCCTTCTGATATGGGTCGCGGTCCCGGTGACAGCCTCGGCCCAGCTTTACGCCGCCAGCCAATCGCTGCACGCTTTGGCGATGGCAACGGCACTGGGTCAGCTTGGATTTGCCGCGATCTGCGCGGTTGCGTTAGCCCATCGCCACGGCATCCTTCCGGGGGTCACAGCCTTGCTGCACCCCAGCTTGCGCTTCAAGGCTAACGACGCCTAAGCGGTTACCGCCAAGGCACGGGATAACGCGCACGTCACCGTTGAACCACTACCGTCCGGTTCGTTTCAAAACGGCACCAACCGTCCTCCAAAGCACCGACAGATCCGTGCGCAACCGCGCATTCAGCACATAGCTGACATCCATGCGCACCCGTTCGGCATAGCTTACATCATTGCGCCCGGACACTTGCCAGATCCCGGTTATGCCGGGTCGGCACATCAGGTAAGCCCATTCAAAACCGCGATATTCCTCTAGCTCGACCTGGGGCACCGGGCGCGGGCCAACAAGGCTCATCTCGCCGCGCAGCACGTTCCAAAGCTGTGGAAGCTCATCCAGCGATGTCTTGCGCAAAATCGCACCCAGCCGCGTCACGCGCGGGTCGTTCTTCAACTTATAGGTCTGCGCCCATTCGCGGGCGGCGGCGCGGTCTGTCTTCAGATGCGCCCGCAGACGCGCAGGCGCATCAACGCACATCGTGCGCAGTTTCCAGCAGCGAAATTGCGTCGCGTCCTTGCCAACCCGGACATGGCCGAAAAACCCCGGCCCACCGTCCAGCCGCACAGCACCCCACAAAACCGCCACCAACGGCACCGCAACCGGCGCCACGGTCAAAACACCCACAACGTCCAGAACGCGTTTGCCACGGCTCATATACTGCTGAAACGCAGCCCGCCGTCCGGGGCGAGTGGCGGGCCAATCAGTAAAGTTTTCATGTTTCATTTCACCCTCACAAGCTGTTTGGGTGATGAAAGCGCAAAGCAGTTAAGGAAGCCTCCACACTTCACGCGTAGCGTCTGAAAAATGAACTGCATTTGAAGAAAGGACGCTGACATGACCGCGCTGCCGCATGGCCTCGCCGTGCCTGCCAAATCCGGGCAGGTCGAAGATGATGTGCTTGATCTTGGCGTCTTGCTGGCAGCCCTTTGGCGCGCCAAATTCCGGCTATGTCTTGCGGCGTTGATGGGCACCGTTCTGGCGTTGATGTGGCTGCAAACACTGGCGCAGCCGCTGTACCGCGCCACCGCCGTTGTTGTCATGGAACAGCATGTCGACAAACTGGGCGATCTGGGCAGTGTCCTGCCCGGCCTGCCCACCGACAACACCGCCGTCAATACCGAGGTCGAGGTGCTTTCTTCGCGCGCGCTGCTGGCGAGTGTCGTCGACACGCTCGCGCTTGATCGTGACGCTGAATTCAACCCTGCACTGCGCCCGCCCAATCTGGTGGATCGGGGTCTGGCCTTTGCCAGGGCCCTGATTGGCGTCCCGCCCGCTGAACCGATGCGCGAAAGCAAAACGGCCACGATCGATGCGCTGTCTGACGCCATTACTGTGCGCAATATTCCTGACAGTATGGTGTTTGAACTCACGACAGAGGCGCGCACGCCGGAAAAAGCGGCGCTGATCTCTAACACCTTGTCAAAGCTATATATTCGGCGCCAGATCGATCTCAAATTCACCGCGACCGAGCAGGCGACAGTGTGGCTGACCGACCGCGTCGCCGAGCTGAAGATCGAACTTGAAAAGGCCGAAACCGAAGCCAAAAGCTTTGCCGCCGAGATGGAGTTGATTAATCCCGAAACGCTCGAACTGCTTTCCCAGCAACTCAAAGAGGTGCGCGAGCGTATTTTTGCCCGCGAAACCGGGATCAAACGGTCAGGGCGCAGCAATGTGCGCGACCGTGCTCAACTTGATACCCTGCGCAAGCTCGAGGTGGATTTATCAGAAAAAATCGGCCGCCAATCGCTTGATCTGGTCACGCTTGAGCAGCTTCAGCGCGAGGCGGCGGCCTCAAGGCTGATCTATGAATATTTCCTGTCGCGGCTCAAGGAAACCAGCGTTCAGCAGGGCATCCAGCAGGCCGACAGCACCATCCTGTCGCCCGCCGAGGTGCCCCCCGGTCCGGCCCGCCCGCGCGGCGCGCTTATTGTGGTGTTTTCTGCGCTGATGATGGGTCTGATCGCGGCCCTGCAAGTGATCCGCCGCGAAGCGCTGCGGCAAACCTTCCGAAGCGCCGAAGAGCTTGAAGAGCAGACCGGTCTGACCGTTCTCGGCCAAATCCCCCGGATCCCCGCGCGCAATCGCAAGACAGTGCTTCAGTATATCGTCTCCAAACCGGCCTCTGCCGCAGTAGAAGCTGTGCGCAACCTGCGCACCTCGGTCTTTATGGCCGGGCCGGCCAGCCCCCAGATCATCATGCTGACCAGCTCGGTTCCGGGCGAAGGCAAAACCACGCAAGCCCTTGCAATGGCACAGAATATGGCCAATCTCGGCAAGCGTGTTCTGGTGATCGAAGGCGATATTCGGCGGCGGATGTTCCGCTCGTATTTCGAGATGGACAATGTCCCCGGCATGCTTGGCGTTCTGATGAACAAAACCCGGCTCGAAGATGCCGTCTGGCGGTCGGACCTGCTGGGTGTGGATGTCCTTGCGGGTGACAAGACCAACACCAATGCGGCCGATCTGTTCGCGTCGCCGCAGTTTGGGCGGCTCTTGCGCAACGCGCGCAAATCCTACGACGTGATCCTGATCGACACGCCCCCGGTCCTGCTGGTGCCCGACGCCCGCGTCATTGGCCAGCATGCCGATGCGATCCTGTATACCGTGCACTGGGACAAGACCCCGCGCCCACAGGTCATCGCAGGTCTGCGCAGTTTTCAAACCGTGGGTCTTCGTGTGACCGGTATGGTGCTCTCAAAGGTGAACCCGAGACTGCAGAAATCCTATGGCCATGACCACGGGCTTGATTCCAAAGGGTATTATCACAATTAATCACCAGCGAGCCTTGCTCAGGATCACATCCCGGTTCAGCCGGTCCTGATAGCGGCCCACGGTCGCCGCGATTTCGTCCATCAGACTGTCTTGCAAGGTGTGCGGCGCAAAACCCAGCGACCGCAAGCCCGCATTCGACACACGCAGCGCATTCGCCGCCGCCTCTTTGCGGGGATTATCAAGATGCGTCACCTTGGCCTCCATCCGGTCCGCAATCATCTGCGCCAACGCGCCCACGTTATGGACCTCTGCCACCTGGTTAAAAACCTGCACCTTCGAACCGGGCTCGGGCGGCGCACCGGTGGCCAGATGCACACAGCGCGCCGTATCTGAAATATGGATAAACGCACGGCTTTGGCCGCCTGTGCCATAGACCGTCAGCGGATGCCCAATGGCGGCCTGGCTGACCAGCCGATTCAGGACGGTGCCGTATTCGCCATCGTAATCAAACCGATTTATCAACGCCTCGTCTGAACCGGTGATCGCGGTATCGGTGCCCCAAACAATGCCTTGATGCAGATCGGTGATCTGAAACCCCCAGTTTTTTGCGTAAAATTGCATCAAAGTATGATCGAGGCATTTCGTCAGGTGATAAATTGATCCGGGATTTGCCGGATATCCAATCGTCACATCGCGACCGGTTTGCGCAACGCGCACGTCCAGATACCCTTCCTGCAGCTCCCCCAGATCGTCGGAATATCCGTAAACGCCCATCGTCCCAAGATGCACCACATGAGGGCGCTGCCCCAGCTCGACCAAAGCGGAAAACAGCGTGTTCGTCCCATTGACGTTATTGGCAACGGTGAAACGCCGCTCGGCATCGCCCAGCATCGAATAAGGCGCCGAGCGTTGTTCGGCAAAATGCACAATCACATCCGGCGTCAGCCTGGCCAAAAGCGCCTGCAGCGCGACCGGATCCGTCACGTCAAGGGGGGCGAACTCTACGTCCCCTACCCTTTTGGCCGCGGTGATGCGCTCTTCGATCGGGCGGATCGGCGTCAGCGATGGCGCGCCCAGCTGCGCGGCGATGGCACGGCGCGACAGGTTGTCGGCGATCGTCACGGCATAGCCTTCGGCGGCCAGATGCAACGATGTTGGCCAGCCACAAAAACCGTCCCCGCCCAATACCAAAGCCTTCACGCCACTCTCCTCAACACACAACATCCTTGTTGCGCGGCTGTTTTAAAAAGAAACCTTGTCAAAAAATAGCCCCGCGCGCAGCGATTACGCGGCCAAATCATCGAAGAGGCCAGGCACCAGGTCTTCCCAGAATGCGCAGATCGCGCGGGCATTCAGCGCCGAGGCCCAGCCCAGCCGTGCAAACTCTTCGCGGTCCAGCGGATCAGACAACTGCGACAAAAACAGCCGCCGATCGCTATCCCGCTGGGTTGGGTTGCGCGCCAAAGCAACGTCGCGCACCCGCGCCAAACGGGCCGCCCGCACCGCGCGCTCTGCCAACCGCGCATCGACTTCGGCCTCATGCGCCTGCGCACGGCGGCTGCCTTCCTCGGCCCGCCGCGCGGCCTCTGCCACGACCTCCGGGTCCGGCTCTGCCGCTTTAGGCTCGGCATAATCGCCTTTGATCGCAGCCGTCAGATACCGCACCGGGCTTTCCACCCCGTCTTGCGCCCGCAAATAAGCCAGCTTGGCCGCCACATAATCTTCGCCATGCTCGGAAATCCACTGCCGCGCCAGCCGGTCCGACACGCCCATCTCCAGCAACGCCGCATAAACCCGGCCTTTGCGCAGCCCATCATCGTCATCAATGTCGAACATCGCCAGTTGCGGGTTTTCTTTGATCCGAAACCGGATCTCGGTGACCGTGCGCCCCATCTTGCGCACCTCCGGCTCGATCAGGATGTTCGAGCTTTTGTTCACCTCCGCCACGGCCGGTTTGATAATCTTGGCATTCAGATGCTTATACGTCTCGTAATACGCACTGCCATCAACGCCCATCAACCGCCGAAATAGATCCAGCGACCACCACCCAGTGCTGCCCGTGCGCACAAAGCGATAGCAGTTCTCGTAAAGCGACAGGGCGTGGCCACTGGTAAATCGCCGCTGGATATTAAGGTTAATCAGGGCGAAGACCTTAGGGTCATGCAGTTTCTCGGCCAACGCTGGAGAGTACGCATATTCGCAGATACCACCCTTCAGCTTGGCATAAGACAACAGCGCCGAGACGCCCCATTCCTGCCGCCCCTTCTCGTCCAGCATGTCCCACTCGGCCACCGTTTCCGCCAGCCCCCGCAGCGCGCCTTTCAGCGTCTCCATATCATTGGAATTATACCCGATCATCGTGCAGAGCGTCCGCGCATCAATCGCGTGTTTCGGCTGGGTGGTCAGCGCATCATACGCGTTCAGCAACAAGACGTTCGACAATTTGCGCTGCAGCAAAGACAGCTTCCCCGACACATGGATCGCCGCCACGTTCTTTTTCACCGAACTGCGTCGCAACGCGCCCGTCATCCGGTCGGTCGGAATATCCTGCTTGCCCATGCTCACTGCGCCCCTTTTGGGAATCGGATGCTCTTTGTCACCTCGCGCGTAGGATGGCATAGAAAGGCACCCGCGCTCAAGTCCGTCATAGGCACCCTTTTACGGGAAGCCCCCTATCCTGCAAACGGGTCCCCTTTGTGGATAACTCCCCGCGCCCCCTCCCCTACCCCGGGTCTCAGCGCTGTTTCGCGCACCAAAGAGACTCTGAAAACCGTCTCTAACACGGCCCAACAGACTCTACTGCGAATCGGAGCCCCTCATCCCGTCAGCGGGCGCTTCTCGTCCCGAATACGGGTCCCTTTGGCCCTGTTCAAGGGCGCGTTTCATCCCGTATACGGGCCCCAAAAATAGCCTAAACCATTGGTTATAAATAAAATTTTTGCGCCAAAGTTCCTAAATAATCTAAAGATTCTACAGTTTATTGGGTGTGTTTTTCTTCTCTGGACGGTGATTTTACCTCTCATCAACGGTTTCGCTGCGAAAATCCGCCTTCGCAATTCCCTCAAAAGCCAAGATGTGCGATAGATCGGGTCATACACGGCAAAACCTAGAACATCTCACAAAGAGAGACGCGATGAGCAGAAAGACAGACCAACCGGTCCCCCCCTATTTCAACCTCGACCCGGAAACGGCGGCAGCCAAGTTAGGCGATCCTATCGACACAGCGCGATTCGCAAAAGCCGCCGCTTTCGCTGCGAAAGGCCGCGATGATCTGGCCAAGCGGGGCTACTCCCCTGACGGCCAGAAGCGCCTTCGCAAATTCTCCGTCTGGGAGATTTGCCGCTACTTGATCCCGGTGAACGCCGCCCATCTGCGTCGGGTCCTCAAAGCCAACCCCGACCTGCCTCAGGGCGAAGGGTCCGCCGGGGCGAAGTGGTTCACGCTGGAAGAGGTCCTTTCGCTGCGAAACCACTTCGCCGAGGAAGGTGTGGCCAGCAAGGAATACAAACCTTACCGCCCCGACGGTCTGCCCGCGAAAGTGGTGGCTGTGGCCAACTTCAAGGGCGGCGTAGGCAAGACCTCAACTGCCGCGCACCTCGCCATGTCAGCCGCTTTGGACGGTTACCGCGTGCTCGTGATTGACCTTGATAGCCAAGGCTCCATGACCTCGATCATGGGTGGGTCAGTCGAGGATGAATGGTCCACCGTCTTCCCACTTCTGGCCAAGGATTACGCCCTCCACGTCCAACGCGAAAACGGCGTGCGGGAAGCCCAAGGCCAAGCGCCCCTGCCCTTGGACGAGACTCTGACCGAGGCGCTTCAAGTCACCGCCAAGGACGTGATCCAGCCGACGCACTGGCCCAATATCGATCTGATCGGCGCGCAGCTCAACCTCTACTGGGCCGAATTTCAGGTGCCCGTCTGGCGCATGTCGCAGCGAAACTGGCCGCTTTGGGACGCGCTGACAGGCTTCCTGGAAAACGAGGATGTCCTCAACCAATACGACATCATCCTGCTCGATACGCCTCCGGCGCTTGGCTACCTGACGATCAACGCGCTGGCAGCCTCGGACATCTTGCTGGTGCCTCTGGGGGCTTCGTTTCTTGAGTTCGACAGCACGGGGCGGTTCTTCGACATGCTCTATTCCACCTTCGCCTCCATCGAGGAGGGAGAGAATGCCGCGAGGCGGCGCGCGGGCCTGCCGGAAATGAAGTTCGAATGGGACGTCGTGCGCGCGCTCATCACCCGATTTGACGCGGCTCAGCAGACCGATCTGGCCAATGTCATTCAGGCCTATCTGGGTGATTTCATGAACGCCTACCGGCAGGATTACACGGCCCTTGTGGGCCAGGCAGGCGAGCAGGTGAACGGCATCTACGAGGCCGATTACCGCGACTTCAATCGCGAGACATATGTCCGGGGGCGCGAGGCGTTTGACCGGACCTATGCGGAGTTCAAAGAGCTGCTGATCGGCGCGTGGTGGCGCGACAGTCAGATGGCTGAGGCAGAGCAGAAGGAGCAAGATAATGGCGAAGCGTAGACGGCTCGAAGTCCCGACAGAGGACAGCCTGAAAGATCTTGAGACCGGTTTCGCACGCGAAACCAAAAGCGCGTT
>ERZ1740060.677-NODE-677-length-15550-cov-10.315973_pt1 | contig 15550 bp, 14 predicted proteins | sample MGYA00581743_ERZ1740060 | MGnify/ENA primary metagenome ERZ1740060 (study PRJEB43018, sample SAMN04849235) | marine metagenome | isolation source: floating plastic debris | place: Pacific Ocean | collected 2008-08-27 | study: EMG produced TPA metagenomics...
GCTTTGAGATGATTGCAGGTGTCTCGTCTAAAGCTTCTCTTTATAAATCAGCTCTAAGTTGAGCGGCACGCCTCACCCCGTCCTCTGGCAGTCGCCAGTCCGGTCAGGACAAGACTGTGACCCACTTTGCTGATGCGCTAAAGATCAGAGCGATCCGAGGTGTCTTAAGCAAAGTGGCCAGCGCTATAAAACTAGCAATCGTTCTGTAGCAGGGGGTGTCTTCGCTAAAATGCACGCAGATCTCCACCAGATTCTTTGCTGTGCTGTTTATTTCAGTTTTTCCGACGCCCGTTGCCAATCCGTCTGAATCTCTGTTCAGGGGTGTCAGATGGGCGCTTCACACCCAGCGGTGCGCGATCTCCCTTCTAACCCTGTTCTTACCCGCTGCCGCCCAGGCCCAAACCCCTGAGAATCCCACCTTGCAAATTGGGGTGGTTCAGCGATTTGGCGGCGATGCCGACGAAACCCTCGTGATTGAGCCCTTGCAGGGCGATCGCCTGACTCTGCAATTCAAATCAAATGGTGCGCTAGAAACCCTAACAACTAACCAAGTGGTTTTAGAGACCGCGCCCCGTCCACTACCCGAGCCCGTTCTACAAGAGCGGGTGGTGCTGAGCACCCACCGCAGCTTTGAGAGCGCCGAAGACAGTGCTTACCAGTGGCAGCAGCTTGGCATTGAGACCGAAATTGCCCAACCGGATAACTGGCAAGTATGGGCCAAACGCGAGGTTTACAGCACGCCCCTGGTGCGGCGACTGCTGCTAGAAGATCTGCAAGCGGCAGGCTATGAACAAATCTTTCTCGATAGTCGCTTAGCCGCAGCCTTACCCCAGGCGGCGTTTATTGCCAACGGCTTTCGCTACAACCGCAACATCGTCAGCATCACCACCGCAAATCAGCGGGTGCGGGTGGTTCGCCGCGAAGGCCCTGCTGACAGTACCCGTCTTTATGGGGGGCATCTGCGACTACAGCCCAACGCCTATGGCACCTATACGCTGGTTAACCGCGTTCCCATCGAGACCTATCTGCGGGGGGTGGTGCCCTACGAAATCGGCTTGGGTGCCCCTCGAACGACGATCGAGGCCCAAGCCATTTTGGCCCGCACCTATGTGCTTCGTAACCTGCGACGCTTCGTGGTGGATGACTACCAGCTTTGTGCCGATACCCAATGCCAGGTCTATCGAGGGCTCAGCGGTTCGGCAGAGGTGAGCGATCGCGCCATTGCCGCTACGGCAGGGCAAGTTCTGACCTATGAAGGGGAACTGGTGGATGCCCTCTACTCTTCCAACAGCGGTGGCGTTACCGCCGCCTTTAGCGATGTGTGGAACGGCCCCGATCGCCCCTATCTGCGGCCCGTTTTAGATTCTGTTCAGGGGGTGTGGGATTTGGCCGCAAGACCCCTTTCAGAGGAGGCCAACCTCAAAGCCTTTATGGCCTTAGAAACCGGCTTCAACTCTGAAACCTGGGATGCCTTCCGTTGGCAAGAAGACATGACCCTGGCAGAAATCACCGCTGACTTGCAAGCTTATCTGCGGGCGCAATCCCACCCCTTAGCCAATTTCACCCGCGTCGAACGGATGGTGGTGACAGAGCGCTCTTCCTCTGGGCGGGTCAAAACCCTGCAAGTCGGCACCGACCTAGGCATCGTCAACCTGGATAAAGATGAGGTTCAACGGGCTCTCTACGCGCCCATTAGCCTGTTGTTTTATCTGGAGGGTCTTTATGATCGCGATCCCAGTGACCCAGAACAACTGCGCTTACGCGGCTATCGCTTTATGGGCGGCGGCTTTGGTCACGGGGTTGGCCTCAGCCAAACCGGAGCCTACAACCTGGGCGCATTGAACTGGCCGAGCGATCGCATCTTGCAGTTCTATTACCCTGGCACCGAACTCAAACCGATCAGTGATGAACTCATCCTTTGGCGGGATCCCTATCCAGTGGCCGAGTAGAGACAACCGGTCAAACGCTAACCCAAAGGCCAAGGTTAGCGTTGAAGCAGAAAGCCCGATTGCCTGGGTGACAATTTGAGCACCTTGCAAAAAACGCTATGGCAGATATTCCGGAAATAACTTAAAGTAATACGCTTCTGCGGCAACAACTCTTTCGATAAGAGTCTGATCGTAGTAGCTTTGCCACTTGTCTTTCGTACTTCTGATCTTGGTTGTCTCCTTGCGCGTAGGAGGCAACTTTCTCTCGTTTTTTAAGATTTCAGGTCGATCGATATTGAATCGCATCAAAAGTTTGTATAAGTCTTGGGATAATGATTCGAATTTTAAGAATTTAACCGTATTAATAGCATCTCCGAAAAAATACTTGAGTTCTCGAGATTGCGCTCCCTCGACAGTGCTTACATCAGTCAGTGATTCAATAAATTCAGGGAAAGAAAGTTCTGGCCAGTTAGCGGGAAAACCACTTGGCCAAAGGCGATGAGCATGATCAGACTCTATTTTCCATCCCCCATAGTAGTATCTAGAAACATATCTATCAAAAGGGTTTCTAATATTAGAGACGATTAGTTTTTTCTTGAATGCGAGAGGAATCTTTCCTGCAGGAGCATGATGCGGAACATTCCAAGATAAGTAATCGGCCGTATTGATAACTCCTGTTGTATGTCCTAAAGCTCTTGCAAGCATCCTTGCTACCTTTCCTGAATTGCTTGGATACGCTTTGTTTAAGTGATTTGCAACAAAAGAACCTCCAGTTTTAGCAAAATGCAAATATACAAAATCAGGTGTGATCAACATTTAATTTTCCTTCAGAATTATAAATCTTAGTAAGCTTAAGACTGATCTGAAAATAGTGGACTAGTACTGCTCGGCACAAATAACCCAACCATAATCCCTCACCCTAAATCCCTCTCCCGAAGGGCGAGGGACTCAAAATCGGCCTCCCCTTCGCCCTCAGGGAGAAGGGGTTGGGGGATGAGGACATAACGGTGGTGAAATTTACGCCACTGAGTACTAGTGTGTAATTCATTTATTAATCAGCAAAAAAATGTATTTTTTGTCTAGGTTTTGAGTGCCCGTTTTAATGAAATCTCCACTTTTGTAAAAGTGCTTGCAGAAGAGAAGTTATTGACGACATGTTCTCGAACCTGTTCACCTAGAGTTGGATTTTCCATTCTCCAGTTCAAGGTCTTTTCGAGTTTTATCGCTAAATCTTCAGAGTTATTTGCTTCAAACAATAACTCGCCAAATTTGCCAGAAAGAATCTCTGGTATTCCGCCTATGTTACTTGCTAAAACCGGAACTCCGCAGGCCATTGACTCAATGATAGAGCGGCCAAATGGCTCAGGGTAAATACTTGGCAGTACCGTTACATCACTTGCTTGATATAGCTTTAGCGGTTCATCCAGATGCCCAAGAAAAATAACCTTCTCAGAAATTTTTAAGTCGCTGACAAGTTGTTTGATAGAATCCTCATACTTCTTTCCTTCTCGCAAAGTATGAAAGCCACTGGGTAAGCCGGCGATTAAGAGTTTGATCTCTGAATCACAGCTTTGCAGCAATGCATTAAAAGCATTAATCAGTACAGATATCCCTTTGCTAGGTGACAGCCGACCTACGTAACTAATGGTTGGACATTCAGAATTTATCCCTAGTTCACCTTTCGCAAGCGTTATTGATGGATGAACTTTAAAACGCTCAATATCAGTACCATTTGGGACCACGCTAATATTTTCCGAAGGAATCTGAAAATGCTGGCACCAATTGCCCTTAAGGCTTTTAGAAATAGCGATAAAATGATTTATTTTTGAGATAGGCCAACGATCTTGTTTGTGAGCCGTCATTAACGGTGTGGCAGGTGTTCTTAGATGAATTACAGCAGGCGATCGCTTCAGAAAGGCCAAAAGAACAGCAAATAGGGAGCGCTGATGATCGCTGATATAGATCAAGCTTTCCTTTTCCCTTAGCTTTAATCTAGAGGACGCGTGGATTAACTGAAAAAGTATTTTTGCCAGGGATTTAAATACTTTTTTGCTCTGCAATCGACCTTCTTGGATATATATAGTCTCATGACAAAATTTCCGATATTCTGGCAAAAGATCCCCATGCTTAAAATAAATTAGACTAACCGTATGGCCTAGCTCAGATAATCCTTTCGAGACTTCCAGCGTGCTAAGAGGCTGTCCTCCCTTACGAGAAAATGGGAAAGGTTCTAAAACAATTACGTGCATAATTTAAACTTTGATTTAATCAAGTCTATAAACCCATCACTTGCATGTATTGAGCTGAAGAAGCTTCCGTACCGAAATCACTCGCTCTTGTGCGCAGCAAGTCCTTGTCAACCTCACTAGAGAGGGCGGTACGCATTGTCTCTGAAAGGGCTAAAGCATCTCCTACAGGGGTTAGCCACCCATATTTTCCATCCTCCAGTATTTCTGAAGGCCCGTGATCGCAATTTGTAGAAACGATTGGGCATCCACAGGCTAAAGCTTCAATTAAGACTGTTGGCAAAATCTCCCAAATGGAAGAAAGAACCAAGAGTCTTGCATGGCTCATATATGAATATGGATTATCGGTAGCACCCGCCAAACAAACACAATCTTCTAACTTGAGTTGTGCGATCAGCTCTTCTAGAGATTTACGTAAACTACCTTCTCCCAAAATTAGAAGACGGGCATCTTGATGCTGACGCAAGTCATAAAATGCTCGAATTAGGGTGAAGTAATCCTTCTGTTTCTCTAATCTGCCAACCGCCAAAATAACTGGAGGCTCATTGATGCTAAACCATGGATGATTGGGAGCCTGTCGAGATTGAATAAATAACTCATCATTAACAACCGGGTTGTAAATAACTTTGATTTTTTCAGGCTTAATTCTCTTCTTCTCTTGGAGCTCTTTAGCTATGCCTGAAGACACAGCTATTGTGCAACTTGCCATAGGATAAAAACGCCGCATAATTGCTGGCATCAGTCGATCTAATGTGGAGTTTTTTTTCTTGGCTTTACCCGGCTCACTTTCAACAGCGATAAGCCTATCTAGGGGCAGTGTATGTTCTGCCAATATCAACAATATTCTTCTTTGGGATAAAATCTTTGCAATTACAGTAAAAGCATTAGCTGCTGGCAATCGTGAGACAACAATGTCTGGTTTACTCTTTTGGAAGTAAGCCACCAAATGCATTGTTAGTCGGACCAAATATTTTAGGCGATGTTCTAATTTCCCTACTCCTAGATCTATTAAGCGACTTCTAGCAGGTAGCTTCAATAAGGTCGAATCTGATGTGTTAAGTGGAACAAGCTCCATTAGCACATTGGTGTCTGCAGCAAGTTTTTGCATTAATCTAAGATTATTCTTCTCTATTCCACCAGCGATGGCATAGGGAACTAAAAAGGCAATTTTTTTCTGCTGCTGCATAAACTTATCGCGTTTTCGAGATACCTATTGATTCAAGGCTTTACTAAGAGGCTGTTCAAGAATTTTTCAAGATTCTTTTTAAAACGTCAATTCCTCAATACTTTGTGTTAGGGTTCCAGGAGCCTAAACTGGTTTCTTAAAAATTGTCTTGATCTTTTCAGAATGACTTCCAACACCATTTAAGACAGGTTTTTAAATAATTCATTTTTACTTGGCCACACCTTTTCCGGTGTTGACAAACGGGCTCATAAAACTCCCCCAATAAAATTCCCAAAACACGCTTAGATCCAGTTCTGAATCAATGCGATTTCGGTATTTAAGCCAATGCACAACAATTCGCCTTAGATTACCTAATAATATTTTAAAAAATAGCACTAATGACTTTTGAGGGCTAGCATTAATGCACTTTAATTGATATGTTGCGAGCCCACAACCTTTGGAAAGTTTGGTCAAGTACTGTTTTTCGAATCGACTGGCAGGAATTTGGTGATGTGTCTTAAGTTCAGGATTGTATAAGATCTTCCAGTTGCCCTGATAAATGTGAATAAGTGGTTCGTAGTCATCACCTTGGATAAATAATCCTGGAATTTTTCCTGTCAGGTTCGGCTTCTTGGGAACATTTTCCGTCCAGGCTTTTTTGCGCACCACAAGCGATGCACCGGGTGGCAGATTGAGGTTCTCTGGCTCAAACTCTTTTATTTTTGGCCCGTGATCGCGGATTGCCAAAAATGCCTTAATTTTCTCAAATCCTTCGGGAGGAGGTGATTCATATTGGCCATAAATTCGACCGCTAAAAGCACCTGCCTCAGGATGATTTTGGCTAAAACTTACGGCTTCTGAGAGCCAGTTTTCTTCAGGCAGATTGTCATCATCTAGAAAACCAATCAACTCACTGTCAGCCTCTTTTATTGCTTTTTGGCGAGCAAATGCTGCACCTTGACGAAGCTCAAAACAGTAACGTAGAGGTATTTCAGATGACCATTTTGACTGGTATTTTTTAATGACTTCAACAATATTGTCCTGACTATTGTTGTCTACGACCAGAACTTCCCAACGCAGATTGGTAGCCTTGACTTGTGCTTTGAGATGCTCTAAAACTAGCCCGATTCGACCTGCACCGTTGTAGGTCGGGATGGCAACAGTAATATCGAAGGCTTGGTCAGCGTTATTAGGTTCAAGCATTGAACTGCCCAAGGGGTTTCTCGTTAGCACTAGATTGTTCCTAATGTACCCATGCTCCACCCTAAAATTTGACTAGGTTTTGTGTTTTGCCTGAGCAACTCCCTTGCAGGTGCGGAAAACTACGCCGATTCAAGAATGAAGTGCAACACCTAGAAGTCTTTTTCATGAAGACCCATAGGGATAGTCTGATGTCTACCACAACAAGCAGGCATCCCCATAAGCTATGCCCAGCTTCGTCTTGCGGAGCGCATCAGACTGCATCATCTCCCTAGAATGGAGCGCTCCAAGAGCGCGATCTCACGAGAGTTGAGGCGCAACCGCTTTGACCAGGCCTCATATTTGCCCGACATCGCTCACCAGAAAATGCAGATTCGACGGCAGCACTCTAAGCAACCTTTCATGAGCGTCAGTCTCTCAACCATCAAACAACTCAAGCAACGGCTGAATAAGTATCACAGCCTAGAACAAATCTGTGGACGGCTGAAGCGAGAAGGTTGAGCAGACCTCAGCCATGAAACCCGCTATCAAATGATTTATGCCAATCATCAAAGTTTAGGGACGTACCAACGCTATCTCAGACAGGGGCATAAGCAGCGACAACGCCGTAAAGGCATCAAGGCTAAGCGTGGTGTCCAGACCGTGTGGGCATTGAACATCGCCCAGCCATCGCCGATTTGAAGCGTGAGATTGGTCACTGGGAGCGTGACACCGTGATTGGGGCCAATCATGCGGTGATTGTTACCCATATCGACAAGGCTTCTAAGTTCTTGTTGGCAGGTTTGGCGAAGAACAAGACTGTCCAGCACATCAATCAGGTCATCCTCAGACTCTTTGAACCCATTGCAGAGCCCTTCAGGCACACGATGACTTTGGCAATGGCAAAGAATTCAGTGGCCATCAACGACTGGCAGAAGCGTTAGGACTCAGTTGTTTTTTTGCCAATTCCTATCATTCTTGAGAGCGAGGCTTAAACGAGCATACGAATGGTCTGAAGCTATTTTTATTGTTGTGAACAACAAAACTCAATGCTATGACATCATTTTCATTGTCATGAATAAACTCGTTTTCATCAAGCACCACCCATCCTAGGCGGGTAGGGAGTTTTAACTCTAAATATCCTTGCCTCAACATAGATAGCTAGAGAATTACTCCTGAAATCATGAGCGCTAGAAAAGAAAAGATGAGGCTTAGATAAACTCCTATTTTATTTTCTCTTTCTGCAGATATTTATTTAAACTTAGCTGAATTCTAGGACTCAATAAGTTAGTTTCCTTTCTGTTTTACCTATAAATCTGCCGAAAAACGCCTTGCTGGCCAATCACCATATCTCTAACCATTTCAAAAACCCACTTATGCAACACTCGATTGGGTTGCAACGCCCATTGCTGACATTGGCTAAGCACATCAATCTTGGCCGCAGCCTGATCGGGCTTTTTGAGTAACCAACTGGCCATGGGGTGCTCCCACTGTTCTAAAAAGGCATTGAGTAAATCGCGATCGCCCGCACTCAACGGCACCTTGGCCTGCTGGGTCACAGATCGCTTCGCCCCAGTGGGTTTACGTTTGGTCGAGAGGGTCTGGGTTGGGACCGTCAGCCATGAATCGGCTAACACCGGGGCGACTGTAGATAGGCTGGGGTTGGCACCAGGCATCAGGGGATGATCCTCTAACTCAGCGCCAGTTTGGTCAGCGAGATAGGCCGACAAATCCTCAAAAAAGGGATGGACAATCTCTCGCTCCACCACCGTCGCTAAGGGTAGAGCTGCAGGGGAGTAATCGAGATGTTGCCCCGTGACTTGGGCCAACATCTCAGCTTGCTCGTAGGCGGTATAGAAATCTTGCTGACTGTCGGACTGCAGGCAAAACCAAAGACTGTCCCCGACGGTTTGTCGCACCTGCTGCTGGAGTTGCGTTGCCGCCTCAGCCGATAGGGGCTCCAGGGTGGGCGGTGGCTCAATGTTGACTTTGGCCGATGGCTTCTTCGCGGTAGAGGCGGTTTTACCCGTCGGTTGTGGCGTTGGAGTAAGTTCGGGGGGATCGCTGAGCTGTCGTTCAAGCAGCGCGATCTGTTCCGTCAGGGTGATGATTTGTTGAGCCTTTTGCTGCTGTTCCGCCTGCTGGGCTTGGGCTGTGGCTTGTTGTTCCGCAGCCCGTTGACTGAGCTGTGCTTCTAGCTGCGTGACTTGCTGGGTCAGAGTGGCAACCTGCTGGTTCTTTTGGTGAACTTCCTCGTGTTGAACGCTTTGGGATTGCACCTGTTGGTTGAGCCGCTGTTCTAGCTGAGCGATCTGTTGGGTGAGATCCGCAATTTGCCGATCCTTTCCTTGCAGATCTGGGTTAGGACTGACGGGAGCTGAGTTGAGCGCCTGCTGCAGCTGCCCTTCCAGTTGCATGATCTGTTGATTGAGGGCGGCAATCTGCTGATCTTGTCGCGCAATCAGAGCGATCTTGTCCTGCAAGAGCACCGTCTTTTGACTCAGCTCCAAGGCATTTAGGCCCGCCCGAATCAAGTTGAAATAGTAGGCTTCTCCCACATCCACGGGACGCGGCGATTGGTGGGGTAGGCTCAGATACCCCTGGCGCTCGGCCAACATCACCCCTAGGGTTTCACCCTCAGCATTGCTGATTTGCAGGGCCTGCCCCTGGGAAATGATGGCGGTGTAGGCACGCCGATTGTAGAAAAACGTGGTCTGGGTTTGATCGCCACTCAGATCGAGGCCAGCACTGGAAAATTGCTCAGAGGTGACCGTTGGCGTTTTAGGCTTTGGGGGTTGCTCCGCAACCTTTTGGGGAGCAGTCTTCGGGATTTCGAGGGGCAGCTTTAAGGTGGCGGCGGTAGCAGTTGTAGCCGCCTGGGTGGAGGTGGCCGCCTGGGTGGGCGCGGCTTGCGGTTTGGGCGTAGCCGCTTTTGGGGTGGCGGGCTGGGGCAATCGCACCCCCAACAATTCCAGCTGCAGGGTGCGCTGGCCTTTCCATTCGTTTAGCTTCAGGGTGTAAGCAATATCGACGCGGTTGGGTAACGGGCAGTAATGGCCCCAGCGCCAAGCGATCGCTTCCACATTGCCGCCATCATCTTCCGCCACGGTCAGCTTCAGATGGGCGCGGGTTTTGCCAATCGCCTTTTGCTCCACCACCCGCACATTCGGCGTCCAAAACACCGGCTCCGAGTTGCCGATACCGCAGGGATGGAGGCGATCGATTTGCTCTAGCAGATCAAAATCCAGGTCTGCCAACTTGGCCCGCACATCTACTGTCACTAAAGGTTTCAGATGCTCGGGAGCCAACACCTGGTTGGCATAGTTGACCAGGCGAGATTTCACCTGACGCAGATGCTTCGCCGGGAAGGTAAAGCCCCCCGCCGCCCGGTGCCCCCCGTACTTGGTCATCAGATCATCGCAAGCCTGCAGCCCCTCAAACACATTGAACTCGCGAATGCTGCGGGCCGAACCGCGAATCTCTTTTTGTGCGTCATCCTCGTAGGTGCCAATCAGCACCGGCACGCCGTAGCGCTCTACCAGGCGGGAGGCGACAATGCCAATCACCCCATGGTGCCAGTTGGGCTGAATCACCACCAGCACCCGATCGCGCTGCAGGTCCACCTCCCCTGAGTTTTTGTGGGCTTCACACCAGGCGATCGCTTCTTCCTCGATGCGATCGCACATCTCACGGCGGGCTTGGTTGGTCTGCTCACACTGCATGGCCCGCTCTAGGGCCTTGCCCACATCGTCGCTGATCAGCATCTCGATCACCGTCTGGGGATCGCCAATGCGCCCGACGGCATTAATGCGGGGACCGAGGCGAAACCCAATGTCCTCTGGCTTCAGGGCCTGGTCTTGCTCACCCAACCCCGCCACCTGAATCAACGCCTGCACGCCGATAATCCGAGACTTGGGCAACAGCCTTAACCCCCGGCGAATCCAGCGGCGGTTCACCCCGGTCAGAGGAGCCAAGTCGGCAATGGTGCCGAGGGTAAACAGTTCTAGCAGGGGGCCAGTCAGGTTTTGGGTCTGCCCTAGGGCCTGGGCCAAACAGACCGCCAGAATGTAGGCGACTCCAACTCCTGCTACGCCCCGGTAGGGAGAATCCGCCGCAATCAGCTTGGGGTTCAAGATCGCATTAGCGGGGGAGATCTCGGGGGGCACAACGTGATGATAGGTAATGATTAAGGTCATGCCCAGCTCTCGGGCATAGGCACCCGACTCGCAAGCAGCGATGCCATTATCCACGGTCAGAATCACGCTGACGCCGTCGGCATAGAAGGTTTCAATAATGCGCTTGTTGAGGCCGTAGCCCTCTTGCATACGGCTGGGAATGGCGTAGTCGGCATCGGCCCCCAGAAACCGCAAAGCCCGGATCAGCAGGGCAGTGCTGGTCATGCCGTCGGCGTCATAGTCGCCACAGATGGCAATTTTCTGGCGCTGGGCGATCGCCTCCACCAAAATCTCTACACTGGCCGCCAGGTCAGGGAATTCCGCCATTGGGGAGGGCAACTGCAGCCGCTCGGGTTCTAAAAACTCGATCGCCACCTCAGGGGCCTCACTCCCCCGGTTCAGCAGAACTTGGGCCAGTAAGGGAGACAGCCCCGTAACTTGGGCTAGCCCTAGGGCTTCGCCTTTGAGGGCGGGGTAGATGGACCAGCGCTGATCGGGGCAGGTCGAAGTAACCTCACTAGGGTTGGATGCCTTAGTAGGGGGCGTGGAGTTAGAGCTTTTGGCCGGGGACGCCTTCACCACAAAACTGGTGTTAGATCACTTGCACTACTATATCGCCGTTTTTCAGAATGGAACGGTCTCTATGGGTAGGGCTGCTTGCAATGTCATGGGGAAAAATCGAGTCTGTCGAAAGCGGGTTGAATCAGCGCCCCCACAGCAGCGGTATATCCTAAACACAGCCCATCAGTGAATCTCACTCAATGCGTTTCTCGGCCCCACTTCTGGACGAAGATACCGAAATGCGGCTGGCATCATTCCGGGCTGGGGCCGCGCCCCAATCTCTAGATGGCAACCGCCTAGGGGGCTATCAACAGCCCTATCATTGGGCTCCGTTTGTGCTGATGGGTGATGGCTCTTAATGACTCGACTGCCCCTGTCTGACCCAGATCGCCTCCGCTATAACCAGGCCAGCTTGACCGAGCTGCAAACGGTGCTGCGGCGGGAAGCAGGGGAGTTTTCCTTGACTCTGGCCCTGTGCAACTACCATCGCTTGCGGAATACGGCCATAGAGCAATTTGTCAGCACCGGCCAAGCCGCAGCGATTCGCCTACCGGGCAAAATCCCCAGCTTGTTGGGGGCCGTGCAGGACCAGCTCAAGGGCCGGGTGCCGCCCGCCCTGATGGTGGTGGGGTTAGAGCTGATGGACAACCTGCCCGGAATTTTAAAAGGGGCCAACCTCTCGCGGGATGAGTTTCGCAAGGTGCTGCCCTGCCCCTGGGTGATTTGGGGCAATGAAACCGTTCACCAAGCGATCGCCCGTCATGCCCCTGATCTGCGCAGCTTTAGCCCCGCTGCCATCCCCTTTCGTCTGCCCGCTGCTGACCTCAGCCACGCCTTACAGGAGGGCACCGATCAACTGTTTTTGAACATTTTGGAATACGAGGGCGATCGCGACCTAGCCAGTACCGCTATTCACCTGCAGGGGAGCCCATTGCTGCGCAGTGAGCTAGAGTTTGCCACCGCCGACCTCGCCGCCCAGGGCTGGCAACCCGAGGCTGACCTACAGGCCAGTCTGGATTTGTTGCAGGGGCGAGAGTCCCACAGTCGCTTAGAAATGGATGCGGCCCGCCAGCACTACGAGGCCAGCTTGGTCTATTGGCAGCAGGAGCCAGCGAACCCCCTCGATTTTGAGGAGCCGCCCACCCGCAGCGATCGCGAAGCCGTCTTGCTGCTGCATTTGGGCCTGTGGTGGCGCAGCTTTGCCGTGCTGCAGCGGACCACCTATCACCCCTCCCTGCGTCAGGCCCGTCAATATTTCAGCGACTGCCTCAAGATTTTTCGCCAAGACGATCAAATTGACCGGCTGGCGCGGTTTATCCATGTGCTGGCCGAGGTGTTGCAAAAGCAGCGGGACTGGGATGCCCTAGAGCGTTTAGCGGTCGAAGGCATTACCCTGCATCGTCAGGCCCAAGACACCATTCGTCTGGCGCGGGACCATGGCTTTTTGGCTGAAGTTGCCCTAATTAAAGAAGACTGGCTGACCGCTCACAATGAAGCGGGCTTGGCCCTGGCCCTAGTGGAGGCCGTCAAACTGGCGGCGGCTCAGACCCCAGAGGATAAAACCTTAACCAGCGCCCTCACCATTGCCAATCAGTTTCAGCGGGGTTGGTATCGCTTTCTGCTGGGGGAGGCGCAACTGCGGCTGAATGATCCAGAAACGGCGATCGCCTATCTTGAGGCCGCCCGCTGGGAGACCGACCCGGAGGTTGACCTCACCCTTCACCGTCAGGTGTTGCAGGAGTTGATTTATCACTATTTCCGCCAGGGGCAATACTGGAATGCCTTTGATGTGAAGCAAGAACTGCGCCGGGTGGAATATCGCTACAACCTGCGGGCCTTTATCGGGGCGGGTACGGTGCAGCCCCATCAGCGCACCGCCGAACCGTTGGATGACTCCACCACTACCGTAGCGGCGGAGATTCGGGCGTCGGGCCGACTGCAAGATGTTGAGGCATTGGTGGCCAGACTAGAGAGCGATCGCCATCAAGTCATCGTCATCCATGGTGGCTCTGGCGTAGGCAAAAGCTCCATCTTGACTGCCGGACTGCTCCCGGCCCTGCGCACCTTATATCCCCGGGGTCGCACCACTGTGCCGATCTTGGTCCAGACCTATGGGGCCTGGCAGCAGGGCATTGCCAAAGAACTCGATAAAGCCCTGGCCGCTTGGAGGGTTCCCGCCGCCCCTGATGCACCCGTGACCCCAGCCGATTTGCAAGAACGGCTGCAGGCTGGACTGAGTAAAAATCGGTTTTTTGTGCTGATATTCGATCAGTTTGAGGAGTTTTTCTTTGAAGAAAACAGCCTAGCTGAACGCCGCCAGTTTTACGCCTTTTTGCAATACTGCATCGATCAGCCTTGGGTAAAAGTGGTGCTGGCGATGCGAGAAGACTACCTGCACCATTTGCTAGAGGTCGAGCGCATTGTCAACCAGATCAGCGCCATGGGCGATCTAGATTTGCTCAGCCGTCAGATGCGTTATGCCCTCGGCAATTTTTCTCCCGCTGCTGCCGAGGCCATCATCCGTCGCCTCACCGCTGCGGCCCAAGCCCCGTTAGAAGAAGCCTTGATTCAGCGGCTGGTGGCGGATTTATCGGCTCAAACCGGCGAGGTGCGCCCGATCGAGCTGCAGGTGGTGGGGGCACAACTGCAGCGGGAAGATATCGACACCCTCGACAAGTATGAATACCTGGGAGATTCCCCCAAAGAAACCCTGGTGCAGCGGTTTCTGGCCTATGTGGTGCGGGACTGCGGCCCCCCCAACGAGCGCCTAGCCTGGGTGGTGCTTTACTTACTCACAGACGAAGACCGAGATCAGCGGCTCTATCGCCCCTTCCGCACGCGAGAAGATCTTGAGTACGAGCTGTCACTATTGGAAATGCCCTTTGAAGGACGGCAGTTGGATTTGGTGCTGTCGATTTTGGTGGGGTCAGGGCTGGTGTTTGAAGTGCCGGAGGAGCCGGAAGATCGCTACCAGTTAGTCCATGACTATCTGGTTAGCTATGTGCGGCAGGAGCAAACTCCGGAGCTGATGGCAGAGTTGAATGCAGCGCGACTGAAGCAGACGAAAACGAGGGATAACGGCTCAGCCTCTTAGGACTGAATTTGGGCGATGCGCTTTAGGATTTGCAGCACGCTACGGAGTTCTGAGTTAGCGGTGAGGGCGGCAAATACCCGTGAGACGCTGTACTGTGGCCCATCAGTTTGGGTGAGTTTGACGAATACGGAGTTATCGCCGTTGGTCATCAGCGCAAAGCTGGGTTTGGTGGGATGGGGGTTGGCCATCAGGTAGGCAAGGGTTTGGGGCAGGGCGGCCCAAACGGAGAGGGCGGTCTTTTTAGATTCCAGCACAACCACCCAAAACTGCTCTTGCAACACGAGCACATCGATGCGGCCTTGCAGGGTCTCTTCTGGGTCGGTGAGGGTGAGTTGGACGCTTGCTTCGGCCCGGACTTTGAAGGGCGGATCATAGAACCCAGCCAGGGTGATGAGTGGGGAGGCAAAAAGGAGGGTGACGGTGCCTTCTAGTAAATGACCTTCGGAGCGTTGATAGAGATAGCGACGACGCAGCTCAGTGAGGCCATTTTTCTCAGCATCGGTAAGTTGAGGCAGGTCGGTGGACCATTCCAAGAAAAATTGCGCGGCTTCGCTGCGAGTCAGGGCAAACCGTTGCTCGGCTTCGGCGAGGGTGGTAATGGCGTCGGTGATGGCAACGGACATGGGGCTGAGATTGTGACTGCATCTAGGGTATCGGTTCTTTAGGCCTATTTCCCTGGCTCCCAGTCTCTAGCTGGGAGGCTATGCCTCTAGGAATGGCGGCGGAGCCGCTGAGGGTACGCTCTAGTCGAAGACTAGGTGCGAGGGGTTATGAGGCGAAGAGCAAACAGGCTTGAATGTCTTCGATTTCTAGATCGGGGAAGTCTTCTAGTATTTCCTGGGGAGAAACGCTATCGGCTAAGGTTTCTAGAATGTCACTGACCCGAATCCGCATCTCGCGAATGCAAGGGCGGCCACCACATTTACCGGGGGTTTGGGTGATGCGTTTGAGTAGGGCAGTTTTATCTGGCATGGCTTTTCCCTATCAATAACTGAATCAATATGACCGTTGCTATGCAGGAGGTGTCTGGTCTAATGCAGGCTGGCTCCAGGGTAGCGGTTGTGGGGGATACCGTTGAATTGGAATGGTTGTGGCTCGGGGGGAGTCCCCATTGCGGCAGGGTGTTGGTAGGCACGGGCATGGCCCTTTGCCCACCCTTGTATCTTAAAAGGTGTGGCAGACCGTCCCACCCTGGGTTGTTA
>ERZ1740060.679-NODE-679-length-15518-cov-25.030913_pt1 | contig 15518 bp, 19 predicted proteins | sample MGYA00581743_ERZ1740060 | MGnify/ENA primary metagenome ERZ1740060 (study PRJEB43018, sample SAMN04849235) | marine metagenome | isolation source: floating plastic debris | place: Pacific Ocean | collected 2008-08-27 | study: EMG produced TPA metagenomics...
AGGGGAAATGGTGGGTTAAATCGACCCCTCTCTTATTTCCGATAAAGTCTATTGTTTCAACGGCAGACCTAGAGCGGAATACGGTTGTCTGGGGGCGAACCCGTCTGAAGTCGGCATAGAGCGGCAACATACCCCGTGGGGGCGAACGATACGCTAATCCCTTGCCAGCTTTAGTAACCCAGGTTTCTATCCACTCTCGGCGGAATCTCGCCGCTGCTCAGAAATTGGTTGATGTTGTCTGCAGCAACCAAGGCAGCGGTTTGCTTGTTGGTGGGCGCGGCAATGTGAGGCAGCACGGTGATCTGGGGATGGTGCCACAGCGGGCTGTGGGGTGGCAAAGGTTCGGTGTCAAACACATCCAATACGGCATGGCTGAGATGCCCGCAATCTAAATGTTTGATAAGGGCGTCAGTGTCTACGATCGCCCCCCGAGCCAAGTTGATCAGTGAAGCTCCCGGCGGTAAGAGGGCCAGCGTCTGATGATTTAAGCGGTGGTGAGTGGTCTTCGTTAGCGGCAAGAGACAAACCACAATTTGGCTCTGCTGGAGGACTTCGTTGAGCCCCGCTTCACCAGAAAACGTCTCGACTCCGGCGATCATGCGGGGGGTACGGCTCCAGCCACAGACGGTAAAGCCCTGCTGCACCAGTTTCTCAGCGGCCTGTGTACCCAAATCGCCGAGTCCCAAAAGGCCAATGGTTCTTTGGGATGGTAGCGGCAAAAAATGCTGCCGCCAGATCTGAGCCCTTTGCTGAGTTTGATAACGAGGCATGTCGCGATGCAAATACAGAGTCCAAGCCAGCACCGCTTCGGCCATCGTCGCAGCGAGTTGTGGATCGCTCATTTTGACGACCGCAAACTCGGCCCCAGCCGTTTCCGCAACTAACCGTTCGACCCCGGCCCAGAGGCTCTGCACCCACTGCAACCGAGGTAGCGCCAAAAGGTCAGCCAGGTCAGGATTCGCGGCGATCGCCACCTCGACAGTGGCCCGCTGGGCAACGGTGAGATCTGCGGCTAAGACTAGGGTGCAATCGGGCAGGGCCGGTTTCAGGGCTGCTAGCCAAGCGGCGGTTTCGGCCTCGGAGAGCTGGGCAATGAGGGGAATAACCGTTTTCATGCGCGGTAGACGTTGGCAAAGCTGGCAAAGCCTTTGATTTCAATCGGGTTGCCAAAGGGATCGCGAAAAAACATCGTTCCTTGTTCACCCGGTTGGTCTACGAACCGCATCGTGGGAGCAATAACAAAGTCAACGTGGGCGTTGGTGATTTTTTGGGCTAGGGCTTGCCAGTCCGGCAGGGTGAGCAGAATGTCGAAATGAGGCATCGGTACGCGGCAATGATCGACGATGCCGATATTTTGGGTGGGTGTCGGTTCGCCGAGATGGAGCGAAAGCTGATGGCCAAAAAAGTCAAAATCTACCCAGGTGTCTGTACTGCGACCTTCTGGGCAATCGAGGAGCCCACCGTAGAAGGCGCGGGCCTGGGCCAAATCTTGGATGGTAGAGGCCAGATGAAATATCGCGTTTACAGTCATGGGGGGAGTCTCCTATCAATCATTGACTGCCGCCTAACGCTTAATGGGGGCCGTTGCTGCGACTCTACCACTGCACCTGAGTGTCGAAAAATTGTGGGGATATTTTGGGCTTACTCCACGGCAGCAGTAATGTCCATTCTCAGTGATCGAACTTCCCATGCAATCCTGGAAATGCCGGGGAGCCGAGGGGCAGGGGAGCCAGATGTGTAGCCTCGTCTCAGAGCATCGGTATGAGGCGACCATTCTAGTTGCTCTGCACCTTGCCCCCACTGCTCTCTTGCCATCGGCAATCGTTGATGAAATAACGGCGAACTCTAGTCTTGACTTTGTCACAGACGGTGTCAGACTTGCTGCCGTGACCGCCTACAATCAAGCCAGGAATGACACAGAGCCCATGACATTGAAGGCAACGATCGCGGCCTATCTCGACGACACCGATCAGGAAACGGGTGGGTGGGTGACGGGGGCGATCGCGACGCTGATTGTGATGTCCGCCGTCATTTTTGTGGTTGAGACCTACGATATCTCGGCCTCATGGCGCACTGCGCTGACCTGGGTCGACTGGGGCATTTTGGCCCTGTTTGGGGGTGAGTATCTGCTGCGCGTGTGGACGGCAGAGCGGCGATGGGCCTATGTGTTGAGTCCCTATGGTCTGGTGGACTTGGTCGCCATCTGCCCGTTTTTACTGGGGTTTATCGACACGCGGTTTGTGCGACTGCTGCGGTGGCTGCGGATCTTGCGACTGCTGCGACTACTGCGCGATCGCGCCGTGGTGGGCCGACTGACGGCGATCGACACGCTCGCCGTGATCAGAATTGTGTTCACGCTGTTTGCCATCATCTTTATCTATGCGGGCATCATCTTTCAGGTAGAGCAGCGCTACCATCCCGAGACGTTTCGCTCATTTTTGGATGCGGCCTATTTTGCGGTAGTGACGATGACCACTGTGGGCTATGGCGATATCACGCCGGTGTCGGATGCGGGCCGACTCTGCACCATTCTGATGATTTTGACGGGGATTGCCCTGATTCCTACCCAGTTGGGTGATTTGCTGCGACGGATTTTGAAAGCGTCGCAGTCGCTGCAGGTGCCCTGTGCCAACTGTGGCTGGTCGGTGCACGACCCGGATGCGAGCTTTTGTAAACGCTGCGGGACGGCATTGCCCTTGCCGAACTTGACCGGTCAAGGTGCGGGGAGTGCGGCCTCTCTGGTTGAGGCGGCCGGTGTCGATGTGACGCTACCCTTTGCGCCGCGATCGGTCAGCGGCACTGCCGGCACGACTGGCTCTGAAGCCGCGAATCCAGTCACCCCAGGGACTCCGACTGAGCTGCCCTAAAAATCTGGTGATTTTGATTAGTCCCTTTTGCGTAGGACGATACAATATGCGTTGCGTAGCAAACAGATGGGAACGCGGGTGTTGTCGCCACTGGATTTTTTATGGGCCTTAATCGGGCTGGTGTTGACCATTGCCGCGACCTGGTCTGAGGCATTTATTACCAATGCCCCTTGGAACTGGAATGCCACGGGCGTTCAGGTCTATTCGCTGGGGGTGAGCTTTCAGGTGGGGGCCGTGCTGCTGACGGCCTGTGTGGGTGGCAAAAACGCGGCGACGCTGGCCCAAATCGCTTACCTGACCCTGGGGTTGCTGCTCTTTCAATTTTTTGGTCTGCCGATTTTTACCCAGGGGGGCGGCCTGGGGTATCTGCGCGAGCCCAGCTTTGGCTATTTGGTGGGATTTATTCCGGCCGCCTGGGTTTGTGGATATCTCGCCTTTCAAGAACGTCCTAAACTAGAAACGCTGGCCTTTAGCAGCGTCTGCGGCTTGGGTATCATCCACGGCTGTGGGTTGCTATATCTGGTGATCGCTTCAGTGGGCGGCTGGCTAGAGGCGGTTACCTTTCCCGCCTGGGAAGCCATCTTGGCCTATTCGTTAGCGCCCCTGCCAGGGCAGCTGATCATGGTCTGCGCCGTGTCTGTGCTGGCTCGTTTGCTCCGCCAACTCTTGTTTTATTGAGGCTTATGAGGCTTAAGAACCGATTATTTTGGGTGGCGGCAGTGATTGGCCTAGTGCTGGATCAGCTGACCAAACAGTGGGTTGTGCATCACTTTGAATTGACCGTGCCGCCCGAGACCATCGCCCTCTGGCCGGGGGTGTTTCATTTTACCTATGTGACGAACACGGGGGCGGCCTTTAGCCTATTTAGCGAAAATGGTGAATGGCTGCGCTGGCTGTCGCTGCTGGTAAGTCTGGCGCTGGCGGTGATGGGCTGGTGGGTGGCGCTGGCCAACCGGTGGGAGCAGGTCGGCTATGGTCTGATTCTTAGTGGTGCATTGGGCAACGGCATCGATCGCTTTTTGAGTGGCGAAGTGGTGGACTTTTTTGATTTTCGCTTGATCCGCTTTCCGATCTTTAACGTGGCGGATGTGTGCATCAACATTGGCATTGTGTGCCTGGTAATTGCGGCGTTTCGGGCCTCGGCGGATGATGCGGGCAACGGCAACGGTAAGTCTGGTACCGGCGGAAAAAAGATAAATTCGTAGGGACATTTCTGCGATCGCCCCTAGACCCGCGAATCTCCGAGTTTAGATCAGTAGAATAGGGCTGAATTCTCTTATCGTGTGTGTATGAGTTCGTCTAAGCCGCCGACCCCGCCACGCACTTTCTTGGGCAATGTCACCCAGGCTTTTCAGGCTGTTCAGCAAAAAATTGACTTTTCCCAAATTGCGCTGAAGTCGGGTGCCAAACCCGCCCTGCTGGAAGTGGACTATCAGGGCCAGGTGGAGCAATTTCCGCTGTTGGGCGATCGCTACTTGCTGGGCCGCAGCTCGCAAACCAGCGACATTGTGGTCGGTAGCCCTATCGTCAGCCAGGTGCACGCTTCGCTCACTCGCGACCCCAATCGGCCCGGTCGGCCCTTCGTGATTAAAGACAAAAAATCCACCAATGGCCTCTATCGCGGCAAAAAGCGACTGAACTATTGGGTGTTTCAGCATGGGGATGTGCTGACGCTGGGACCCGCCGATTTGGCCGATGGCGTCACGGTTCGCTACACCGATCCGCCCCCCTGGTATTTTCGGGGCCTGCGGTACGGCCTCTATGGCTTTACCGGCATCACCGCCCTCGTGGGCATTTGGATCGTAGGGCTGCAGTGGCCCAAAATTCCCATGCGGCCCATTCCTGAATCGGTGCAGGGGCCGGTGATTATCTATGCCGAAGAGGGCGGTGAGGTGATTCCCTTGCGCCCCGAACCGACCCAGGCCCACCAAGAGAAAAAGCGTCTGTCTGAGTATTCTGCCTTTTTGCCGAAAGCTGTGGTGGCCTCAGAAGATACGCGCTACTACTGGCATATGGGGGTTGATCCCCTCGGCATTACGCGGGCGCTGATTACCAACATTCGCGGCGGTGAAATTCGCGAAGGGGGCAGCACGATTACCCAGCAGCTATCGCGTAGCGTCTATCGCGATTATGTGGGCACCGAGGATTCTACCGGACGCAAGATTCGCGAAGCGGTGGTGGCCCTGAAGCTGGAAAGCTTTTATAGCAAAGATGATCTGTTGCTGCTGTATTTGAACCGGGTGTATCTGGGCGGCAACCTCTATGGTTTTGAGGATGCGTCGCAGTTCTATTTTGGCAAGTCAGCCAGTGACCTGACGCTGTCGGAGGCGGCCACCCTGGTGGGGATTTTGCCGGCACCAAATGCCTTTAACCCGGTGCAGAACTATGAAGCGGCGGTGGCCTATCGCGATCGCGTGCTCGATCGCATGGCGGCGTTGGGCATGGTCAGCGCTGAAGAAGCCCGCCGGGCGCGGCGATCGCGCATCGAAATCAGTCCCAGCGCGCGGGAAGAACTGCAGAGCATTCGCGCCCCCTACTTCTATACCTATATCTTTCGCGAGCTGGAGTCGGTGTTGGGCACGGGCCTAGCGCGGGAGGGCAACTTCATTGTGGAAGCCACCCTGGATCTCGCCATGCAGGCTGAAGCCGAGAGCACGCTGCAGGCGAATGTGGCCAGCAGCGGGGCGGCGCTGGGCTACAGCCAAGGGGCGATCGTCACTCTCGACACGCCCACCGCCGAAATTCGTGCCTATGTCGGCGGCGTTGATTATCAAACCAGCCAGTTCGATCGCGCAGCTCAGGCGCTGCGCCAGCCGGGGTCAACCTTTAAAGTGTTTGCCTATGCGGCAGCGTTGACGGAAGACATTTCCCCCAGTCAGGCCTATGACTGCTCTGGCCTCAACTGGAACGGTCAGTTTTTTGAAGGCTGTCGCTCGGGCGGCGGCGCGCTGGATATGTACGGCGGGCTGGCCCTATCAGAGAACGTGGTGGCGCTCCGCATCGCCCAAGACGTGGGGCTCACTGATGTGATCAAAACGGCTCAAGACCTGGGCATTGAGAGCGAGCTGTTGCCTAACCCCGGCCTGGTGCTGGGGGAAAGTGAAGTGACGCCGCTGGAGCTGACCGGAGCCTTTGGGGCGATCGCCAATGACGGTGTGTGGAACCCGCCCCACGGCATTCGTCGCGTGTTAGACAGCAGCGATTGCAGCGACCCCAACGATGCCAACAGCTGCCGCGTTGTGTATGAATTTGGCCAAACGGGCAATACCAATCGCCCCGTCTTGCTACCCCAAGTCGCCCAAACCCTCACTGGCATGATGCAGGGCGTGGTGCAGAGTGGCACCGGTCGCGACGCTTACCTGGGCGTGGGCGAAGCCGGCAAAACCGGCACCACGAATGACAACCGCGACCTCTGGTTTGTCGGCTTTGTACCCCGGCAGGATTTAGTGACGGGGGTTTGGCTCGGCAATGATGACAATACCCCGACGAGTGGCAGCAGCGGCCAGGCGGCGGCGGTATGGGGTGACTATATGGATGATGTGGTGCCGTAATCCCCATACTTCAGAGAGGGGATTCCCAGTGGAGGATACTGCTGATGGGATTTCGCAACTGGCTCAATCGCCTATTGGCCAAGCCGGATTCGCCGGATACTGTGCTGTTCTACGACTTTAATGTGAAGTCTGTCGCTCACATCCCACGCGGCGAACTGAGCCCCGGCGCGATCAAGGTGCAGATCCAAGGCATGGACGGCCTGGTATGGGTTCTCCCCGCTCAACTGCAGCCGCGGCCGGTGAGACACGAGCCATTCGACGATGATATCCGCGACTACCTGCGTCAAATTCAAACTACTTTTGCCGAACATCGCGACTTAACGCTGGCAGAGTGGGAGGATGGATTTCGCCGCGACGCCAATCCGAAACGTGAGATTGCAGTGTGGTTGCATGCTGCGAATGTGTATGTACAATTCGCGGCGGATGAACCGTCGAAAGACCGACGCCTGGATGTATACCGCTGCATTCTGGCCTGCATGACCACTGGCCCAGATGCGGTCTGGAGCGTTCTGAAACCTCAGGCACTCGAACGCGCGGCGGCTCATCGGGTGGTTGACTGTTTCTACGGCAAAGGCGCCTAACAACGTGTTGCACCGGAGTGGCGAAGCCGACCGACGGGGTGTGATCTAGTTGCTGGGGGCGGTCGCGGCCAATGCCTGATGCCCCAAAAAGGCAGTAACCGAAAAAAAGCAGATATATTGAGCCTTTCAGGCTATCTGCCCGACAGGAGCAGACGATAGGGATAAGTTGCAGCCTATCCACCTAATTTGGCAGCATGCATTGCGAACAACCGAACGATCCTGAAACCCTTTGGATTCGTCGATGCTTAGGTTGGCTGGTTTGTGCAGTGCGTAACTCTTAAATCAGTCTAGCCGACTTGTTTCGGATAGATAGACTGCAACTATCGCTCTAATCAGAGTTAAATTCCTGTGAGAAATATATCGTTCATCTTTTTAGCAATCGTACTCTCAGGCTGCTCCATTTTTCCGAGAGAGTTTGAAATTACTGAGATAAAGTCCGAAGTAGAGGATAATAGATTAGCAATTCATTTCTATACACAGGAAAATCTGACCGAATTAAGTAAATCTCGATTAATTCAGTTCCGATGTGAAGTGAATCAAACTGAAGACACCATTCATGGTGAAGTTTATATGGATGATGAAATATTCCATTTTTCTAACCTTGAGTACGAAAGCTTGGCTAACGAATCAGGGAGATTAAAGGCTGGCGTGGCGCAATATATTGATGGATACAAATATGTTGGCATGCCCTATAAAGACATTAATGACCTGAACAAATATTCATCATTAGCTTGCTTCGTGATTGGTGTAACTAAAGCTCCGATTCCATTCCCAAGATCAAATAAGATAGAAATTGAAATCAATGAGCAAGAATTTAACAAGCAGCCGCAACGGACTTGACAGGCCACTGTGCTAAGCGTTATCTGACTTCATTTGACAGCGAGGATTCAAGGTGAAATCACGCGGTTCATCAACACACAGACTCGCAAAATGATTTTGGCGATAAATCTACTAACTATCAAAGCGATCGGTGCACTTGGCGCTGCCGCCCGGCGAAGTTTTAATCATGGACAATCAACGCGTCTTGCACGATCGTAGCGCGATGTCTGCTGACAGCCCGCGCCTTATGAATCGGTTCCGCCTATCGGTGCCAGCACTGTCCACCTATAGAGCATAAGCCACTGCAACCAGCTAATCGATGCGATGGGGCACGGACAAGAGAATGCCGATCAAAGTTATCGTTACCCGATTGACAGACACGCATCGAATCGCTGATATCAGCCGACCTGTGGTGTTGAGCCTAGTTGGTGGGTGCGATCGCTGCCGATGCCTTATTCCCAAAAAGGCAGTTACCCGAAAAAAGCAGATATATTTAGCCTTTCAATATATCTGTTCGACAGAGCAGACCATATGGACCAGTTACAGCCTGTCCACTTAATTTGGCAAAGTGTATTGCGAATTATTAGTCTATCCGCCTTGTTTTGAGTAGATAAACTGCAACTGTCGATCTAACAAGAGTTAGCCACACGTGAGCGCCCTACGACTGACATCATCGAACTCCGACGTCGTGATTGAGTTCTCCGACGTCGGAGTCGACTACTTTCGGGTGGCCGTGATCGCGCACGATCATTCGGCGACGCGGCGGGTCTACGCGTACACAGACGGTACCGGGATCGTGCGGTTGTTCGCTGAAGCCGCGCATGAGTGGAAAGGCTGGAATGGGGACAAGGTGTGGGAGTCGCTCGAAAGTGAGCTTCGGATCGAACTGCGCATCGACCGCCTTGGTCACGTTATTGTGGCAGTTCGAGTCCGGTCGGACCCAGGTGGAGCGGATCCATGGCAGCTTGAGGCCGAACTTGGGCTCGACGCGGGACAACTGGATGGTGTTGCTCGAGAAGCGGCTCGGCTATGGTGCGGCAATGGCTAACAAGCCGCACCGCCCAACCGGCTTCGCCATCGGCTGCGCAGCGAGACGATATCTGGCTTCGTGTGACCGCGATGATTCAAGGCCAAATCACGCGGTTCATCAACACTGAGACTGACAAAACAGTTTTGGTCATGCCTCTACTGTCTGTCCAAATCGCTATTCGTCTGCATCTGCCGTCTTGAAGGACTGACGAGCGATCACCCCCATACCCAGGAACAAAATATTCGCGAGGGACATCATATTGCTTGTTCGGAGGTATGGGTGCGACCACGGAGATGATTGGATTGCAGAGCACATCCCAGCGATGTCCTTGCTATCGATCTGGTCTGCGGGTGCAGTGTCCCTTGAGATCTGCGCAGAATACTGCCCGCGTTGATAGCGTTGGGCATGTTTGCGTAGCGGACTCCGTGCATGTTGCCGACCGACAGTAAGGCTGAAATTGTGATCCCTCAATTAACTGAGTCCAACCTGAACGACGAAGCGTATCAACAGGATGATTCGTCGACGATCGCCGAAGCCCACTTGAAGTTGGCGATCGCCTGCGCCGAACGACGAGAGTTGGATGCGGCGAGACGACACGCCAATCTCGCTGCCCAACAGGCGGCGCTAGATTGGCCGCAACTCGAATTGCTCGGCACCATGCTGTTCCAGCTGAGCGAGTTCTCGTCAGCGTATTTCGTGCTCAGCCAGGCTTCGCAAAACGGGCCTTTGGGAGCCGAAGCGCTTGAAGTATTGGCAGCACTGTTCCACCGCACGGGTGAGGCCGAAAATGCGCGGCGCTGCATTGCCGCGATGGCACAACTGAACGCGATCGCGGCACCCAGCCGTCTCCATCCAGACCGACCCAAAATCCTGCGTCTCCGCTCAGTGGAAAAAAGCCACTTCGGCATCAAAACTAATCGAGAAACGGGCTTGCGGTATTGCTGGCTGAAGGGCGGCCACTTTTCCATCAAAAATCTAATGGATCGGGACCGCTTCAACCTCTATGTCGCGACCGTGTTCGGTAACAACCTGGACAGGCCGGAGGCGTTGCCGGACTTTGACCTGTTCGTCAACGGCGTCAGCTGCCCTGATCTGGACCCGGTGGGGCTGGATAACGTCGAAGCCTTTTTGGCGAAGTTCCCAGACGTGCCCGTGATCAACCCACCTCATAAGGTGCGCCGTACGACCCGCGCCGAAAATTCCCGCCGCCTGGGCGTCCTCCCTCACGTCATCCTGCCGCAGACCGAGTTGTTCTGCCTGGAAGGACCGGCGCCAGCAATCGCCACTCAGGTGGAAGCAGCCGGACTCGGTTACCCGGTGATCGTGCGGCATCGCGGCACGCAGACCGGTAAGACGATGGCCAAGATTGACAGTCGGGCGGCGCTGGTCGAATGGCTATCGGCCCAGCCACCGGGCACCGAAGCCTATGCCACTGCCTTTATCGATTGCCGGTGGCCAGACGGTTACTACCATAAGTCACGCGTGTTCTTCATTGATGGTGAACTGTTTCCTGTGGCTAGTTTGGCTAGCGATAGTTGGCAGATCCATTCTGGCGATCGCTATCGCGTGATGTCGTCCACGCCTTCGACCCAGGAGGACGAGAACTGCTTCTTGCGTGATCCCGCCGCCTACTTGGGCGCCAAGGCGATCAATGCGCTTTACACCATTTGTAACACCATCGCTCTGGATTTTTTCGGTATTGACTTCACCCTCGACTCGGAGCGCAACGTGATCGTGTTTGAGGCCAATGCCGCCATGCGCCACAATTTTGACCATGCGGAGAACTTCCCGTATACCCGTCCCCATCTGGAAAGGGTCTCGGAGGCTTTTGCTGCCATGATCGAGCGGCGTACGACCGCGAGGCAGTCGCCATCGACTTCGTCAGCGCTCCCCTCATTACCGTGACTCTCCTTGGTTTTTGACGTCAGTATGCTTGACAAATACTCCACCCAGACGATGACCAAATTGCCCCTCGCCCAGTTGGTGGCGCCAAATGGGCAACTCGCGATCGAGTCGACTGCCGAAATTGCCGCCGAGCTGATTGCTCGGCTGAGGGCAGCGCCGCACTGGCTGGTCTTGGTCACGGAACAGAATCCGATTGACCTCGACAGGGTCGTCAACGTGTTGACAGCGATGGGGCAACGTGATGCGATGCCAGTCGGCAAATTGCCGCGCATTTCGAAGACCGAGATCCGGGTCGACGCACAACAGTCAACTCGCAAAGGCAAGGTGACCCGCTACAGCCGCACCCCGGATGCCTTACCTTTGCATACCGACTGCAGTAACAAGGCCATCCCACCCAACTTGGTAGCGTTTGCCATGGAACAGCCAGACCCCCAAGGCGGCGGTGAGAGCATCATCTTGTCGGCGGCAGATCTCGTTTACGAACTGCCTGAAGACTTGGTCAGTCTCTTGCGTCAACCCGTATTTCCTTTCGTCGGTGAGAAGCGGTACCCGATTCTTCAGGGTGAGGGAGACGATGTGCGGATTCGCTATTACCGGAACCAGATCGACTCCGCGTTGGGCGAGCAGTGTCCGTTGTCGGACGACCTGCGGGAAGCACTCGATGAATTGGAGTGCTACTTAGCACTGTCCAAGCGATCGGTGCGTTTTGCGATGCAGGCCGGTGAGGTCGTAATCATGGATAATCAGCGCGTCTTGCACGGTCGTAGCGCGATGCCTGCCAACAGCTCACGTCTGATGCATCGGTTTCGTCTGTCGGTGCCGGCGCTTGCGTTGAGTGCTTAATTTTGAGTCGAAGCTGAAACTTTATCCACAACCGCTCAGTGGGTCAGAAATGCCTCTAACTCTGCACCCCCCATTTCTGCAGGATGACGCTTTTGATGAAACAGAATGTAGCGACGAATCCAGTAAACGTAGGTTTGCTCGGTGCGATAGGAGTAGTGCTTCATGCGAATCGCATCACGCACTTGTTCTAACAGCTTCTTAGGGCGAGGTTCAGATTGCATCGAGTAGGCCCCCGCAGCGATGATAAACAAACCCTAAGCAATCCAAACCTGTAATGGAGGGCTGATTATACTGAACTCGTCTATCTAATCACCCATATCGGGGTGTTAGGCTGACGTATTTCCACCTAAACGCCCAGATCAGATGATTAGGCTGAAAGATTTCTACCTAATCACCCCAGTAGGGAAGTTAGGCAGAATACGTCCGTCCAATAAATAGTTAGGCAGAAAATTTACCTTTCATCCAGGTTTATACATCGTTCAAAGTTTTACGATTGCCTAGAAATCAAAAATGAGCCATCAAGAGCCCAACACTAAAGTCGAACTAAGTTTACTGGAAAACGGCCTTGACTTTATTCTCAAAGGAATTGATGAACTGTTTGACGAAGAGCATGTGATTCGAGAATACTCTACTGCTGCAGATATAGGTTCAAGTGGATATAAATACGGTGTCATACATTTGTTTTCCGGTTTTTTATTATTACTGAAAGAACGACTTTTTCGTCACGTTCCAGAGCTGATATTTAAAGGTAAAATAAGCGAAGCTAAGAAAAAGATTGCTACAGGAAAAGCTCCAAACACAGTCGGTCTTGATGAAGCTCTGGAGAGATTAGAGTTCGGTCCCAGAGTGGTATTCTCTGAAGATAATCTAAATATAATTAGATCAATCCAGAAAACCAGGAATGAGTTCGAGCATTACAAGGTTTCTGTAAATAAACATTACCTCTGGAAAAACGTTTCATTTTTTTGCAATTGATTGACCAATTTCTAGTCGAGCAGCTTCATATTAATATTGAGTCCTCTACCCAAAGTGTAGAGATTCAACACAAGATACATACAATCAGTTCAGTGTGGAAGCGAGTTGACTTAAAGCGACGGCAAGATATTTGGGGCAAAGACGATACTCAGTGGAATAAAGATTATACAGATATAAGCGACTTTCTGATGAAAACAATTGGAGGAATTAATTTATTTTCTGCTGCCAAATATTTTGCGGAAATCAGAAATCGAGAAGAGATTTCAGTAGTTTCTGAAAGTCTTTTAGAGAGATTTGACAGTGTACTTGAATATATAGAAATTTATGACGCTAAAGCTGAAGGTTTAAGTCAGCAAGAACTGGACTTTATTGTTGACACAGAAATCGAGATCATAGAGACTATTGCAAAATATTGGCAAAATAATCCCTTTGGATATGAGTGGCTTGTGCGCTACTTAGATGATAAGAGCTATAAGCTTCAAGAATTTTGTGTTGCAGCAATTATTGAATTGGAAAGGTACTGGTTTAATCATCCTGATTATGTAGATGATCTTATTAGAGTTTCACTCAATAATCCTTTTGACTCAATGAACGACTCAGAAGACTCCTGTGACCTGATAGATTACTTGGATAGTCCCCGTCAAGTTGCCATGAAATGTTTGGTCAAACATTACAAAGCTCATCCTAAAGTCGTTGCCCTTCTTCAAGATCGTGCAATTAAAGATCAGGATGAACAAGTTCGCCAATGGGCATCAAACCAACTAGGAGCAATCTAAAAAAGCCTAAAACTGCGTCGGTGCGGACGGAATAAAAGTTATCGGTAGAGAGTTCGAGGTTATCTGCCGCCGCACAAATTCACCGTTAGGCGGCGATTGTGCCTGCCTGACTGCGTACTCAGCTAAACTACTGACAAAGAGAAGATGACTATCAAATGAACCCGATATGGAAATATTAAAATTGTTGGTTGAGCTGGCAGGGAATTTAGCTTGGCCAACTGTGGTTTTAGTGTTAGCCATAAAATTCTCACCTGCTATTCATACAATTATCAAAAGCATTACTTCTCATTTATCTCCTAGTCGAAATATTCGAGCAAAGATTGGAAGTTTCGAACTAGAGTCGAACGAAATTCCCATAAAACGAGAGGAGCTAGAGCAAATTGCTGTTGAACCAGATCCGGCTAAAAGGCTTGAATTGTTCAAAGAGAAATTTGATTTGGAAAAAGCTTTAGGGAATCTTGAAGAACAGGATTTTGAATGGCTCAGAAGATTCTCTGAAGATTACTACATCCCAAATACATTTCTGGTTTGGCCTTATGGAAATAGCTCTCAAGATGAGATTCATGCATTTGATCGTCTTGAAAAAATCGGTTTAGTTAAAGCCTATTAGGCTCCTTTGAGTGGTGGGGAGTGGATTGGAATGGTAACTGATAAAGGTAAACAAGCATTACAGTTTCTGATTTCCAAAAATAAGTGATGGCTCTCGTCTAATTGTGGTTTTTTACGGACTGAACTAATAAAATGAAAACCTAGCCCCTTCAACGTCTTGGTACATTTGATATGATCAAACATGGACATGAGACAGTAGAGAAAACGGCATGGTAATTAGCCTGGAACTTCCGTCAGAGCTGGAAAATGAGTTGTCTACAGAGGCTTGTCGGCTTAAATTGCCTCTGGCAGAGTATATTCTGCGTGTGCTTGCATTCCGCCCTTTTCTCCAAAATCCTCCTAGAACTGGTGTAGAACTCTTGGCCTACTGGGAAAGTGTTGGGATAGTTGGCTCCCGACCTGATATTACTGATAGTCAGGAATATGCACGCAGGCTGCGCGACCAAGCTGAACACCGTGAACAGGTTTAGGTAGCGAATGCGTCTAGTAGATACTGATGTCATGATTGACATCCAGCGAGGTTATGCGCCTGCACTGGCCTGGTTTGCCTCTGTCTCGGAACTGCCCAGCATTCCTGGCTTTGTTGTTATGGAACTGATTCAGGACGCTCAGAACAAGCAGCAGGTTCGTAAGGTTCTACAAATGGTGGCTCCGTTGCCAATCGTTTGGCCCACCGAAACTGATTGTGCTCGGACTCTGTCTGATTTCATCGCCTATCATCTGTCCCATAAGGTCGGCCTGATTGATGCGTTGATTGCCGCTTGCGCCGTTGGGCGTAATGCAACTCTCTTTACTTTCAACGTGAAGCACTATCGAGTCATTCCGGGCTTGAGCTTGGAGCAGCCGTATAGTCGTTGAAACCGCCTAACCTTTCGTTGGTGCGGACGGAACAGAGGTTATTGCTGGGTGGGCTGAGTTATCTGCCGCCGCACAACTTCACCGTTATCCGGCTGAAATCCATCACTCCACAGTTCCAATGATACGTAACGCGACAGTTGATGACCGCTCCGCAATCAGCACAATCACACAGGCCATAGGATTTGAGTAATCTGAAATTGACACTGTTCTCGCATCATTTGACCAAGTTTTTGACGATCCCAAATCGTCCGCATCCATTTGGATTGTGGACGACGATTCCGGTATTCACGGTGTCGCCTACACCGAACCGGAACGAATGACCGATAGAGTCCATAATCTGCTACTGGTCGCCGTCCATCCTGACAAACAAAAGCAAGGAATTGGAACCAAGCTTGTCACACAAATTGAGCGATCTGTATTGCAGGCAAATGGTCGCTTGCTCTTGGTTGAGACGATGGCAATCAAGGACTTTGCTCACGTTCGCCAACTCTACGAACGTCTTGGATTCCGTCGCGAGGCAGAAATTCGCGACTACTATGCTGATGGACTCGACAAAGTGATCTACTCAAAATCAATGTCTACAGCAGTTGGCGGATAACAATTCGGTGAACCGGAGCCGTAGATGACGCGGGGTTTGAAATCATAGCTTATACCAATTCTCTAGATTCCGGCTACAGATAGGGCATCTAAAATGGAGTCTCTGC
>ERZ1740060.680-NODE-680-length-15496-cov-5.452756_pt1 | contig 15496 bp, 10 predicted proteins | sample MGYA00581743_ERZ1740060 | MGnify/ENA primary metagenome ERZ1740060 (study PRJEB43018, sample SAMN04849235) | marine metagenome | isolation source: floating plastic debris | place: Pacific Ocean | collected 2008-08-27 | study: EMG produced TPA metagenomics assembly...
AGCGCGCTGGTCGGTTCATCCAGGACCAGAAGGTTCGGACGCAGGATCATTGCTCGGGCGATTGCGATACGTTGGCGTTGGCCCCCGGAATATTCATGAGGGTAGCGGTCCATCATGTCGGGGTTGAGTTCCACCTCTTTCATGACATCCGCGACCAGATCCCTTGGGGCGCGCCCATCTGGATTGCCATGAACACCGAGGCCCTCAGAAATAATCTGTTCGCAGGTCATGCGCGGACTGAGGCTACCGAACGGGTCCTGAAAAACGATCTGGATATCGGCGCGACGGCGGCGCAACTCACTGACAGGCCAGGCGCGCATATCTTCACCTTCGAAGGTAATGCCACCCTCGGACGCAATCAGGCGCATCAGAGCCAAAGCAAGCGTCGTCTTGCCCGATCCGCTTTCTCCCACGATACCCAACGTTTCGCCCGCGCGGACGGAAATGGATGCATCATTCACGGCCTTCACGTGTCCGACCGTCCGCTTGAGCAGACCCTTTTGAATCGGGAACCAGATCTTGAGATGATCTGTCTGCGCCACGACGGGCGCGTCCTCGTCCACATCCTTTGGGGTACCCGTTGCTGCGGCGCCGAGCAGCTTGCGTGTGTATTCGTGTTTGGGCGCACCGAAGATCTGCTCGGTCGGGCCCATTTCGACAATATGGCCCTCTCTCATCACGCAGACCCTGTCAGCGATGCGCTCGACGATTCCCAAATCATGCGTGATGAAAAGCAGGCCCATCTTTTCCTCGCGCTTCAATTCCGCGAGCAGGTCCAGGATTTGCGCCTGTATCGTGACGTCGAGGGCTGTGGTCGGTTCGTCGGCGATCAGGATGTCGGGCTTGTTGGCCAGAGCCATGGCGATCATCACACGCTGCCTCTGGCCACCGGAGAGCTGATGCGGGAACGACCCCAGCCGGGTTTCGGCAGCTCGGATGCCCACTTGGGTCAAAAGCTCCACGATCCGCTGCCGCGCCGCTTGACCCGTCAGACCCTGGTGCAGCGCAAGGCTCTCGGCGATCTGCTTTTCCAGCGTGTGGAGCGGGTTGAGCGACGTCACGGGCTCCTGAAAGATAAAGCTGATATCGTTGCCGCGCACCTGCCGCAAATGTCGTTCATCCGTACCGATCATCTCTTGGCCGTCATAGCGCACGCTGCCATCCACAATGGCCTGATCGCCCAGCAATGATACTGTGCTCATCGCCGTGATCGATTTACCGCTTCCCGACTCCCCGACAAGTGCCACCGTTTCGCCCCGGTCGACGGTGAAGGACACCCCGTTCACGGCATCAACAATGGCACCGTCTTGGCGAAAACTGATCTTCAGGTCATTGACCTCAAGCAGGCTCATTGGAACGTCTTTCTGGGGTCAAAGGCGTCTCGCACGCCTTCAAATATGAACTCGAGCAAAGACAACATGATGGCGAAGGTGAAAAAGGCGGTGAAGGCTAGCCAGGGCGCTTGCAGGTTCTGCTTGGCTTGCAGGGTGAGTTCTCCGAGCGAGGGCGCCGAAGCCGGAAGGCCGAAGCCCAGAAAATCCAGCGTTGCGAGCAAGCCGATCGTGCCGGTGATGATGAACGGCAGGAAGGTCAAGGTCGCCACCATCGCATTGGGTAACATATGCCGAAACATGATCGTCATGTTGCCTACACCCAAAGCCTTGGCCGCGCGGACATATTCGAAGTTGCGCGCGCGCAGAAACTCTGCACGGACCACGCCCACGAGCGCCATCCAACCAAAGGCCACGGTGATCGCCACCAGGAGCCAGAAACTGCGTGGTAAAATCGCAAACAAGATGATGATGATGTAGAGCTGCGGCGTCGAGGCCCAGATTTCGATGAACCGCTGAAAGATCAGATCGGTTTTACCTCCGAAATACCCCTGAATCGCACCGGCGAAGATGCCGATCACGGTACAGGCCGCCGTGACAATCAGCGTGAACAGAACCGAAAGCCGAAAACCGTAGATCACGCGCGCCAGAACGTCTCTCTTGGTCCCGTCCGTCCCAAGAAGATTGCCTTCGCCGGGTGGCAGAGGGGCTGCGCCGGGCCGGTCGACCGGAGTATCATAGCTGTATCGGATCGGCGGCCAAAGCAGCCAACCCTGCTGGAAATCATCCACCCCGTCACAGAACGTACCGCCTCGGATCGCGGCCATGAGCCCGTTTGGGTCATCGAAGCAATCCTGCAGCCCGCCGGACATTATGAGGCATTGCACTTCGGGATCGGCATAAACCGCCTCGGTGCGAAAATCCCCACCAAAGGCTGTCTCTGGATAAAAACTCAAAACCGGCGTGAACACCTCTCCGCGATAGCTCACAAGCAAGGGCTTGTCATTGGCAACGAACTCGGCAGGCAGAGTGATCAGAAAGAGCACCGAGAACAGGATCAGTGACCAATAGGCGCGCCTGTTTCGCTTGAAATTGCGCCAGCGACGCTGACCAAGAGGCGACAATCGCAACATCTCAGCCGGCCCTCTTTTCGAAATCGATGCGCGGATCGATCAGCACATACATCAGATCCCCGATCAATGCGATCACAAGCCCAATCAGCGTGGTCAGATAGAGCGTCGCAAACATGACGGGATAGTCGCGACCGATCGCGGCCTCAAAGAACAGTCGTCCCAGCCCATCAAGCGAGAATATCGTCTCGATCAACAGGGATCCGGTAAAGAAGACACCGATGAAAACCCCTGGAAAACCGGCAATCACAATCAGCATCGCATTGCGAAACACATGTCCATAGAGCACGCGTGACTCTGTCAGTCCCTTTGCCTTGGCCGTCATGACGTACTGTTTCTTGATCTCGTCGAGAAACGAGTTTTTCGTGAGCAGGGTCAGCGTCGCAAAGCCGCCAATCGTCAGCGCGGTGATCGGCAGAACCAGATGCCAGAGATAATCAGCCACACGTCCCAGAAGGCTCAGATCCTCCCAATTGTCAGAGGTCAGGCCGCGCAAAGGAAACACCTGAAAATAACTGCCACCGGCAAAGAGCACGAGCAGCATGATCGCGAAGAGAAAAGCCGGGATGGCATAGGCCGCGATGATGATACCGGACGTCCATGTGTCAAAGGACGTCCCATCCCTGACGGCCTTGCGAATGCCCAAGGGGATCGACACAAGATAGGAAATCAGCATCGTCCAGATGCCCAGTGAAATGCTGACCGGCATCTTTTCGAGCACAAGATCGACGACATCCACCTTGCGGAAATAGCTTTCGCCAAAGTCATAGCGCGCGTAGTTCCACATCATGTTGAGGAAGCGTTCGAGCGGGGGTTTGTCCAACCCGAATTGCGCTTCCAGTTCGGCGATGAATTCCGGAGGCAACCCGCGCGCGCCGATATAGCCTTCGATTTCGGTCTCGCCCACAGCGGCGTCGGCCTCCCCGCTCCCCGCGAAGCTGCCAAAAACATCGCCCTCGCCCTGCATTTCGGCGATCGCCTGTTCGACGGGACCGCCGGGCAGGAACTGAACCAGCGCAAAATTGATAATCATGATCCCAATCAGTGTTGGGATCACCAGCAAGAGCCGTCGCAGAATATAGGCGCCCATCAGGCGATTATCCCGCGAACGCCGGGCAGCGGCGTTCCAGCCGCTTGAAAAGCGCCGTAAGGGTCAAAGCGCGCCTGCCTCTTTAAGCTGCTCGGCCGTCCGCTCATCGAACCACCAAAAGTCAAGCGTGCCCAGATTGAACGGCGGGATCACCTCGGGTCGGCCATACATGTCCCAATACGCGGCCCAGTGGTTTGGTGCATACCCATCCGGAATGATGAAGAATTCGTGCCGCAATGCGCGATCCAGCGCCCGCACAGTCATATCCTCCTCGGCCTGACTTTCGGTCAGAAGCGAACGCTCGATAATCTCGTCGACCAAAGGGCTGGCGAGACCAGCCGGATTGAACAGACTGAACGCAGCCGCCTCGGACCCCAGCCGCTGGGCAAGTCCTGTGCCCGTTCCGAGGAGAGCGGGATAGCCATCAAAAATCAGATCGTAATCCCTGTTGCGTTCGCGCTCCGTGAACTGCGAGGCATCCACGGCCTCAAAGCGTGCATCGACGCCCAGAGATTGCAGGTTTGCCACAAAATTCTCTGCAACCGCCCGATCCGTGGGAGAGCCGGAGGCGTTGAACAGAAAGTTGATCCGCATTGGCTCACCGCCGGGTGTCGTGACCCTTCCATCATCTCCAACGTCAAAACCTGCCTCCGCCAGGAGGTCGAGTGCCTGCGCTTTGTTTCGGCGGGTCATCAAACGGTCGGGATCACTCTCACGCGGCACCCACGGCTCTGTCCTAAGGATAGCCTCTGGGACAAGGTCCCCCATGTCCTGTAAAAACGCGAGCTCCTCTCCTTCAGGCAAACCGTTCGCTTCGAGCTTGGTGCCCGTAGAGAACGACCGCTGCTGCGCGTAAAGGCCGTAAAGCAAGGATTTGTTCGTCCATTCGAAGTTGAACATCAGAGCGACGGCCTGACGAACACGCTTGTCCGCGAAGACGTCAGAACCGAGGTTGAAAACGATACCCGACATCGGTGGCGGGGAACCGTTGGGAATCTCTTCGCGTTTCACGAAACCATTATTGCTGGCCGGGAACTCGTACCCGGTGGCCCAGATCTTGGGATCCCTTTCCGTCCGGTACGTCACCTCACCGGCTTTGAAGGCCTCAAAAGCGGCTGTCGCATCGGCAAAATACTCCAGCCGGATTGCATCGAAATTGTGCCGTCCCTGATTGACCGCCAGATCGCCGCCCCAGTAATCGGGATTGCGCTTGTAGATCACGCGACGGTTCGCATCAATCGTGTCGACAACATAAGGGCCTGAACCGGGTGATGTTTCCATGCGCGGTTCGTCTAGCCGTGCACCCGTTTCCTCGAACCACGCCTTCGACCAGACCGGCACGGCACCCACCTGGTCGATAAGGTTGCGGCGAGAAATGTCATCGGCGAAGTAGAATTTGATTGTCAGATCATCGATCACCTCGACGTCCGGGATCCGCTTGCGCACAGCTTCGGCATAGGATTGAAGCCCCTGGTCGAGCAGCAGATTGTGCGAAAAGGCCACATCATGAGCGGTTACCGGGTCGCCGTTTGAAAAGCGGGCCTCAGGGCGCATCCTGAAAATGACCCACGATTTGTCGGCCGGATACTCGATCGATTCTGCCAGAAGACCGTAATTCTCACCGATCACATCGCTTGGGGCGTCGGTATCCAGAAGGCTTTCGTACATGACAGACGACAACGCCGCGGCGCGCCCGTTGCGCGTGTAGGGGTTCATCGAGTCAAACGTTCCGGGGATAGCGATGGAAATCTCGCCACCTTTCGGTGCGTCCGGATTTACGTAATCGAAATGCTCGAAATCCGCCGGATACTTCAACTCGCCGAAAAACGAGTACCCGTGACTGCGGATCAACTCCTGGTCATTCGCACCGGCGGGCAACACCAGCGCAGCCCATATCGCGCCGGCGAGGAAAAATGAGTTCAAAGCTGCAGATTGAGGCCATGCAACGCACTGTTTTAGGATCAGGCAACCGCGTTGGATCATACGTCTCTCCTGTGGACCCCTCTGATGTGGGGCCCCTTTGCTCGACGACAAGCTAGCGGAGCGCGCTAGGCGACTTCAAGCGCTGATCGATAGATGAAAGGCTCAACTGCAAGCCACAATTCTGTGAGGGCAGCGTTGTGGTCGGACGGCCTTATTCTGTGACGGCTTCTTCCGTCCCTGCGACCTCTGTATCGCCGTCGCCCTCGTCCAGAGATGCGCCGTCTTCGGCCTCTTCGGTGGCAGGTGCGCTCACTTCGGTCATGTCACCATCGGTGGCGTCGAGGTAGGCGATCACATTTGCGCGGTCTTCCGGTTTGGCGAGCCCGTTGAAGCTCATGGTCGTCCCGGGCGCATAGTCTTTGGGTTTGAGCAGGAACGCGTCCAAAGCTTCGGGCGTCCAGACATTCACGACCTCGCTCAGCGCTCCGGAATATCCAAAGCCCGTCGCGGCGTCGACATCGCGACCGACCACGCCATACAGGTAGGGACCTGTACCATTTGCGCCCTGATCCACGGCGTGACACGCCTTGCATTTCCCGAATACGCGTTCACCCGAGCCCACATCGGCAACAGCGTAAAGCTCTGCGAAAACAGGTCCGGTGTCTTCTTCGGCTTCACCCCCGGCGTCGCCCGTATCGATCACGTAGGCCGTCTCGTAAGCGTCTATGGTAGAATACAACCCGTCAGCGACCCACTTACCCATCAGGAAAACAAGAAGCGCAAGGCAAAGGCTGGCCGCAACTTTGGTGACCGTCATCGTGTCGAGCATAGGCACAAATCCGATTATTCCCTGCGTTCTTGTACCCGCTTCACTTCATCAGATGCAAGCTGTAGTTCTGCGACCAAACGCTGCTAAATAGCGCAAACGCGATGTAGGGACAGATTACTTTGAGCACGATGAAACGCATCGCTTTCCAGGGCGAACCGGGGGCCTATTCTCACCAGGCGTGCCGGGACGCGTACCCGGATATGGAACCCCTTGCCTGTCGCACCTTCGAGGACGCGATCGAGACAGTGCGGGCGCACGAAGCCGAACTGGCGATGCTGCCGGTTGAGAATTCCACTTTTGGTCGCGTCGCTGACATTCATCACCTCATGCCGTCGTCCGGCCTTCACATCGTATCCGAGGCCTTTGTGCGGGTGCGCATAAATCTGCTGGCTCTTCCGGGAACACCGCTGGGACAGATCGAACACGCCATGAGCCATACGATGCTTTTGGGGCAGTGTCGTTCGTTTCTGACCCAGCACAACATTGCCCGCATTACGGGGGCTGACACCGCGGGCTCTGCCCGCGAAGTTGCAAAACGACAGGACCCGACCCTGGCGGCACTGGCCAGCGAATTGGCGGGAAGCATCTATGGTCTGGACGTTGTTGCGCGCGACATCGAGGATGAGGGTAACAACACAACCCGTTTTCTCGCCATGTCCCGCAGCCCGAATTATGAACGCCGGGGAGAGCATGGAACGATGACCTCTATCGTCTTTCAGGTCCGTAATCTGCCGGCGGCGCTGTACAAAGCCATGGGCGGGTTTGCGACCAACGGCGTCAATATGACAAAGCTGGAAAGCTATATGATCGGCGGCAGTTTCAGTGCGACCCAGTTCTATGCCGATATCGAGGGGCACCCGGACGATCCGCCAGTGAAACGCGCGCTGGAAGAACTGGACTATTTCACCTCGGAAATGGTTCTTCTGGGCGTTTATCCTGCTGATCCGAACCGGTACTGAACGGCACTCCTTCAGAACTGAAGTAAGGTCTTTTTGGCCCGAGAAGCTGTACCGTCCAAGCCGGTGCAAAGGCGTGATACGGACGGCGTGCTAGGCCTTGGATTTATAGCGTTCTTCGATGCCCGCCGCGAATGAGGCTGCTTTCCTCTTGAACGTGACGCCGGGATGCACGCGCGCGAGCTTGAATGACTGCAAGAAAAGGCGCGCCGGCAAAGTGCTGGCATGCACATCGACCTTGAGGCTGATGCGTGTGCGCATGCGCGACAGGGCAAGAACATCGAGCGTGATAAGCCCGCCCAATGTCGCGGAATCCCCCTCGATCACCAGAGCGTTCGGCGGCTCAAACCGGGTTAGTTCAAGCGCCATACTCATCTTTGTCCGGCGCAGCTCATAACTCGCGGCCCAGGTCATGCCGATATCCGTCTGGCTCATATTGTCTGTTCTTTGGACATCTACCCCGCGTCGGAGGGCCGCTCGTTCGAGGGCAGGGAAATTGCTGACTTCGGCAAATACAAAATCAACGGGAGCCTCGACATCTTCATGAGCGAAAAACTGCATCGAATGACCTTGTGTGACCTGCCCGGATCTGCTTGTCCGGGTCAGGTGAATTATCGTATCGCGTCTATAGCGTATCGGACAGCCAGTTGCGCAGTAAAAAGTGAGCGATCGCTCCTTCGCGTGCCGGCTTGATACGGCTATGCTCGCCGGACAAAGCCAGAACCAGTTCCTCACGACTGACCCAGAGCGCGTCCTCGATTTCATTTGGATCGAGGACAATCTCAGTCGTCAGGGCCTCGCCGTGACATCCCAGCATCAGAGATGACGGAAAAGCCCAAGGCTGACAGGCAAGATAGCTTACGTTTCCCACGCGTATCCCGGCCTCCTCCCTGACCTCGCGACGCACCGCCGCCTCAAGTGTTTCACCCGGTTCGACAAACCCCGCCAGCAAAGAGAACATGCCATCCGGCCATCCGGGTGAGCGCCCCAACAAAACCTTGTTTGCCCGCGTGATCAGCATAATCACGACGGGATCTACCCGGGGAAAATGATGGGCATGACAGGCCGGACAAACGCGCTGCCAGCCTGATTGTGTCATTTCCGTTTCTGTGCCGCATTTGGCGCAGAAACGGTGGTTTCGGTGCCACCCCAGTATCGCCTTGGAGGTTGCCGCAAGTTCCGCATCTCTTGGCGACAGACGTGTCATGATCCGCCGCAGCTCCGCAAAAACACCTTCTGGGACAGCAGGGTGGGTCTGTTCCGAGGGATCGACGAACCCGCCGAGTTGCGTCTCGTCGAGACCTTCGGGCTGCCAGTGGTCGAGACTTCGCGCGAAGATGAGAGTCTCATTTTCGTTTCGACCCAGGAGTATTGAAGAACCATCTGTGCCTTCAAAGACAGGATGGTCCGCAGGCAGACGCACCAAGCGATCAAGGTCGGTCGCGTGCACAAGCGGCTTGCCCCGCCATAGCACCACGATCTCCGCATGACGGGACGATCCGGGCTCGACCCGGCCTCGTATCTCCGCCGCGCGGTCAAGCCCCGATCCGCCGAAGGTAACCGTCTCCGCGTGTTTCATACCTGTCCTCTCGCGCTTGCGATTTTTCGCTTGGCGCTGCCTGACATGCAGGCGTGTCACAGGCAAGTCGCAAGACAACCTTACGACTGATCGACATTAAGTGACGAAGGGCTTTGCAAGCGTTGGGTTTTGAAGATACAACCTAAAGGTGATTAAATCTGCCCCACGCCAGAAGAAAGGGTCTCCCAGACAAACCTCATGGACTTGACTTGGCCCTTCGCAGAAAGCCCTTCGTCAGACGAGGACGCGCCAGACCCGTCGCCCCCACAGCGGCACGTCTGGCTGCGCCTTTTGAGCACGACGGATATCCATGCCCATCTTCTACCCTTCGACTACGACCGCAACACGGAGGTGAGCGATTTCGGGCTCGCCCGCACCGCAACCTTGATCGAAGAGGCAAGAGCCCAGGCACCCCAGACCCTTTTGTTCGACAATGGGGATTTTCTGCAAGGCACACCGATCAGCGATGTCGTGGCTCTGGAAACCTGCACCGGGGAGTCCTGCCACCCGGTTATCAATGCAATGAACAGCCTCGGATACGCCGCCGTTGGTTTGGGCGACCACGAGTTCAATTTCGGGCTGGACTGGCTGGGGCATGCTCTGGCAAAAGCGCACTTTAAAGTTGTTTGCGCCAACGTGGTGACGGAACTTTCCCCTGAAGGCCCTACGCAGGATACCCTTTTGCACCCGCCTTTCGCGCTGATCGATGTCCCCGTGCGCGACAGCGAAGACAGGCCGGAAAACCTTACGCTGGGTGTGATCGGGTTTGTGCCGCCGCAGGTGACAACCTGGGATCACACGCATCTTCACGGCCGTGCGCACGCGCGCGATATCGTGGAGGCCGCGCATGCCCATGTCCCTGTCTTGCGCGCGAAAGGCGCGGACATCGTGATTGCCTTGGCGCATACGGGAATTAGCCCCGGCGATCCGCATCCCGGCATGGAAAACGCCGCTCTGGCGCTGGCGGGCGTCGACGGTATCGACGCGATTATCGCGGGCCACGCTCATGAGGTGTTCCCCGACCCGTCTCTTGCAGTCCAGCGCAGAACAAAATGGACGGACATAGACCACAGACGCGGAACACTCGGCGGTGTGCCGGCGGTCATGGCCGGGTACAGAGGTTCGCATCTGGGCGTTCTGGACCTGCAACTCACCAAGTCCGGTGGTGTGTGGCGCGTGCGCAAGCATAAATCGCAGGCCCGACCCGTTCAGCCTGCCGGCGCACCGGCCACCCCGCCTGCGCCTGCCCTGTGCGCTTTGGCACAACCGGCGCACAGCGCGACACTGGATCGCAACGCCATGACACTGGGATACGCGACCCAGCCGATGCATTCCTATCTGGCTCAGATCTGCCCCAGTCCTGCTCTTGGCCCTGTCCTTGACGCACAAAGAGATGCTCTGTCAGCCGCCTTGGCACGACACCCGGCTTCGGGGCTACCGATCTTGTCGGCGACACCGCCGTTTCGCACCGGGGGTCACGCCGGTCCGCGCGCCTATACCGATATTCCGGCGGGGCCGCTCGTCATGCGTCATTTGGGCGATCTCTATCCATTTCCAAACACGCTTGTGGGTCTGAAGCTGACCGGTGCGGATATCTTCGACTGGCTGGAACGAGCGGCGTCCTGCTTTCATCAGATGAGCCCTCGTCTGCGCTGCCAGCCGCTTTGGAATGCTGCTTTTGCCGGGCACGCCTTCGATACGATTTCAGGCGTTACGTACCAGATCGATTTGACCAGTCCGGCGCGTTACGACCCCGAAGGCAGGCTGCGAAACAAAAATGCAAGGCGAATCATCGATCTCAGGCTTGATGACGCGCCCCTGTCGCACGCGCAGGAGGTTCTTCTCGCCACCAACAGTTTCCGGGCTTTCGGAGGCGGGCCGTACAAGTGGACAACACCCTATGACGTGGTTCATCGCGGCAAGCATCGGATCAAGGATCTTTTGGCAGATCACCTGCGCACGACCAACGAGTGCCCCTCGGACACGGCGCGGTCATGGTCTTTCCTGCCGGTAGAGGGTTCAAGTGCCTTGGTCGAGACCGGCCCGGGTCTGCGCGACTACCCCGAGGATATAGCCCGGATTGGCGCAACCGATCTGGGGGATACGGAGGCAGGATTTATGCGGCTCGACATCCCGCTTTAGATCAGCCCCTTATTTCTTGGAAGGTGATCTCGCGGACGGCATCGATTGCAAAGTCCGGCCCTTCGCCCAAGACGCGGCGAACCAGCCAGGACAGCCCTATTTGGACACTCGAAACAGACTGGGTACCCTCGAGGCTGCGCTAGCTGATCTGAGAGACGTCCGCCGATGCATTTGACATATGAGGTCAAATGGCTCATCTAGGCGCGTCGCTGCGCTTTCGCGTGAGCAAGCCGTGCAGTCAATTGTACACAGCGACCAGCGATTATCCGTTCCCCATCACGCAGGGTTCAAACCGCGAGCGCCGGACGGTGCGGGATACGCCCGCACTTCCAGAGGCGCCGCGAACCCTCCCGCGCCGCACCAAGATGCGGCGACCATTGTGGTTACGCCGCATATCTGCCGGTGTTGGCCCAGATAGGAATAGACTTGTTCGATTTTGAAATGCTCGGCCTCAAGCCAGCTTTGAACGACGTGCTCAAGCGCGCCGCGTTCACCCAACCCACACCCATCCAAAACAAGGCGATCCCGCTGGCACTTGATGGCCACGATATCCTCGGCCTTGCGCAAACTGGCACAGGCAAGACGCTGGCATTTGGCCTCCCTCTGGTTAATGCTCTACTGGCTCAACCGGGAAAGCCCAAAGCAAAGACAGTAAAAGCGCTCGTGCTCGCCCCAACCCGTGAATTGGTCAATCAGATTGCCGAAAGCCTGAGTACACTTACGGCGAAGACACGACTACGGGTCAACACCGTGGTCGGCGGTCAATCCATTGGCAAACAAATCAGCTTTCTTTCGCGGGGCACCGACATCCTTGTCGCGACACCGGGCCGCCTGATCGATCTGATGGATCGCGGTGCTGTTGATCTGGGTTCGGTCCGTCATTTGGTATTGGACGAAGCCGATCAAATGCTGGACCTTGGTTTCATTCACGCACTGCGTCGGATCGCCCCTAAGCTTGGAACGCCGCGGCAAACAATGCTGTTCTCTGCGACGATGCCAAAGCACATGGAGGAGCTCAGCCAAGCCTTTTTGTCCAATCCGAAAAGGGTCCAAGTTGCTCCGCCAGGCAAGGCTGCAGACAAGATCACTCAGTCCTTGCACTTCCTTGATAAAGCGTCCAAACCAGCAAAACTCCGCGAAATCCTCTCAAAGGATATGGAGGCTTTGACCCTGGTTTTCGCGCGCACGAAACATGGCGCTGAAAAACTCATGAAAGGTCTGGTCGCCGACGGCTTTAACGCGGCCTCCATTCACGGCAACAAAACGCAAGGCCAACGGGATCGCGCCATCAAGGCGTTTCGGGATGGGACAATCACCGTTCTGGTTGCCACCGATGTGGCTGCGCGCGGGATCGATATTCCGGGCGTCTCGTACGTCATCAATTATGACCTCCCGGAAGTCCCCGACAATTACGTGCATCGCATTGGCCGCACGGCCCGCGCCGGTCGCGAGGGCGAGGCCATTGCTCTGTGTGCTCCCGAAGAAGGAGAGCTTTTGCGGCAAATCCAGAAGTTGATGAAGATTGATATTCCTGTGGCGAGTGGTGCCGCCCCGAGCTCAGTCTTGCCCAAACAGCGCGCTCCCTCACGGCGGCGTCGCAGAGCAAAGGTCGTCCAATCACCGGCGCCGCAACAAAAGCCGCGCAACAGAAGACGAAGACGGACGCGTCGGCAAGCCGCGTGAGCCATCGGCGTCTCATCTTTCTCAAAGACCGGCGAGCCTTCTAGTTCGCTGCAAAGGCAAATGGCGGCTTTGTCCGCGTCTTTCGAGTTCGTGTATCGTGACGCCAACGGCAGGTGTACGGATAGGGAGGGTCTTCTGGGAATTTCATCGTACCAGCTATATGACACGCGAAGGCCGCATCTTTTACTCTGCTTTAGTTCGACGGGCGAGTGCCGCGCAGAACGAACCTCTAACGGACGGGGCTTTCAGCGCTAACGTACGATCCTGCCCCCTACCGGAACGGCCCCCTATAAGCGAGGTGACTTGCGTTCGCGTTGGTCGCGCTCTATTTAGGTTGCGAGAGGTTGGCGCGGGCAGGCACCTCGCCAACCCGGTCAGGTCCGGAAGGAAGCAGCCGTAACGAGACCCGCTTGGGTCGTAGTCCAGCCTCTCACCTTTCCTTGTTTGATAGCGACGTGGCATCTGTCGCCCAGTCCCATTGTGCGTTGGTTTCCACAGCACAGGGACGAACACTGCGCAATCGATCAAGAGCGGCATCAGGGGCTTCTCCCTCTCGCACCATCAGTCTCAGAGCAACCATGCCAGAGCGCCCACACCCGCCGAGGCAATGAACAAGGACACGGTCCCCGCGTCGCAGGATTGACAGAGATAAACGCTCGACCTCTGACCAGGCCCTGGACTGATCCGGAGACGGCACCGACATATCCGGCACGGGGAAATGCACCCAGCGCGCGCCTCTGCTTTGCAGATCAGTGCCAAGATCCGGCACGCCGTGGGCGTTATGCTCTGCGCTGGTGGTCAGAGAAATCACCACTTTGGGGTTCCATTCGTGCAGATGCTTAAGATCCTCGCTTGCACGCCCTCCCCGACCCGGTAAAGGCGCGATGCCCAGAAGCCCCCCACCCAAAGGCACGGCGTAAATCGAATAGTCCTGCATGTCTTTTTCTCGCAAGCAACGGCGCCGTCTGGAGCCAGACTTGCGGGCCTGATCCTTAAATGCAAGCTGGACGCCTTTGAGGAGGCGATCTACCTTGCGTCGGATGACACGACTCGGCCCCATGACATGAGCGAGACTCCAGAGACCGGCTATCGCGTATTAGCGCGAAAGTACCGGCCAGAGACGTTTGCCGATCTCGTCGGGCAAGAGGCGATGGTGCGCACATTGCGAAACGCCTTTGATGCCGATCGCATCGCTCAGGCCTTCATCCTGACGGGTATTCGCGGCACAGGCAAAACCACGACCGCGCGCATCATTGCCATAGGCATGAACTGCATCGGACAGGACGGCGCTGGAGGTCCCACGATTGACCCGTGCGGCATTTGCGAGAATTGCAAGGCTATCATGGAAGGCCGCCATGTCGATGTTCTTGAAATGGACGCCGCAAGCCGGACAGGCGTGAATGATATTCGCGAGATCATTGACAGCGTGAACTATCGGGCGGCCCAGGCCCGATACAAGATCTACATCATCGACGAAGTGCATATGCTCTCCACCAATGCTTTCAACGCATTGCTGAAGACGCTCGAAGAGCCACCGGCTCATGTGAAGTTCATCTTTGCCACGACCGAAATCCGCAAAGTGCCCGTGACAGTCCTTTCACGCTGTCAGCGCTTTGATCTGCGCCGGATAGAACCCGAAACAATGATCGGGCTTCTGCGCAAGATCGCAGATGCCGAAGGGGCAGCAATCACTGATCCGGCGCTTGCCTTGATTACGCGCGCGGCCGAAGGGTCTGCGCGCGATGCCACCTCTCTACTGGATCAGGCGATCAGCCACGGAGCGGGAGAAACCAGCGCCGATCAGGTTCGTGCAATGCTGGGGCTTGCGGATCGCGGCCGTGTTCTGGACCTGTTTGATCTGGTTATGAAGGGCGATGTCGCGGGCGCTCTTGCGGAAGTGTCGACGCAATATGCCGAGGGTGCGGACCCGATGGCGGTTCTGCGGGACCTTGCGGAAATCACCCATTGGGTCAGCGTGGTGAAGATCACGCCTGATGCGGCAGACGATCCGACAATCGGTCCCGATGAACGTACTCGCGGGACAGAAATGGCAGCGGCGCTTCCCATGCGGGTTCTGACACGCACGTGGCAGATGCTTCTGAAAGCACTGGAAGAGGTCAATGCCGCGCCAAATGCGATGATGGCCGCAGAAATGGCGATCATCCGTCTGACGCATGTGGCGGATCTTCCTTCGCCGGAAGAGATTGCGCGCAAGCTGAATGACTCTCCGCTTCCTGCACGGACGGACACGCCGCGCACCAGAAGTAATTCCGCGCCAGCAGGACAAAGCGCAGCGCCGGTTGCCACGACACCCGTGACCTCGCACCCCCAGGCAATGCCGTCAGGGCCCACCAATCAGGGCGGCGGCGCAACGGCGCTCGCGCCACAAGCAGACGCAGCGCTGGCGCGATATCCCACCTTCGAACATGTGATCGAGCTGATCCGCACCAATCGCGACCAAAAACTGCTGATTGATGTCAAGAGCACTCTGAGGCTTGCCGCCTACCGTCCGGGGCGTATCGAATTCGTGCCGACCGACGCCGCGCCCAAGGATCTGGCCCAGCGCCTTGGCGGCGCGCTGAGCCGCTGGACAGGCAACCGCTGGGCAGTCAGCGTGGTGAATGAGGGCGGCGGTCAGACGATAGAAGAGGTTGAAGGTGCCGCGCACCGCCAGGCCGTTACGGAAGCCCGGGCGCATCCGCTGGTGCAGGCCGTCTTTGACGCGTTTCCAAAGGCCGAAATCGAAACGATCCGCACACCCGAACAAATCGCCTCGCAAGCCGAAGCGGACGCCCTGCAAGAAGAGGATGACGAATCGGATCCTATCGAAGCG
>ERZ1740060.681-NODE-681-length-15454-cov-6.672446_pt1 | contig 15454 bp, 10 predicted proteins | sample MGYA00581743_ERZ1740060 | MGnify/ENA primary metagenome ERZ1740060 (study PRJEB43018, sample SAMN04849235) | marine metagenome | isolation source: floating plastic debris | place: Pacific Ocean | collected 2008-08-27 | study: EMG produced TPA metagenomics assembly...
GTACGTTTGACGTCACCATCCTTGAGATCGACGACGGCCTGTTCGAAGTGAAATCCACCAACGGCGACACGTTCCTTGGCGGTGAAGATTTCGACATGCGCATCGTCAACTACCTTGCTGACGAGTTCAAAAAGGAAAACGGCGTCGATCTGACGAAAGACAAAATGGCCCTGCAGCGTCTCAAGGAAGCGGCGGAAAAGGCCAAGATCGAACTGTCCTCGTCCAGCCAGACCGAGATCAACCAACCCTTCATCTCGATGGGCGCAGACGGCCAGCCGCTTCACATGGTGATCAAGCTGACCCGCGCAAAACTGGAAAGCCTCGTGGGCGATCTGATCGCGAACTCGCTGAAGCCGTGCAAAGCCGCGTTGAAGGACGCTGGCTTGTCGGCGGGCGATATTGACGAAGTGGTGCTCGTGGGCGGCATGACCCGCATGCCCAAGGTTGTCGAAGAGGTCACAAAATTCTTCGGCAAGGAGCCGCATAAAGGTGTGAACCCCGACGAGGTCGTGGCCATGGGCGCGGCGATCCAGGCTGGTGTGTTGCAGGGCGATGTCAAAGACGTGGTTCTGCTCGATGTGACGCCGCTCTCGCTGGGCATCGAAACGCTCGGCGGCGTTTTCACACGCCTGATCGATCGCAACACCACCATCCCGACCAACAAGTCGCAGATCTTTTCAACCGCGGAAGACAACCAGTCCGCCGTGACGATCCGTGTCTTCCAGGGCGAACGGGAAATGGCGGCCGACAACAAACTGCTCGGTCAGTTCAATCTTGAGGATATCCCGCCAGCACCGCGCGGTATGCCCCAGATCGAAGTGACGTTTGACATCGACGCGAACGGAATCGTCTCTGTCGAGGCCAAGGACAAGGGCACCGGCAAAGAACAGAAGATCACGATCCAGGCCTCTGGTGGTCTGAGCGATGATGATATCGAACAGATGGTGCGCGACGCCGAGGAAAATGCCGAGGCCGACAAGGAGCGCCGGTCGCTGGTCGAGGCGCGCAATCAGGCCGAGAGTCTCATCCACTCGACCGAAAAGTCGATGGAAGAGCATGGCGACAAGGTCGACCCGACCACGATCGAGGCCATCGAACTCGCTATCGCCGCGCTCAAAGACGATCTGGAGAAAGACGATGCAACGGCCGACAAGATCAAGTCGGGCATCCAAAACGTCACCGAGGCAGCTATGAAGCTCGGAGAAGCGATCTACAAAGCCAGCCAGGAAGAGGGTGACGACGAGCCGACTGCCGCCGATGAAATGGGCGATGGAGGCGACGATGACATCGTCGACGCCGATTTCGAGGATCTCGACGAAAACAAACGCGCCTGATCTGGCGCGCGGACAGGCAGGGGCTCTTTGGCCTCTGCATCCTGTCTGAAGGAGATTTCGGATGGCGAAACGTGACTATTACGATGTGCTGGGCGTGGCCCGTGGCGCGTCCGCCGACGACATAAAGAAAGCCTACCGCCGCAAGGCAAAAGAGCTTCACCCGGATCGCAACAAGGACAATCCGAACGCTGAAACCCAATTCAAGGAAGCGGGCGAAGCCTATGACGTCCTGAAAGACGCTGAAAAGAAGGCGGCTTATGACCGTTTCGGGCATGCGGCGTTCGAGGCAGGAACAGGCGCGGGCGCGCGCCCGGGCGGTGGATTTGGAGCCGGACAGGGCGATTTTGCCAGCGCGTTCTCGGACGTGTTTGACGATCTGTTCGGCGACTTTATGGGCGGCGGCGCGCGCGGAGGAAATCGCAACCGTGCCGCGCGCGGTGCGGACCTGCGCTATAATCTGAGGATCAACCTCGAAGACGCCTATCGCGGACTGCAAAAGACAATAACGGTGCCGACATCCGTGGCGTGCGAGGCCTGTGACGGGTCTGGCGCGGAAGGGGGCGTGGAGCCCACGACATGTCCGACCTGTTCCGGCCTGGGAAAGGTACGGGCCCAACAAGGATTTTTTACCGTAGAGCGGACATGCCCCACCTGCGGTGGTCTGGGACAGATCATCCGCAATCCGTGTAAAGTCTGCCAGGGGCAGGGGCGCGTGGAAAAAGAACGGTCTTTGAACGTGAATATTCCCGCGGGCGTGGAAACCGGCACGCGCATTCGTCTTGCCGGAGAGGGCGAAGCAGGGATGCGCGGCGGCCCGTCGGGCGATCTCTACATCTTCATCGAAGTCGACAAGCACAGCATCTTTGAACGCGATGACACCAACCTCTTCTGCCGTGTGCCCGTTTCTCTGGCCAAGGCGGCGCTTGGGGGGGATATCGAAGTGCCAACAATCGACGGCGGACGCAGCCGGGTGAAAATTCCAGAGGGGTCGCAATCTGGTCGTCAGATGAGGCTGCGCGGCAAAGGCATGCCCGCCCTGCGTGGCGGCGCCTCCGGGGACATGTTTATAGAACTGGCGGTTGAAACCCCGGTGAACCTGACGTCCCGGCAGAAAGAGATCCTGCGTGAATTCGACGAGTTGTCGGAGGACAACAATCCGGAGACGCACAGTTTCTTCAAATCTGTGAAGGGGTTTTGGGACAGTATGAAAAACTGACCCGGAAAAGCGCGGATTGTCCGTCGCGATTCACACAAGGTTAATCATGTTTGCGGATCGTCGCCACCATGACGGTCCGCAATTCTTTTTCAGATCCATGCTTGCCACTATTCGACAGCGATGAAGCGCAGCAGTGCCATGAGCCTCAGCTTGCGAGCAGCCCGCCTTCTTATCTGCGCGACCATCGCGGCCGTTTGCGCGATCGTTTTCTGACGGGTGGAGCCCGCGCTATGCCCGACTACGAGATGCTGGAACTTGTGCTGTTTCGCGCCATCCCGCGTCGCGATGTGAAGCCATTGGCGCATGCTCTCATTTCGCGTTTCGGCGATTTCAACGGCGTGCTGTCCGCCAGCGCGCACCAGCTGGCGGACGTTCCGGGTGTTGGCGACGCGGTGATCTGCGAGTTGAAAATTGTGGAGGCCGCGGCGCACCGGCTCGCTCAGTCTCGTGTCATGGGACGCCCAATCGTGTCCTCATGGGACGCTTTGATCAAGTATTGCCACACGACGATGGCTCATCGCGACACGGAACAGTTTCGGGTCTTTTTCCTTGATACAAAGAACACGCTTCTGGCCGATGAAGAGCAGGCACGCGGCACGGTGAACCACGTTCCTGTCTATCCCAGAGAGGTCGTGAAACGCGCGTTGGAGTTAAATGCCACCGCCCTGATCCTCGTGCACAATCACCCATCCGGCGACCCGACACCGTCGGAGGCAGACTGTATCATGACCCGAAAGGTGAAACAGTCGGCAGAGGCGCTCGACATCACTCTGCATGATCATGTCATCATTGGAAAATCATGCGAACTCAGTTTTCGTGCCAGGGGATTACTCTGATCGCGGGATCAGGAGGATCTTCCGGGCCGCCACCATCGCTTTGAGCGTTTTATTGGTTGCGGGCCGCAATCAACGGAGTGGCGTCCGCCAAGCTCTCTAGAACGACAAGCTCACCAACGGCAGTGCAGTCGGGCATCGCGAAAACGAGATCGCGGGTAGAAAAACCGGTACGAGCGTTCTGGACCAGAACCTCAGCCGAAACATCCCGACCACAATTGGCCTCATGTATTGCGGCCTCGGCATGAATCCTGGTGCCTCGCATCGCGGGGTCAGACAGCGACGCGACGGTATAGACCTGCGCGGCTCGCCCGTCACGCTCGGACCCAGAACCGACAGAGCCCAAAATCGTGACAAAGCCACCGACACCATGCACGGCAGCCGAAGAATCTCGGGCCGCGCCCGCCCATACGTGCCCTGCCTCGCCATGCGACGCTCCGGATTCCAGGACGTGCATTTCCAGACCGCTGCGTCCCTGCCATTGCAGGACATACCGGTCATAGATGGCAACTGTATCGATCAAGACGGATGAAACCGCACTGAACCCGCTGTCAAACGACACGATGAAACGTGCATTTTCAACGAGGGCGGGGACATCCATCTCCCAGGAGCCCTGCTCATCTGTAACGTCCGAGAACATCATGCCGCTGTGATGCACGGTAAAGGCTGTATTCGGCAGACAATTCGCATCGAGCTTGAGGCGCGCCATCGCCGCGAGCGATTTGCGAGCTGTCAATCGCACTGCACAATCCGACTCAGAGCCGAGAAGCACCGTACGGCTCGTAATATCTCCGACCGGCAAAAGAGGCGCCAGCCGGGGTGCCACCGGGTGTGGCGCAACAAGATGCGCTGGGCCGTCACGAGATGGTTTCGCTTCGGCCGACATCCAGCTTAGAGCGATCCCGCTCTGCTCTGAAAACAACGACGCCGTCATTTGTTTGGGTCGTGAAACCGGGTTGAAAAGGCGTGCGCCTTCCGGCGGAGCAGTCAGGGCCTCGGGTCCATCCGACACGGACGTCTGCTCGGCCGACGAAGAGGATTCCGGATTTGACCCGACATGAGCGGTCGATTGCATGAAGAACCCGATCGCCCATGCACACAAGAATGTGCCGGCCGCCATCGCCAGTCGACGCACAATCACCTTTCTTTCCATCCCCAACTCCCACTCGCTCGCGGAACAATTGGGAAATATGAAAGAAAGATGGCGGTTCTAAGGCAGAGACCGGGTGCGACCGCGATGAACTGGCGGGAAATCGCCCAAACGCCTGCTAAATCTACAGAAGTCGTCCGTGGCAGTGCTTGAATTTCTTACCCGAACCACAGGGACAGGGTGAATTTCGTCCGGGATTCGCCCATGTTGTCGGATCGCTTTCGTCGAATCCTTCGATGGCATCCTCGGTTGGTTCCGGGATAGAAGCACTCTTCTCGGCGGCCTGAAGCTCCTGCTCGCGTTGTGTATCAAGCTCCTGCATCAATGACGCCCGTTCTTCTTCTGTCATGGGCCGGATCTGAGACAGTCGCTGAGTGACATCCTCGCGAAGGGAATTCAGCATACTTTCGAAAAGCTGGAACGCTTCGTTCTTGTACTCGTTAAGAGGATCCCGCTGCGCGTATCCGCGAAAACCAACGACGCTGCGCAGATGCTCCAGACGCAGAAGATGTTCGCGCCATTTCCCATCAATGGTCTGGAGCAGAATCTGTTTCTCAATGGACCGCATCGCGTCAGGCCCGAAGGCTTCGGCCTTGTCTTTCATCATCTCTTCAACGGCTTTGTCCAGACGGTCTGCGACTTCTTCGTCATCGACCCCGTCCTCTTCGCCCCAAGCCATAACCGGAAGATCGAGATTGAGTTTTTCTATAACAGCGGCGTAGAGCCCCTCCATATCCCACTGATCGGCATAGGTGCCCTCTGGCATGAACGCATCTATAAGATCATCGATAACCTCAGAGCGCATGTCGCTGACGATCTCAGACAAATCCGCTGCTCGCATAATGTCGAGGCGCTGTTTGAAGATGACCTTGCGCTGCTCGTTCATCACATCATCAAATTTAAGCAACTGTTTGCGAATGTCGAAGTTGCGGCCTTCGACTTTCGCCTGCGCTTTTTCGAGGCTCTTGTTGACCCAAGGGTGAATAATCGCCTCGCCTTCCTTCATCCCAAGTTTGGAGAGCACCTTTTCAAGCCGCTCAGAGCCGAATATCCGCATCAGATCATCATCGAGGCTCAGGAAAAAGGCAGAACGTCCCGGGTCCCCCTGGCGTCCCGAGCGGCCGCGCAACTGATTGTCGATGCGCCGGCTTTCATGGCGTTCCGTAGCAAGAACAAACAAGCCGCCCGCCGCCTTGACCGCCTCCTCGTCGGATTCGTGCTCGGATTCAATCCTCGCCCGGATCGCCTCCGTATCCGCATCCGGCGTCTCTGCAATCGCTTCAAGGATCTTTATCTCTACGTTGCCACCCAGCTTTATGTCGGTGCCTCGACCGGCCATGTTGGTGGCGATCGTCACCGCGTTCAGTTTGCCTGCATCCGCGATGATCTGCGCCTCCTGCTCATGCTGACGGGCATTCAGCACGTTGTGCTGGATCCCGGCCTTGGAGAGCAGAGAACTTAGCTGTTCTGATTTTTCAATCGACGTCGTACCGACGAGAATCGGTTGATGCTGTTCATGAGCGGTCCGGATAGAGTCGATAATTGCCTCAAACTTTTCGTCAGCGGTGCGGTAAACCGCGTCATCGTCGTCTTTGCGCGAAATCGGCTGGTTCGTCGGCACCTCGACCACGCCAAGACCATAAATCTGAGCAAACTCTTCCGCTTCTGTCGCGGCCGTCCCGGTCATTCCGGCAAGCTTTTCGTAAAGACGGAAGTAATTCTGGAATGTCACCTGCGCCAGGGTCACGTTTTCGGGCTGAATGCTACAGTTTTCCTTGGCTTCAATCGCCTGGTGGAGCCCTTCGGAAAGCCGCCGGCCCACCATCATCCGCCCGGTGAACTCATCGATCAGAACGACATTGCCATCCCGCACAATGTAATCGCGATCTTTCAGAAACAGCTTGTGCGCCCGAAGGCCCTGATTGACGTGATGCACGATTGTCGTGCTCTCCGGATCGTAGAGAGACTGATCCTCCTGCAGCAATTCGCGCTGATGCAGCAGGTCTTCGAGAAACTCGTTGCCCTCTTCGGTGAAGGTGACGTTCTTGGTCTTCTCATCGATTGAGAAGTGGTCATCGGCCAATTCCGGGATCAGCCCGTCAATGGATACGTAAAGCTCGCTACGATCCTGCGCCGGACCCGAAATGATCAGCGGCGTCCGTGCCTCGTCAATCAGGATGGAATCCACCTCATCGACGATTGCGAAGAAGTGACCGCGCTGCTTCATCTCCTCCAGAGTGGATTTCATATTGTCCCGCAGATAATCGAAACCCAATTCGTTATTGGTCGCATAGGTGATATCGGCGGCGTAGGCCGTCTTCTTTTCATCATCGGGCTGCTGGGGATAAACCACCCCTGTTGTCAGGCCCAATGCGCCATACACCTTGCCCATCCAATCCGAGTCGCGCCGTGCCAGATAGTCGTTGACGGTAACAATATGCACGCCTTTGCCCGTCAGCGCGTTGAGATAGGCCGGAAAGGTCGCCACAAGCGTCTTCCCTTCGCCGGTCTTCATCTCGGCAATGTTACCCTGATGCAGGAAAATGCCGCCCATCAACTGCACGTCAAAAGCACGCAAGCCCAGAGCCCGCCGCGCTGCTTCGCGGCAATTTGCAAACGCCTCGGGCAAAAGAGCGTCCAGGCTCTCACCCTCTTCCACGCGCTTGCGGAATTCAGCGGTCTTTTCGATCAGGTCCTGGTCGCTGAGTTTCTCGAATTCAGGTTCCAGTGCGTTGATCTTTTGCACAAGAGAGCCCGTCGCTTTGACTTTCCGGTCATTCGGGGTGCCGAAGATCTTTTTGGCGACAGTTCCAATACCCAGCATGTGTAATCGTTCCGGTGTTTCGCTATCTCGTGAAGGGCGGGCGCTTGCCCCGCCCGGCGCGCGACCATAAAACGTGGGCCAAGGCTGCGGACGCAACGCTGATAGGCGATGTAAGGGGCGGTCGTCACACTGTCAACGCCACTCGCCCGTGCTGTCCGCGCACGTGTCATCAAAGGACGTCCGATGCAACACTCTCTGAAATCTCTCCTTCTGTCTGGCGCTCTTGCCCTATGCTGGCCCCTGGCCGCGTTTGCGCAGGACGACAGACAGGCGAGCGCACCCGATATCAATCAGATTCTGGCCACAGTGAACGGAACAGAGATTACGCTGGGCCATGTTATCGCACTGCGCGAAGGCCTCCCGTCACAGTACAACCAGTTTCCTCCTGATCTGTTGCTCCAGGCGATTGTCGATCAACTGATACAGCACACGCTGCTTGTACAATCGAACGATGAGCCGCCATCGCTGCGAACGCGGATCGATATCGAGAATGAGACCCGCACTCTGATCGCGTCGGAGGTTCTGTCAGGTATCGTGGAGGCCGGCCCCTCCGAAGCGGAGCTTCAGGCGCTCTACGACTCGGAATATCCGGCCGATATGGACGCCAAGGAATACCGCGCGTCTCATATCCTGGTGGAAACCGAAGACGAAGCCGTCAAGCTCATTACTTCGCTTGCCAGCGGCGCGGATTTCGCGGAGCTCGCCCAGGAATTTTCGACCGGCCCGTCAGGTGAGTCCGGTGGCGACCTCGGCTGGTTTGCAGAGGGCGACATGGTCGAGCCGTTCTTCAATGCCGTCGTCGCGCTGGCTCCTGGTGAGGTTTCGGCACCTGTGCAGACACAGTTCGGCTGGCACGTCGTGCGACTGGCAGAGACACGTCAGCAGGAACGCCCAGCCCTGGAAACCGTACAGCCGGAACTCGAAGACATGTTCCGGCAGAACCGCGTGCAATCCGTGGTCACAGCTTTGCGGGAAAAGGCGGATATCACAGAAGTCGATATCGGAACGATCGATCCCGCCATCATCACGCAATACGATCTTCTGGAGCCGTAAATGGGCAAGCCCGCCGCCCGGTCCCCGCTCGCACCAGTTGCTTTTCCTGACCTGCCCCTGATTGCAGGGGCGTCCTTCTCCACGGTTCAGGCCGGGGTCAAGTATGAAGGGCGCGAGGACGTCATGCTGGCCACCCTGTGCCCGGGTACAGTCATGGCGGGCGTATTCACAACGTCTGCAACCCGGTCCGCATCTGTCCTCGATTGCCAGGCAAAGATTGCCCAGAGCAGCGACGAGGGCGCCGCGATTCTTGTCAATTCCGGTAATGCCAACGCATTTACCGGACGGGCCGGCACGCAGGCCGTCAAATCACTGACCGACGCTGTGGCACAGACACTAAATCTGCCGGAATCGCGCGTTTTCACCTCTTCCACTGGGGTCATCGGCGAACCGTTACCGCATGATAAGATCATCGCGCATCTGAAAGATCTGGGGTCGGGAGCAGCAGAAACCGGCATCGCTGCGGCAGCAAATGCGATCATGACGACCGATACCTTTCCCAAAGGGGCAGGGGCTATCGCAGAGGTCGAGGGTCAACAGGTGCGGATCGCAGGGATCGCCAAGGGCTCGGGCATGATTGCGCCGGATATGGCGACCATGCTGGTTTATGTCTTCACCGATGCGTTGATCGAGCAGGACGTGCTGCAAACAATGGTGTCTGCGCTGAACGATCAGACATTCAACTGCATCACCGTTGATAGCGATACTTCGACATCCGATACGCTACTTGTCGCAGCGACGGGCACATCCGGCGTGCGGGTCAGCGAAAAGCGCGTGGGCTTCATGGAGGCGCTACGGGGCGTGATGCTGGATCTCGCACATCAAGTGGTGCGGGACGGCGAGGGTGCAAGCAAATTTGTGGAGATCTCTGTCGCTGGAGCGTCAAGCGACGCGGATGCCAAGACACATGCCATGGCGATCGCAAACTCTCCTCTGGTCAAGACTGCGATTGCAGGCGAGGACCCGAACTGGGGCCGCGTCGTAATGGCAGTGGGAAAGTCGGGCGCCCCGGCGGACCGCGACAGTCTGACCATCTGGTTCGGTGACTTGCTGGTCGCAGAAAAGGGTTGGGTTGCCCCAACCTATTCAGAGGACGAAGCGGCAGGATACATGAAAAAACAGGAGCTATCGATCCGGGTCGATCTCGGGATTGGCGGCGGCACCGCGGTTGTCTGGACCTGCGATCTGACACATGGCTACATCTCGATTAACGCGGATTACCGATCTTGAATGTGATCCTTGTTTCAGCTGTTGCCCTGATCGATATCGAGGGACGGATCCTGTTGGCACAGCGTCCGGAAGGGAAGTCCATGGCGGGCCTATGGGAATTCCCGGGCGGTAAAGTCGAGACCGGCGAGACGCCAGAACAGGCTCTCATAAGGGAATTGGACGAAGAACTGGGCATCGGCACCTGGGAAAGTTGCCTTGCCCCACTGACCTTTGCCAGCCACAGCTACGAGACCTTTCACCTTTTGATGCCGCTTTTTGCCTGCCGAAAATGGGAAGGCACACCGCAGTCTCGCGAAGGTCAGAAGCTCAAATGGGTGCGGGCGAAGGACCTCAAGGATTATCCGATGCCACCCGCCGATATCCCGCTGATCCCGATCCTGCGCGACTGGCTCTAGAACAGAAGCGACCCAGAACCAACGTCACTGGTTGAGCGTGCCAAACAGCGTGCGGTGCATTAGCGCATAGATATCCGTGGAATCCATCAAGGGCGTGATCTGATCACTGTTCAGTCCCGAACCGCGTACAAGGATGCCCCCTGCCACATCGTTGTATCCAACCCACGAGATGCCAAAGAAATGTGTTTGTCCGGCTTTGTCGGGTTGCGTTTCAAACGCGTCACCAAAGGCGCCTTGATCCCCGTGAAGGATACCGCCGCCTCGTGTCGTGGCCTCGACGGGTCCCTCTTTCTGTGTCACCACCTGAAGGCCGCCTGCATCGCTATCAGCGGCCATTACCAGCAGCGTATCATTCCGGTCCCCCATGAAATCGAGGATCGTACCCACCGCCGCATCGGCGCGGGCCAGAGCTTCCAGCGTGCCGGCAGCGTTCATATTGTTGGCGATGTTATCGGTGCCTTCCTCTTCGATCACCGCAAAGAAGCCGTTTTCGTTGCGTGCCACGATCTCCAAAGCTGCGGCGGACATTTCCGCGATACTGGGTGCATGGTCCCAGTAGGTGGGCTTGCCTTCGATCAGATTCCGTTCGCGTTCCTGATCGTTGAAAGTGTGATTATGCGCGAACACACCGAGGAGCCTGTCAACTTCGGCCAGATCCAGCGCCATCAGTTCCTCGCGGGTGTAGACAATGGTGTACCCCAGCTCTTCTGCCCGCGCGATGAGGTTGATATCATCGGCGCGCGCGCTTGGGCCATGGCGGCCTTCTGCGCCTTGCGGCAACAGAAATCGTTCGCCACCGGCCATGATGACCTGCGCACCGGAATTGATCACCGATTCCGCTATTTCAGCCGCATTGCGTCGACTCTTGTTTGATGCAACGAAGACAGCGGTCCCCGGCTCTGCAATATGACCTGTTTGCACAAGCGCCACGGATTTTCCTGCGGCGATCGCTTCCTCAGCGACAGACATGTCCGAGCCCGAGGCGGCAGTCAGACGTTCCGTGCCATTCATACCGAAGCTGTCCGCCACGACCTTTACGCCGTAGGCATGCACCGTCGCGCCGCCATGCGACGTGCCGGTCACCCGGTCGGCCATATGGCCGGTATAGACGCCCAGCGCAGGCAACTTGTCCCAGTTCAACTCGCCATCCGGGCCGACCGTATGCATCCGGGCCGCGAGCCAGTGGTTCACGCCTGTGCCATCGGGATGGAAAAAGATCACGTTGCCGGTTTCCTGAGCCTGCACTGTCGGGGCAAGGCTCAGCGTCAGCCCGGTCATCGCGGCAAAGCAAGCTGTCCTGATCATTTGTTCGTCCTCGTCTCCCGATACTGCGTGACCGCGCCACGCATAACCAGTGACAGAATGAGGTAACAGCAGCACGACATTCTGGTGAACCCGGACCAAAAGTATCGGATACGGTCACATCCTGACCGTCCCCAAACTGACGCCGTGTCGACTTACCAGTGCTAGGCCAGACTGCGTTCGACCTCTTCGCGCTCAAAGATCTCGATGACGTCGCCGTCTCGGATGTCATCGTAATTCTCAAACGCCATACCGCATTCCTGGCCCGACTGGACCTCCGGCACCTCATCCTTGAAACGCTTGAGCGTTTTCAGCGTGCCTTCATGGATCACCACATCGTCACGCAACAGGCGCACTCCAGCAGAGCGGCGCGCCACGCCTTCCGTGACAAGACAGCCTGCGACCTTGCCCACACCGGTGATCTTAAAGACCTCCTTGATCGAGGCATAACCGATGAAGTTTTCACGGATTTCTGCACCCAGCAGACCGGAGGCCGCGGCCTTCACGTCGTCGACGAGATCATAGATCACCGAATAGTAGCGAACCTCTACACCCTTCTGATTGGCCGAATTCCGCGCTGGCGCATTGGCCCGCACGTTAAAACCCAGAACAGGCGCGCCGCTCGCCTCAGCGAGGCCAATATCAGACTCTGTGATGGCCCCAACGCCCGAATGCAGCACGCGCACGCGTACCTCTTCGTTGCCGATCTTTTCCATCGCCTGGACGATCGCCTCGGCACTACCCTGCACGTCGGCTTTGACCAGCACGGGCAGTTCGGCCACGTTTTCGTTTTCTTTGGCTTGCGCCAACAACTGTTCGAGCGTCGCGCCCGCCCCGGCAGCGGCACGTTTTTCCTTGGCAAGCTTTTCGCGGTATTCGGCGATCTCGCGCGCCTGCGCCTCGGTTTCGACCACGTTGAGCACGTCGCCTGCCTCGGGCGTGCCATTGAGGCCCAACACTTCGACGGGAACCGAAGGCCCGGCTTCTTTCACCCGTTCGCCACGATCATTCATCAGCGCGCGCACGCGGCCGAATTGTTCTCCTACAACAAAGATGTCGCCCTGACGGAGCGTGCCGCGTTGCACCAGAACGGTGGCAACCGGACCGCGACCGACATCAAGCTGCGCCTCGATCACGGCGCCTTCGGCTGCGCGATCAGGGTTTGCCTTGAGCTCCAGGATTTCGGCCTGAAGCGCGATTGATTCCAGCAATTCATCAAGACCCTGACCGCTGATAGCAGACACCTCGACATCCTGGACCTCGCCGGACATCTTCTCGACGATCACTTCGTGCTGGAGCAAATCGGTGCGCACCTTGTCAGGATTCGCCTCCGGCTTGTCGATCTTGTTGATTGCGACGCTCATCGGCACTTCGGCGGCCTTGGCGTGATTGATGGCCTCGATTGTCTGCGGCATCACCGCGTCATCGGCGGCCACAACCAGCACCACAATATCGGTCACCTGCGCCCCCCGCGCGCGCATCGACGTAAACGCGGCGTGACCCGGTGTATCCAGGAACGACAGGACTGCGCCGCCATCGGTTTTCACCTGATAGGCACCAATATGCTGCGTAATACCGCCCGCTTCTCCCGCCACAACCTTTGCATCCCGGATCGCATCCAGAAGCGAGGTCTTCCCGTGGTCAACATGGCCCATGATCGTGATAACCGGCGGACGTGATTTCAGGTCCGCGGCGTCGTCCTCGACCGTATCGATCACATCCTCGACGTCAGCATCGCTGACGCGGGTGACCTTGTGACCGAACTCTTCGATAATCAGTTCGGCAGTATCGGCGTCGATGGATTGGTTTTGCGTCACCATCATGCCGTTCTGCATGAGCGCCTTAACGACGTCGCCCACCCGTTCGGCCATGCGGTTCGCCAGTTCCGACACCACGATAACCTCGGGCAGCTGAATCTCGCGCACGACCTTTTCCCGGGCTTCTGTGCCACCCATTGCCTTTTGCCGGGCACGCTCCTGTTTACGCTTCATCGCAGCGAGCGATTTCTGGCGACCACCCTCATTGCCGGACAGAGCCTGGTTCAGCGTCAGCTTGCCAGACCGGCGACCGCCATCATCCCCACGTCCGCGACCTCGGTTGCGGGCATCTTCCCGTTCGCGCTCAGGTGCCTTGCGCGGCGCCTGCTTCGGCGTGCGTGCTGCCGGTGATGCATCTGGCGCAGGGGCGGCTGCCGCTGCGGCTTGCTTGGCCGATGCGGCTTCCGCTTCGCGCTTGCGTCGCTCTTCCTCATCAGCTTTGGCTTTTGCGCGCTCTTCGGCTTCGCGCTGTTCACGTTCTTTGGCTTCCGCCTCCTCGCGGCGGCGAAGGCGTTCTGCCTCGCGGGCTTTCTCTTCTGCGGCGCGCGCTTCCGCTTCCTCGGTTTCGCGTTCACGGGCCGCGGCGAGCGCTTTCATCCGACGCTCCATCTCCGCATCGGAGATTCCCGCAGGGCGCTTGGACCTGTCGGACGGGCCGGTAACGCCGCCCTGAGCCCCAGGCGCCGCCTTGGGCTTCACGATGCGTTTGCGCTTGGTTTCCACCACGACGTTCTTGGTCCGTCCATGGCTGAAGCTCTGCTTCACGTTGCCCGCGCGCGGACCACCACGTACACCAAGTGTTTTCTTTCCGTCGTTTTCACTCATTCGGTCACTTCTTCCCTTTTCGCGACGCGGTCGTCGCCAGAGACGCGCAAGCCCTTCAGTCTCGCCGCCTCCTCTACAACACGTTTGCACAAACCACCAGCGGCTAGTGCCGCGTGGATCGTGGCGGGCCGGCCAAAAGCCTGACCCAATTCATCGGCGCTCAACCATCCAATCCAGCTCCCCCGGTAGGGCGTGCTGAGTTTGGATTTTCCGCGCTCCGAGCCATCGCTGGCCTGAATAAGAACCTGCGCCTGATCGGTCGCGAGCCAGTCCTTGACTTTCTCGTACCCGGCAACGGCGGAGCCGCCCTTACGCGCAAGACTGATCAGCGCGACAACACGGGCGGCAATCTGAGCCTCGACCAGATCGGCCAGGTTGGTCGGTACACTGACCTTCTGACGCGCTGCACGGGGGAAAAGACCTTTGCTTTCCGCCTTTTGCAGCACAGCGCGCTCAGAGGTGACCCAGATCCCGCGACCGGGCAGTTTGCCCGCGATGTCTGGCACCACCTGCCCATCAGGAGAGACAACAAACCGGATCAGGCCCGGCTTCGGCTGAACTTGACCCGTGACGATGCACTTTCGCTCGGGACCGTCAGCTCGGTCTTTTGTGCGGCCACCTCGAGCCATTGCACCCCGCGTCGAGGCCCTAAATCAGGCCCCGGCCTCCTCTGTTTCGATCGCTTCGCCGTCTTCGCTGTCTTCCGCCTCCGCTTCCAGATCGGCCGGATCGACCCAACCCAGCATAACCCGCGCTGTCATCACCATGTCTTGCGCCTCTTCCAGAGACATGTCGAACGATTCGAGAATACCGTCATCCTTGACCCGCTCCCCATCTACGGTCGTCCAGCCACCGGCCAGTTCCCAATCCGCGCAGGTTGCAAAATCTTCCAGCGTTTTGATTCCGTCTTCGGCAAGTGCCACAACCATTTGGGGTGTTAAACCCTCAAATTCAATCAAGCTGTCCTCGGCGCCAAGACCACGCGCCTTTTCAAGCGCCGCGCGCGCCTGTGCATCCAGAATATCACGCGCCCGCGCTTGCAATTCCTTAGCCGTATCCTCATCGACACCGTCAATCACCAGCAATTCGTCCAACTCGACATAGGCCACCTCTTCGAGATTGGTGAAGCCCTCCGAGACCAGTAGCTGAGCAAAAAACTCATCAAGGTCGAGCGTGTCCATAAACAGCCGCGTGCGCTCTTCGAATTCCTTCTGGCGACGCTCGCTGTCCTCCGCCTCGGTCATGATGTCGATGTCGAGATTGGTCAGCTGACTGGCCAAACGCACGTTCTGACCGCGACGGCCGATGGCGAGGCTCAGCTGCTCCTCGGGCACGACCACCTCGATCCGCTCGGCATCCTCGTCAAGCACCACCTTGGTGACCTCGGCCGGCTGCAACGCGTTCACAAGAAAGGTGGGCTGATCCTCGTTCCACGGAATGATGTCGATCTTTTCGCCCTGAAGCTCGTTGACCAC
>ERZ1740060.682-NODE-682-length-15437-cov-3.761930_pt1 | contig 15437 bp, 13 predicted proteins | sample MGYA00581743_ERZ1740060 | MGnify/ENA primary metagenome ERZ1740060 (study PRJEB43018, sample SAMN04849235) | marine metagenome | isolation source: floating plastic debris | place: Pacific Ocean | collected 2008-08-27 | study: EMG produced TPA metagenomics assembly...
AATCGCGCCATCGGCGTCATACCGGGTCAGCCCCTCGTATACATTGGCGTAAAGCACGCTGTCATTCGCCTGCGCAGCCCCGCCTGTTGGGTCTTGGTTCGGCGGTTCCAACTGGATCGCGACGGTGATGCTGTCTTGGGCCAGCGCGGCGGATGCGCACAGAACGACGGCCGTGGATGTGGCGATTTTCTTGAAATATTGCATGATAGACCCCCTATGGCTGTATTCACTGTTGTCGGAACGTTTCGTCAAATCAAGCCCTGCCGCCTATTAGGGAGTGGAGAGAAAAATCCCGTCTTGGTTGAAAGGGGAATGGCGATGCTGCAAAACAGAGTGGTCATGGGTGAAATCACCCATCGTACAATCGCTGTTCCATTCTTTGGAAATGGTGCCTCGCCAGATTTCAGTGAGTAGCTTTAGAGATAAGGTGCAACATCTTGCTCAGAACCAAGATCATATCAATTGCCATTGCTTCAGTTAGTTTGTGGCCCGGATCACCCTCAGTTTTGGCAAACCCGATGATGACTTATGAAATCGACGGCTGGTGTTTATCGTATGATCCGCTGCAACTTCCTGAAGGCGCTGCGGACGTCACGGTCCCCGGCGCATTTCCAAAGTTCTTGGTACCGATTGATGTGCCAACTCTATCGGTCATTGACGACCCGGAAGAAACCGGCGTTCTTGCAACCTTCTCAAAGGGTCTTGCCTCTGAATGGGTTTATCGAATGAGTGGGCCTTCCAGCGGAACCATTGATTGCACACGTACCCCGAGCGAATTCGGTCTGGTTGAGGTCGAGGGTGCGCTGCAAGAGCAGTGTATACTTGTGAAGAGGTTTCGCTATTTTGAACCAATTGAAAGAGACACAGATTATGCGAGCGTAAGGATTAGTCGCGCTACAGATGAATCTGTCCTCGCTTGTCAATTGCGCGATATTTATCCCTCTGGATGGCAGGTCAGTGTGGCCCTGCCAAAAGACTCATTATCTCGTTGGCAGGACGTTGCTTCGGCAAGCAAAATTTTCTTTGGTGCGAATATTCAAGACTGTGGGGATTAGAATGATCCGTAACCAACTCGACTTAAGAAAGCGTAGCAAACTGAGAGTCGGGTTTTGCCCGACTGATTAGTCCCATCTTACCACACCACTTTTACTGCGAGTCGAACCTTCCCCGCAAGCTTTGTGGGTTCGTACCATTATCCGATCATCCGTAACTCCACTTATTTTCGCTAGAAAGCAGGCTCTCTGGCTGTTAGGCCCCTGCCACCAACAAGGGAGCCTAGTATGAGTGCCACCGCCAAGAAACGCGCGCCTATGCCGGATGATATCCGTACGGCCAAAGGCGGCACGCCGCTGGTCAGCCTGACCGCCTATACCACGCCGATGGCGCAGATGATGGATGAACACTGCGACTTTGTGCTGGTGGGCGATAGCGTGGGGATGGTGCTGCATGGGCTGCCCTCGACCCTTGGGGTGACGATGGAGATGATGATCCTGCACGGGCAGGCGGTCGCACGGGGGCTGACATCTGCGATGATGGTGATTGATATGCCCTTTGGGTCTTATGAGGAAAGCCGCGAACAGGCGTTTCGCAATGCCGCGCGGTTGATGGCCGAGACCGGGGCCGGTGCAGTGAAACTGGAAGGTGGGGTGGAGATGGCCGACACGATTGCCTTTCTGGTTGCCCGCGGCATTCCGGTGATGGCCCATATCGGGCTGACGCCGCAGTCAATCAACACGCTGGGCGGCTATAAGGTGCAAGGTCGCGGTGATGCCCGCGATGCGGCTTTGGCCGATGCAGATGCCGTGGCGCAGGCGGGGGCGTTTGCCGTGGTGCTGGAGAAGGTGCCACAGACATTGGCGGATGAGATCACCGCGCGCGTCCCGATCCCCACCATAGGTATCGGAGCCAGTGCTGGTTGCGACGGGCAGATTTTGGTCGTGGACGACATGCTGGGCCTGTTCACTGCATTCAAAGCGAAGTTTGTGAAACGCTATGCCCATCTGGGCGATGATGGGGCTGCTGCCATTGCAGCCTATGCCGCCGAAGTGCGGGCACGCAGTTTCCCCGCCGCTGAACATGTCTTTGCCGATGAAGCCCCTTCGAAATGATTGCGCCTATTGAACGGACGTTGGCGGGACTGCGCCAGCAGACAGCGCTTTGGCGGAAAGAGGACGAGACCATCGGTGTTGTTCCGACGATGGGTGCTTTGCATCAGGGGCATCTGTCACTGGCGCGCGCCGCGCGTGACAAATGCGATCGGGTGATCGTGACGATCTTTGTGAACCCCAAGCAGTTCAATGATCCTGATGATCTGAAGAACTACCCCCGCACCGAAGAAGAGGACGCGAGGAAGTTGGAGTCGATTGGTGTGGACCTGATTTATGTGCCTGAGCCCGATCAGATTTACCCTGACGGATTTGCAACCACCGTATCTGTGTCCGGTCTGACAGATATGCTGTGCGGCGAAAGCCGTCCGGGGCATTTTGATGGCGTAGCCACGGTGGTGTCAAAACTGTTTATTCAGACATCTGCTGATTATGCGTTCTTTGGCGAAAAGGACTATCAGCAGCTTCAAATCGTACGCCGCATGGCGCTTGATCTGGACCTCGCCGTTGATGTTGTAGGCTGCCCCACCATCCGGGAGGAGGACGGGCTGGCGATGTCATCGCGCATCCTGCTGCTGTCGGACCGGGCGCGCATTCACGCTCCGGTTCTGGCCGAGGTCATGGAAGAAATGCGCGAAAAGCTGCAAGGCGGCGCGTCGATGGCCGACATCCTGCCCGATGCCACAGCGCGGATTATGGCCGCGGGTTTCAATGATGTGGATTATCTGGAACTGCGGGACGGTGGTGATCTGTCATTGCTTGATAAAGCCAAGCCCGATGCACGCTTGTTCGCAGCAGCTTGGCTTGCCGGTGTGCGGTTGATTGACAATATCGCGGTGTAGGGTCCTAACCCCAAGGCAGGGCTCCCCAGCGCTGCGATGTCGCAGACGCTGGGAAACTGCTACCCGGGCCGACGGTTTAGGCACACTCACACTTACTATTTAACCACGTCGACACAGGATAGGCTGTCAAACAAATATGCCGCCAGTCGGCACATAGGAGATGCTTGAACTGCTACAAACCTACGGTTCGGCGCACGCCTCGCCGCAGATTATTCCGTGTCATTTTTAGTTGAGCGGCGCGCCAAGCAACAATCACCCGAATGGGTGAAATCGCACCAAACTCAACCGAATTCTGTCGGGGGTGGCTTGTCTGCAACGCATCGAAAATCGTGATCGATGGTTGCGTTTCTGGGCAAGGGGCCTCTACTGCTGTTCGAACGTGTCCAGAACCAAGGGCAATGCTGACGAAATATAGGGGAGGTAAGAATCAATTCGATAAATCGGCGCGCCAATGCGTAGGGCGAAGTCATCCAGATGGCCGGGTGATTTGATCATCGAATTTCCACAATGAATCAGCGCTGCCTTTGGGCGCAGATTAGAATTTTCTGGCGCATAGGCCCAGTCATGTGCAGCATAGCTCGCGTCCCGCCACATTCCTTCGGAATTGTGGACCATCAAGTCCTGAAAATTCAGGTCATCGGCGCGAATGCCGTCTGCGTCTTCGACTTCGTTCAGCTTTACACCAATCAGTGGGTGGACCTTGGCGTAACGGTCCTCCATCTGTTCCAATTGTCGCATCGCCAAGCTGAGCATGAATTTGACCGTTTTGGGTGCATACATGCAGGCAAGGCCGAAGGTCTTCATTTTCCCTGAGAAGCCGGCAATCACCTTGCGCGATAGGATCGGCGGCACAACCTCAATCCCCATGATCATCTTGACCCGTTCGGGGTGTTGCAATGCGAGGGGATAGCCCACGGCGAAACCGTCGGCTGCCGCATAAATTGAAAAGGTATCAATCCTCTCTTTGTCGACCACCGCCATCACATCATCCACATGATCCTGCAAAAGCGCCTGATTTTCTTTGAGGTTGACCGAAGAAAGGCCGCGCCCGGCCCGGCTGATCCGGACCAAGCGCCAGCCACGGTCTTTGGCCAGTTTTCGGGCTTTCTCCGGCCAGTGGCGCCCTTGCGTCATACCATGCAGAAATATGAGAGTCCGATCCGAAGGCCGCCCGTCAACCTCGTACACAATCGTGCGCCCGTCGGGGCGCAGCAACTTTCCCATCGTGGCGTTATCCGCTGATATCACCTTGGGTCCGGGTGAGGGCATCAAGGGTGCGACTTGGCTGGCCATCCGCAAGATATCGCTTTGCGAATTGACCCCCAGTTTGTTGGTCAGGGATTTCACCTGGCTGCGGGTGGTTTCCCATGATTTGCCCAGGCGATCGGCAATCTCACGCAATGTCCCGCCTGAAAGCAATTCCTGGACCAAGGTCAATTCGGCGTTTGTTAATGCAAAGCTGTCTGCCACGAATTTTGAGATAAACCCTTGAAATGCGGGGCCCGTGCGTTTCGCCAGATACCCGCCGGCCCCCGGCTCACGTGATATGACCACCAATTCTGTTGTTTGGTCGTTGACCCATCTCAGCAGCAACGCATCGGTTTCTGTTTCAGATGAAAGCCAAGCGCGCAGCCTTTTCAGATCTTCAGGGCGGATTTGATCGGCAACTTCAGTTTCCAGCGCGGTCACGTCCGCGAAATGCGTCTGTTCGACCGCTTCTAAACCGCCGAGTGATTGGTACGCGGGTTCGGAAATCTGCCCCAGCAAGCGCCATGCCTGATCTGCGTGATAGTCCAGCTTTGGGGAAACCACGGCGCGGTCTTCATCGTCCAGCCAGGATGTCAGTACCTCCATCAGAGTATCAAGCTGATCGGGGTCCGTCAGGCATTCGTAGAAAGAGAGAAGTACAGCCCCAAGTTGGGGGTTCTTATGCGATGGTTCCATTTTGCCCTGTCGGTGCCGCATGCACCCCTCCGGCTAAGACGGCGATGCTCTGTGCTGTCAACTTGGTTGGCTGGGTTGGGGACTCTGCAGTGGGTGCGGCGGGCCGGAGTGGCTGTTGCAGCATCGATGACAGGAAACCGGTTGTAATCACCTGCACACCAAGCGAGGCGCAGACCACCGAAAGGGCCGCAGGTCGCACGATATCGCTGGCGACCATGTCGCCAAACCCGGTGGCCCCCCAGCTAAAGACGCCTGCCAAGACTGCGATAAACGCCACAAGCAATAGGAATGCGCCAACGATACAGGCGTTATCCACGGAAATACGGTCGCGAAACCGTGCGTATCGCGGTGATAGCGGCAGAAGGTTGAACCTGACGGCAAAGATACGTGTGAGCACGTGAAAACACACCATCTGGAAACCCGTCAGGATCAGCGCACTGGCCAAGATCATTGTGGCGACATCAAAGCTGACGCCCCCGATCGTTACACGTCCGAACATGAGCGCCGTAAAGCTGATGGCCCCAACCCCAAAGAGGGCAATGCCGGGATAATAGAACAGCCAATAGGGTGCGAAGGTCAGCAGTAGTTTCAGGTGCAGCCACCCGTCACGCCAACTGCGCAAATGTGGGGCACGGGTCCGGCCATCGGGTTTCAGCGTTGTCGGTACCTCGCGAATATCGAGGCCAAAGAGAGTGGCGCGGATCACCATCTCAGAGGCGAACTCCATACCGGGGGTGTTCAGGTGCAACCCAAGGATGGCCTCGCGGGAAAAGCCGCGCAGGCCGCAGAGAAAATCGCCTACCGGCGTATGGTAAAACACGCGCCCCACGGGCGAGAGCACCGGATTGCCCAAATAGCGGTGCAGGGGGGGCATGGCGTTCTTTGCGATGCCGCCTTTGAACCGGTTGCCCATCACAAGGTCCGCCCCATCGCGCAGCTGTTCGACAAAGGGATCAAGATTTGAGAAGTCATAAGAATCGTCGCTGTCACCCATGATGACAAAGCGGCCTTTGGCATTGGCAATCCCCGCGCCTAATGCGGCACCATAGCCTTTGATAGGTACATCAACGACGCGCGCACCCAAGCTTTTCGCGATCTCCTGGCTGCCGTCGGTTGATCCGTTATCGGCGATCAACACCTCGCCTTCCACACCGGACTGTTCAAGATAGTCGAATGCTTTGACGATACAGGTTTCAAGCGTCTCTGCCTCATCAAGACAAGGCATCAGGATTGTCAGTTCAGTCATATCGGTCCGCTTTGGCCTATGTATTTGTCTGTCGCTCAACTACCGGCCAAATAGGGCGCAATTCAGACCGGGCTGTGCTGTACCTTTGGCACAGCGCGACCTTTGTGCAACAGCCTTTTATGACCAATCGACGCCCTATTTCAAACATTGTTGCCGGATATGAACAGGTGCTAACCGTCCTACCACCGTCCAAAGATCGCTGGCAGTCATGACCCAAATCCCTGGCCTTCGCCTTTTGCTTGCACAGCCCCTGAGGGCCGTTTTGTGGCTGACGATCGTGATCGTGATGGTGAAAGCCGCCGTCGATGGTGTGAAACTGGGCCCTGCGTTTTCTAGTCAGGGCAATGACGACATTATGCGCATGCTTTCCGTGCGTGACTGGATTGCGGGCCAGGGTTGGTATGATGTCGCACAGTATCGCCTCTTACCGCCTGATGGCGTACCTTTGCATTGGTCGCGCTATGTCGACGCTGGTATTGCCGCATTGATCGTGCCGTATTCCTACATCTTCCCAATGGATGTGGCGGAACTTGTCGGTGCCACTCTCTGGCCGACTGTGATCATGATTTTACATTTGTTGATTGTTGGGTTTGGCACACATCACATCTTTGGGCGCGCACCGGCATGTTTTGCCGTGCTTTGCGTCGCCTTCTGGCCACTGACCGCGGATCTACATTCGCGTGCTGGAGAGTTGGATCACCATAACGTTCAGCTCTTGATGATGTTATGTCTGGCTTTCGCCGTCATCTGGCCAGGTCGACCAGTGGCTGCCGGCTGTGTGGGCGGTATCGCAGCGGCGTTTTCGCTGGCCGTGGGGTTGGAAAGCCTGCCGTTCATCGTGGGCGGTGGCTTGGCCATCTTTATTCGGGCGGTGTTCCTGCCATCAGATGAATCCCATCGTCTGTTGTTGACGTTCTGTGCTGTCGTGGGCCTGGGCAGTGTCTTGTTCTGGATGGGGCAGACGGCGCCGGTATTGTGGATACGGCAGGTCTGTGACCAATTGGGGATACAGACACTGCTGTTAGTCGCCGTTGCGGTGGTGGCCAGCGCTGTTCCAGTGCTTGCCCGGGAGCGGCTAAAGGGACCATGGTTGCAAGTTGGTGCTGCAGTGCTGCTGACGATCATCGGGATGGCGCTGGCTTGGCCATTGCTATCAGGCTGTCTGGCCGGTCCCTACGGTGAATTACCAGAAGCCATACAAGAAACCATCAGCGGGCGCATCACTGAGGCGCGGCCGGCCCTGTCATTCGCGCGGGTCCAACCGGTCGCGGCCTCGCTGTTCAAGTTGCCCGAGGTGGTTTCGCTATTCGCCGGCAGCATACATTGGCTTTCGTCGCGCGGATCGCAAGGCCATCAGAACCATGCGCTGGGTCTTTTGCTGATCCTGTGCGTTGTCGGCGTCTTGATGGTCTTCTTGCAGATGCGGACCGTCATTATGGTGGCCTCTGTCGTGCCTGTCATCGGCGGTGTTGTGGTCGCGCATTTCCTGAATGGCTACCTCAGAAAGCGCGATTTGGTGCAAGGTTTGGTCGCGATTGCCGTTGCCGTCATGATCACTTCGCCTGGCATGATTGTTGGACAGTTGAAGCCATTCATCGAAGGGGAAAAGGGCGAGGACGTCCTTTCGCGCGGTGATTGTCTAGGCTCTGCATCTTTGGCGGCGCTCAACGCGGTGCCACCCGGCGTTGTCCTCAGCCATCTTAACTTTGGCCCCGGTCTGATCTGGGCCACGCATCACAACGGGCTATCGGCCCCCTATCACCGCAGCGCCGAGGCGATGTCGAACGGTATTTTGCCTTTCCGTATGGAGAGTGCTGAGATGGCGACATACGTCCGTGCAACCTCTGCCACGCATGTTTTGATTTGCCGCGGCTACAACTACGACGGCGATTTTGCTGATACTCTGGCTAATGGTGGGGGCGCCGATTGGCTGCGCCCTATTGCCATTGATGACGATACGCAGATCCTGTTCGAAGTGATCCGCGAATGAGCGGCGCCAATCAGATTTGGGCTTTCATGCGCTTTCTGATGGTCGGTGGCGGTTTCAGTCTTGGCTATGCAATTGTGACCGCAGGGTTGATCAATTTCGTCAATGCCCCAGCACTGCCCACCAGTGTTATTGTCTACCTGCTGTGTATTCCCTTGGCCTTTTTGGCGCAAAAGAAATTCACTTTCCGGGATGACCAATCGGGTAAGTCCGCGCTGTTGATCTATGGTGCGACGCAAGTGGGCAGTCTGGCTGTCGTGTCAGCTATCACCAGCCGCTTTGTGTCCAAGAGTTTCGTGATCGACACTGGTTTGTTCCTGGTTACCGCAGGTGCGGCGGCCGTCATCAGCTATCTGATCTGCCGCTATGTGATCTTCAGGCCGCAGTCGGGATAAGACGCGCCACAAAATGCAGCTTGCGCCCGAACACCCAGCTGAGCGGGGCGGGGTAAAGCGGGACATCGGTGATGAATTCATCCGTGGTGAGCCCAGCCTTTTCGAACCAGCCATCCCAATCACGCCGTGGCGCATAGTTGTAGGGCAGCACCACACCATGCGGCGCGTTCCCAACCCAATCCATCGCGCGCAGCGTCAGATGGTCCAGCTTGTTCTCGCTCAGGTGGTCCTTGATGATCACCGCCTAGCGAGCGACGCGGGATGCTTCGCTGATCAGGATTTGCGGATCATCCGTGTGGTGCAAAACATCCACGAAGGTCACCACATCGACGCTGTCATCCTCCATTGGGATCGTCGTGCCATCAAACAGCGTGACCGGAATATGGATTGTCTCGCGCTGCATGATGTCGATGCCTTGCACCTTGGTGCCATCCTGGCGCGCGCCGATCATTTTGGCGATTTGGCCATCACCGGTGCCGACATCCAACATGTCTGAACCAGGCGGCAATAGCGCACCAATTTCTTCGACCAGAACGCGGACGCGCCGGTTGCAAACCAGCTTTTCATGGGCTTGGCCAATGGATTTTGTAAACATCTTCAGTCTTTCGTCGGTCCTGTGCGGTGCAGGGTGTATGAACGTGTTGTTAACGTAAAGCTTGAGGTCGCAATAAGTGCCGCTTTTGGCAGAACTGTGGTCGATTGACGTTGCATTTGGGGCCAACGTCGCGGTTATCTGCGGCGTGGCAAAGAAGGGTGCATCAATGGCTTACCTCTTGGGTGTTGATACAGGTGGGACCTATACCGACGCTGTCATCATTGATGAGGCGCAGGACCGCGTTGTCGCATCTGCCAAGGCGCTGACCTCGCGCCCTGATCTGACGCAGGGTGTGGCGGGGGCGATTGATGCCGCTATGGCGGAGGCGCAGATTGCCGGGGCTGATATTGCGATGGTGTCGCTGTCGACCACGCTTGCCACCAATGCTTTGGTCGAAGGGCAGGGTGGGCGCATTGCGCTGATTGCGGTCGGGTTTAATGATGCCGACCTGACCCGCGCTGGGCTGACCGAAGCATTGCGCGGTGATCCGGTGATCCGTCTGTCAGGCGGTCATACCCATGCAGGGGCTGAGGTTGCTGCCCTTGATCTGGACATGCTCAAGACGGCACTCCGCGCGCTTGATGATGGCATCACGGGTTTTGCCGTCGCTGCCAGTTTTGCAACGCGCAACCCCGCGCATGAGGTCGCGGCGCGTGATCTGATCCGCCAGATGACCGACAAACCAGTCAGCTGTTCGCATGAGCTAAGCCAGGCACTGGGCGGGCCAAAACGCGCCCTGACCGCCGTGCTGAATGCCCGATTGATCGGGATGCTGGATCGTTTGATCACCGCTTGTGAGGATCATCTGACCAAGAAAGGCATCGCTGCGCGCCTGATGGTGGTGCGTGGCGATGGGGCGTTGGTATCCGCCGATCTGGCGCGCGAAAAACCCATTGAAACAATCCTCAGTGGGCCTGCGGCATCGATTGCCGGAGCCAGTTGGCTAAGTGGTGAAACCGATGCGCTGGTCAGCGATATCGGGGGGACGACAACAGATGTCTGCCTGCTGCGCGACGGGCGCCCCAAGATTGACCCGAAAGGCGCGCGTGTTGGCCCGTTTCGGACGATGGTTGAGGCTGTGGCGATGCGCACCACCGGGCTGGGCGGCGATAGTGAAGTGCATGTGGTCGAAGGGTTGGAGGGCGGTTTGCGCCGTGGGCCGCGCCGTTTGATACCGGTGGCGCTAGCAGCACATCACTATCCCGATCTGGTGCATGACGCATTGGATCGTGGTTTGGCACAGGATATTCCGGCGGCTGATGGCGGCCAGTTTGTTGTGTCGCTTTGGAAAACCATGCCTGCCGGTTTGGATACGCGTGAACAGACCGTGGCTGATAGGCTGGCAGATGGGCCGCTACGCCTTGGCCAAGCGGTGCAATCGCGGATGGAAAGCCCGGCACTGGGCCGATTGGTGGGGCGTGGCCTTGTGCTAGTGGCTGGCGTCACGCCATCAGACGCGTCACATGCCCTTGGGTTGGCGGGTGCATGGGACGGGCAGGCCGCCGAAAAGGCGCTTGCGCTTTTTGCGCGTCGCCGCATCGGGTCGGGGATGCGTATCGCGGCAGATGGTCAGGCCCTTGCCCGGATGATCATTGATCAGCTGACCGCCCAGACCGTGGACTGCCTGCTGGAGGCAGGATTTTCCGAGGATGATCGCGCTTGGCCGGACCCCGCGTCGTTGGCGCAGCATCCGTTGAGTGTGGCCGGGTTGGACCGGCATCAAGGTGTCGTTCAGATGCAAATAGCGCTGGGCGTGCCTGTCATCGGACTCGGTGCCTCTGCCGCGACCTATTATGGCGCGGTTGGTGATCGGCTGGGCACGCGGATGATCGTGCCGGATCATGCAGGTGTGGCCAATGCGATTGGCGCGGTTGTGGGACAGGTGCGCGCGCAGGTGACCGGCACGGTGACCAGTGCGGGTGAAGGCGTTTTTGCGGCGCATTTGCCGGAGGGCCCCCAGACATTTGCGGATCGTGATGAGGCGCTGGGCGTGCTGGAGGCAGCACTGCGATCACAGGCCGAAGCACGCATGCGCGCCTCTGGCGTGGATGAAATGAGGTTTACCGTTGCGCGCGACATCGCCGAGGCCGAGATTGAAAACCAAGTGATGTTTATCGAGGCGACTCTACGGGTCGAGGCCAGCGGACGCCCGCGTATCGCCAGTGCGCCCTAGGCGGGACTACCCGTTCCACAATGCTGTGTCGTCGTGAAATTGCGACCATGCGAACCAGAATGCTTCGTGACTGCCAAGGTCTGCGCCGTCCGCATCCACGGCCCGGATACCGCCGGCATCCAGTCGCAAGCGTACATTCTCAAATGCCACCTCTGCCCCGGCGCGCAATGCCAGCAAAGCAGCACTTCGTTGAAACGCAACAGGCACGCCAGATGCTGTCACAACCCCGATGACATCTTCGTGCACCGGCAAGCGCGGGTCCACATCACCCACCGGAAAGATCGGCCCGTTCGCATCCCGCCCATTGCGGAAATCAAAGTCGCGCCCAAGGGCCAGATCTTCGGTCAGAACGGTGGTGTCTGGATAGGTCTCTTTCCAGGTACCCCAGTCGGTTGTCACCACGGTGGCCTGTTCCAGGACCAGTCCACGCTCTGCCAAAGGTCCAGTGACGGCTTTGCCAAGGAAGGTATCAAAGACCGAATGCGTGGTGATGTCATACATCACCTTGTTAGAGCGGATCAGCAGGCCCGATGTGCGCAAAACAGGGCGTTCAATCCCGGCTGGAAGTTCATCTGTGAAATAGGCCTGCATGGCCCCGCAAAGCGTGCAATAGGGAATACCCAGATCGCGCCCACCCAGCGTGTCATTCACCATCTCGCGCACTTCCATGATCCGCCGTGGATAAGCGCGATGTTCGCCGTTGATGCTGATGCCAAATACAATGGCATCGTCGGACAGCCAAGTGGCGTCTTCCGCCGAAGTCACCGTGGGATTGTCGATAGCCGGGATGCAATTGCAAATCTCGTCCGTGGTGTCGTAGGGCCGTGCGTCAATCAGGACGCCACCCCATGATACAAGCCGCCAATCAATGTCTCCGGGCACAAAAATGCGGTCCCAACCGGGTACAAACTGCATGAAGATTGCGCGCTTGGTTTCCAGATAGCCGGGGTAGGACGGGATATCCCACGCGATCAGGTGATCGGTGATGACACCCCAACGCTGCGGTGTGGTCAGCTCAATCCCCAGGAGCTGGCCTGCGGCACCCGCCAGCGCATTGTCGAATTCCCGCCGCCAAGTGAAGCGCATCATGTCGCTGATGATCCATGCCAGACGCGGATCACCAGACTCAACGATTTCAGATAGGGCTGCTTCCTGATCGCGCCCCCAAAGCGATTCTTCCAAACTATCGACAAAGACGGTTTCAATCGCGCGTTCCAGGTCCTTCGAAATGGGTCCTGTTGGGACAGATGGGGGTTGGCCATATTCAGCGATGACATGGGCGGGCAGCGCATCAGCAGACTGAGCCTGCGCTGGGTTGGCGGTCAAGAACGTCAGCGCGACCAACAACCGGGCGACGAAACCAGACAGAGAGAAAGCAAGAAAACGCATCATAAAAGGCCTTTCACGGAACCAAAGGGCGCTGGGTCTTGTACAAGGACTTGCCCAATGCGGATGGCGGCAGATCACCATGCAGCCCGCGATAGTGTCAAATTGCATCCTCTCACATTCGCGTCAGATTGATTGCGTCAGGCGGTCGTGTCGTTCACAAGGGTTCAAATAAAGTCTGAGGCCATAAGCTTGACCGTTAAGCACGTCAGTTGAATGACCACCCACAGAACCAAGTTGGGCGCGGGGTGGCATCGCGTGGGATTACCGCGGATGGTGTCACACTGATTGGGTAAGGGCTTGGGCTGCTTGCAGCATTGCTGATTGCCTTTGGCCAGTTTGCGCTTGCCCTGATCCCTTTGCTGGCCAGTCGCATCGCAGACGGTCTGGATGGCGCAGTCGCCCGTGCGACGCAAAAAACAGACTTTGGCGGCTATCTGGATATTGCCGTCGATTTTCTGTTCTACGGCGCGATCCCCATGGCCTTTGTCATCTACGACCCCGCCACCAACGGGGCGGCAGGCGCTTTCCTTCTTGCGTCGTTCTATATCAACGGCACCAGCTTCTAGGGCTTTGCGATCCTTGCTGAAAAGCACGGGCACAAGACCGACGCGCAAGGGCAAAAGTCGCTCTATTATTCCAACGGCATCCTGGAAGGGACGGAAACCATCGTGTTCTTCGTGATCCTGTGCCTGCTGCCCAACTACTTCTCCCCGCTGGCATGGGTCTTTGGCGCCCTGTGCTTTGCGACCGCCACACTGCGGATCTATGCCGCCAAACGTATCTACACGCACTAAAAGGAAGACCCTATGAAACATCTTGCCGTATTGGCCGCACTCCTAGCCCCGGTGCCAGCGCTGGCGGACATCGACCCCGCGAACTGGGAGGCTGTCACAGCCGAGGCCGAAGGCCAAACCGTGTTTTGGAACGCCTGGGGTGGGTCGACCACGACCAATGATTTCATCGCATGGGTCGGTAGCCGCGTGATGGAAGACTATGGCGTCGCGCTGGAGCATGTGAAGCTGACCGATACGGCCGATGCTGTCACCCGCGTTCTGTCTGAAAAGCAGGCGGGTGAGGATGACGACGGCGCTGTCGATATGATCTGGATTAACGGTGCCAATTTTGCCGCGATGAAAGAGGCTGATCTGCTGTTTGGCCCATATGCCGAGCAACTGCCAAACTGGGCGGTTGTCGATGTCGAAGGCAAGACGGTGCAGACAGACTTTACTGTGCCAACCGAAGGGTTCGAGAGCCCTTGGGCCATGGCACAGGTGGTATTTGTCCATGACACGGCAGACATGCCGGACCGCCTGGGGTCCATGCAGGAGCTGCTGGAATGGACCGCTGCTAACCCCGGCCGTTTCAGCTATCCGCAGCCCCCAGATTTCTTGGGCACGACTTTCCTCAAGCAGGTTTTGGTTGATATTTTGCCTGATCCTTCGGTTCTGGCTGAACCCGCCACAGATGAGAATTACGATGAGGTGACAGCCCCGCTTTGGGCTTATCTGGATGAGCTGACACCCAACCTCTGGCGCGAAGGCAAAGCCTATCCGCCAACAGGCACGGCGATGTTCCCGCTGATCGCGGATGGCGAGTTGGACTTGTCGATTTCCTTCAGCCCCGGTGCGGCCTCAACCGCAATAGCTAACAACGAGCTGCCACCATCTGTGCGCACCTTCGTGCTGGACAAGGGTACAATCGGCAACGCATCCTTCGTGGCGATCCCTTACAACTCTGGCTCCAAGGCGGGGGCGATGGTTGTCGCCAATTTCCTGATGTCGCCAGAGGCGCAGGTACGCGCACAGAATCCCGAGATTCTAGGGTAAGGTACCGTGCTGAACATGGATGCGCTGTCGGACGAAGACCGCGCGGCCTTTGAGGCGCTTGATCTGGGTATTGCGACATTGTCCCCAGCCGAGCTGGGCACCGTGCAGGATGAACCGCACCCCAGCTGGGCGACACGGATCGCCGACGACTGGATGACCCGCTACGGTGTGTCCGAGTAAGCGTGTCAAACCTGGTGAAGCGCAGTCCTGGAGTTGATCCGGGACCTGTTGCTGCAACGTTGAGGCCCCGGATTAGGTCCGGGGCTGCATAAACCATGAACCGGCGTCGCTTTCTTCCCCTCCTACCGGTGCTGACCCTGCTGGCTATGCTGGGGCCGGTTGCGGCAGGTTTGTGGGGCACACTCCTGCCTGCCTTTGGGCATTTGCCAGCAGCCGGGCTCACCGGTCCGTCGCTGGACCCCTTCCGCGACCTCTTTGACTGGGCAGGCCTGCCGCGCGCAATGCTTTTGTCAATTTCAACGGGGTTGCTGGCGACCTCCATATCGCTCGCCATTGTGATGCTGGTTACAGCGGGCTGGTCCGGCACCAAACCGTTCCGCGCTTTGGAACGCTTGCTATCGCCATTGCTATCAGTGCCACATGCCGCAGCGGCCTTTGGCCTCGCCTTTCTGATTGCGCCCTCTGGTTGGGTCTCGCGCCTGTTATCACCGGGGATCACCGGCTGGGACCGCCCTCCCGATTTGTTGATCGTGCAAGACACCTGGGGTCTGACCATGACAGCTGGTTTGATCGTGAAAGAGGTGCCCTTTCTGCTGTTGATCACGCTCGCAGCACTTGGACAGGCGGATGCCCAGCGCAGCGTCGCGATTTCGCAAGCGCTGGGCTATGGGCGCGTGACAGGCTGGCTGAAGACAGTGTTCCCGCGGGTCTATGCGCAGATCAGGCCGCCGATTTACGTGGTGTTGGCCTATTCC
>ERZ1740060.683-NODE-683-length-15404-cov-7.840706_pt1 | contig 15404 bp, 13 predicted proteins | sample MGYA00581743_ERZ1740060 | MGnify/ENA primary metagenome ERZ1740060 (study PRJEB43018, sample SAMN04849235) | marine metagenome | isolation source: floating plastic debris | place: Pacific Ocean | collected 2008-08-27 | study: EMG produced TPA metagenomics assembly...
TTCTCATGGTGAGACTGACTAAGATGCTGAAAAGTTTTCTGCACCACTAAGGGTTCTTATGTCGCGATGCAGATGTTGAAGTGTGCCCAAAGAACCCTGGGATCTTGGGTTTGGGTGCCTTGAAAAGCTGCCTTATTTTAGGAGACCGCTTTAGGTTATTTGTAATCGCTCTAAAAGCAGCATGGTTTCGTTAGACCGTTGTACTAACCGCTGCCGCGAACGCATTTGGTCAGAGGCGTCCTCAAAGAAGATAAACAGGCGGTTGGCCAATTGCGTATCGCGATCGCCCACCGCATAGAAATTGATGTAGTCTGGGCGGGCTGAATTTGTGCCCTTACCAACCCCATGTAGCTCAAAACTGTCCCGCTCACCGTCCAGAATCTCTTGAAACGTATCCTCTAATCCCACAAACTCTGGAAACCCATCACTCGCCGCTTCGTTGAGTTTGACCTCAGTTGGGTCGTCAGAATACTGGGTGACGCCAGGGGATAAATACTGCACGATTTGATGGTCATCTAAGACCAAATACTCGATTGCCTTACTCTTAAAAAAACGCTGCAGCACCCCAGCCGGGGGGCGAATTACCCCCGTTTCCGAAGTTGACAAAGGCGCTAATCGATAGCCTAAACCGTGAACATTTTCCACAATTTCACCCGGATAATCGACGGCATTAAAGGCCCTACGGAGTCGCTTGATATGGGTGCGAATGCAGCTACGGGTGGGAATCGAATCTCCCTCCCAGACGCGATCGATGATGGCATCATAGCTCAGCACATGGGTGGGATAGCGAATAAAGAGTTCTAATAGCGCGTACTCCTTAGGATTCAAATGCACCTGAGAATCCTCGTGATACACTGTGCAGCTTTGTGAATCAAAGCTGATTTTGCCATAGGTCAACATTTTCGATGGGCGAGCTGTGGGCAACGATGGGTTGAAGAGCATGGCAAAGGTAAGCTAGCCTTTGGCGTTTTTAATACAAGCTTTGGCCAGGGTTTCAAACAGAGCATCAACATTCTCGCCCGTTTTAGCAGAGGTGCATTGGCAATCCAGCACGGTGTCATAGGTGAGGTTGTTATAGCGCTCCCGTAATGATTTGTGTTGATCTGGCGGCACCAAGTCAGCTTTATTCAATGCCACAATGACCGGACGCTTTGGATTAAACTTCCCGAAGAGTTCGATGTGATCTTCTAAACCGCCTAAGGTTGCCTGACGATTCATTGCTCCAACCACAATGGCTCCCATTGCTCCTTGTAGATAGCTCGATGACGTTAACGCCTCAAATTGGGTGCGACCTTCTAAATCCCAAATCATCATCTGAACTTCAACGGGTGAAGGGGTACCGGAGGGCTGTAGCGTCACTAACTTTTTAGAAATCTTGACGCCCACAGTTGATAGATACTGATCTCTAAACTGTTTCTCAACGTAGCGTCGAATCAAACTGGTCTTGCCGACAGCAAAATCACCAATTAAACAAATCTTTTTTTTAACAATGGACATAGGGAGTTAGGGAGGGGGCTTGAAAAGCAGGTAAACCCGCTGCAGACAATACTGGAACCTATTTGTGGAACGTCTGAAGCCCTGATGTTAGCTTTGTCTGCTTGAAGTAAGCCCTGTTGTCCCATGAAGTCCAGAAAACTTTTCATACAGCCTCTGAAGGGGTTGAACTAATTCTTAGGCAAGCATGGCAATACGGATGTAACGAGATACTCAGCTATTGAATTCGGGTCGTATGTTGGACAAGGGTTACACCCGGTATGTCTTGAAAGGCCTGATCGATAATCTTGACCTGCTGGAGGCTGCGGGTGACAGAGTCGATTTGCACAACGCCGTTTTCAAAACGAGCACTGAGAAAGATCCCCTCAATTTCATTCAAGACCCTTGCGGTGCGCCGCACCGCAGCATCGACATCCTTAGGATTAAGGGTTTCACGGCTAGGGGGCGGCGGCGTCTGAATCACCACCACTTGATTCTCAATTGGCAGGGCAGATGTTTGTGCAGAAATTAGAGCGATCGCCCGTTTCGCTAGATCTTCTGAGGGTACATAGCCCTTTAGCAACAGTTGGTTTCGACCCACCTCAACCTCTAATCGATATAGCGCTAGGGCCGAATCCTGTCGGAGCTGCTGATTGAGTTGGGCCGTGAGCTGGGCCATCTGATACTGGCCGAACCCCCAGTACCCCCCCCAGCCGATGAGTAAGATCAGGACTACACCTGCGATCGTCCGCAATAGCCCAGGCGATTGCGAGGGTGGCTTCCCGTTAGATTGAGCCGCACTGCTAATCAACTGCTGCAAACCCTGGGGAATGGCCTCTGGGATGTCGGCCAGCACCCCTTCAAAATCTTGAATAATGCGGCCATGGTCATTAACCAATTGGGCGAGGAAACCATTGAGCCCCCTTAGAAAAGCACGTGATGGGTTGCCCTGCACCACAACTGCCAAGTAGCAATAGCCCGCTTCTTCGAGGCAAATTTGGGCATCGCCATATTCGATTTCACGTAATTCCGCTGCCCGCTCTGGCTGAGCAACGTATTCCTGGACAAAGCTGCGAATAGCCGTCAACATGCCAGCAATCATGTCAGATTCCAACGGGGATCGATCCTTGGGCTGAGCTTCTGCAATCACCAATCCAGATGGTTTATGGATCAAAAAGACAGCCTGTATTTGTATGGGGGTCGCTTCCCGCAGGAGGAGTTCCGCTTCTGAGATTCCCTGTAATCGGGCCCTGTATTTGCGGGTCACCGTTTCAAAACTCAGAGTTTGCTCAAGTTTATCGTTGATTTCTTTTAGCAACTCCGCAAAATAGCGGCTGATGGTATTGCCAATAACGGGATACAGGGCATCCACCACCGCATCCTGTTCCAGGCGAATCTGTGCCTTCAACGCTGGCCCGATTGCGGGAGCAAGCGCCTTGATCAAGGCATCCCGATCGGTTTTGATGTGGGCTGTCAGGGCACGGGATAAGTTGGGGGCGATCGCCTGCCCCATCGCTTCAGGGGCGGCTTTGCTGCTAAGAGCAATACTGTTAGGCATAATTGGGGCCAGCACCGCGGCCATGGTAGCCGGTTCTTGTTGGATCTTGCTCGTCAAAGCGATCTCCATCAGCCCTACCGCAAGCGCTGAAAAATCTTGTCTAGACTCCGCCACCTCCATTTTGAGCAGTTCCACAATCACTGGTCGCAGCCAAGCATTTAATGCCGTTGGATCTGAAACCTGGTGGGCCAATTGGGAAAGCTTTTGCTCCAACCCACGGCATTGCTGATCAAGGGTATGGTGGCGCTGTCGTAAGTCTGAAAATTGGGGTTCCAACAGCAGGGTCTGCAGCCGCTCAAAAGGGCTCTCTAGACTGTCGGATTCTGGGGCTCCCATCAATTTTATTTACCGTTTCTGGTTGCGGCCACATCTGCTGCGGCTACAACATCATTCAAATCCATAGGAAGTTCTGGAATTAGCTCAGCCCCCTTCAGTCGCATGGCCATTTCCATCAAGAGTTCAGCCATGCTATCCCGCGACACCTTCGCATCCTGAAGCTTATTCACATGCTGCTCTAGCCCTTCCATGACTTGGGTACGCAACTCCCGCATTGCATCATGCAGATTATCTTTTGAGGTCAGCAGGTCTCGACGCAAATCTGCAACTTGGGCGTCAATGGCTTCATCAAGACGCTGCACGTTATTGGTGAGTTTTTGGCTGACTCGACCCACCTCTTGGCGAATGCTATCGGCCTCTTCCTCGTGGTTTTGGTCTAAGGCTTTGAGCTTTTTCTCTAAGGTGGCCGTCATCGCCCGCAATTCCGTCAAGACCGAGTCACGGGTCTGATCAATGCGATCGCGAGTGTCTTCTTTCAAAGCAACGAGATCCGCTTCTAGCTTTTCGAAACGACCGTTATAGTCGCGAATTTGGTTGCCAAATAAAATGTCACGGACCTGATCGATATTGCCACCAGCTTCTATCGGTTTGCCTTGGGAGTTGCTTGTCATTTCAGTACAGGATGGGATGAACGTTGTGTGTTTGATAAACAACCAGAGAAAACGCTGTAATCGAGCTGATCATCAACAGATAATTTGAAAAATCATCAAGGCGACAGCACTGGATTTTAAAATTTGCCTCAACAATGCTCTTTACATAGGAGTTGTAATGCGGCTTCTAAAGTGGATTGGTCTAGGCTGATCACGGAATGTATCACTGAAAATCAGCCTACTCCCCTCATTGATTTATGGGCTAGTTCAAATAATAGGTCAGGTCAAGGGAATCGTCAGGGCAATAAATAGCGCTCCTAAATGGAGGGTACACATAAATGTCATAAATGCTCAGTACGCTCCTTTATATCACTGCCTAAGGTTGGCTGGAGTTCCATGAAAAGTGCTTACGACGAAGAATTAACCCTAATTCAGGAATTTGTTCAGGGCCGGATTGAGCCCATAGTTACGGGGGCGCTACAGGTTTGGTCCTTGTGTGACAAGGCTCAGATGTTAGTTCGCTATGGGCAGCCTCTTGCGATCTCTGACTGGCAACAAGATTCGACTCAAATTCAGGTATACCGCCATTCCGGCTACGCAGCCATACTTGCTCAACTGCTGGTCGCCAATGCATTTGTACCTGTCTATACTGAAGCCTTAGAGAAGTTGATTCCCTACCGCCCTACATCAACGCTCATTCGATAAGCGTTTTGACACAACTCTTTCACACCTGTCCCCTATTATCCGGGCAACGAATTAGAAGGTGATGGTGTGACTGAGCTGCTGAACCCCCAATTACCGGTTTCTACTTCAGAGACTCATTCCCAGACACTCGTCATTGTGGGGGGGCAACGTCTTAAGGGAGAAGCCCCAATTAGCGGGGCTAAAAATTCTGCTCTGGTCATTATGGCTGGGGCGTTGCTTTGTAGTGAAGGCTGCCGAATCCGCAACGTGCCTGATTTGACCGATGTTAGCAGTATGGTTCAGATCTTGGAAGCCCTTGGGGTGACTGTGCAGCGCCACAAGGATTTTTTAGAGATTGACAGTCGCTATATCGATGAATGCACTGCCCCCTATGAGTTGGTCAGTCAACTGAGGGCCAGCTTCTTTGCCTTTGGTCCTCTGCTGGCACGATTAGGAACCGCCCAGATGCCTCTACCAGGGGGGTGTGCGATTGGAGCACGTCCTGTGGAGTTACATGTCAGGGGTCTACAGAAAATGGGGGCTCAGATTCAGACTGAGCACGGGGTCATACATGCTGTTGTGCCGACTGCTAACCGTCGTTTGCAAGGGGCACGTATCCACTTGGATTTTCCCAGTGTAGGTGCTACCGAAACGCTAATGATGGCGGCCACCTTAGCGGAGGGGGAAACCCTGATTGAAAATGCCGCTCAAGAACCAGAAGTGGTCGACTTAGCGAGTTTTTGCCGAGCCATGGGGGCTCAAATTCGAGGGGCCGGTACTAACACCATCCAAGTTCTAGGGATGCCAAAGCTTCATGCCGTGGACTGGAGCATCATTCCCGATCGCATAGAGGCAGGGACATTTCTGTTGGCAGGAGCCATTACCCAGTCTGAAATTGCTGTGGCCCCAGTTATGCCCAATCATCTCTCTGCGATTACTGCCAAGCTAGAAGATATGGGCCATCAGGTCCTAGAAGATGGCCCCAATCGTCTTCGTCTTTGCCCCACGGCCCAACCTCAGGCGGTAGATATTGAGACCTTGCCTTTTCCAGGGTATCCCACCGATATGCAAGCCCCCTTTATGTCCCTCTTGGCGACCAGTGCGGGCAGCAGCACGATTACCGAAACCGTATTCGAAAACCGCATGGGCCATGTCGGTGAACTCAAACGCATGGGGGCTGACATTCACCTGCTGGGCAACCATGCTGTTATTCAAGGGGTGCCACGCCTCTCTGGAGCCCCGGTCATGGCAACGGACCTTAGGGCTTCAGCGGCGTTAGTTTTGGCAGGATTAGCTGCTGAGGGCAAAACCACCGTCCATGGCTTACACCACCTTGATCGCGGTTATGAAAACTTCGATCAAAAATTGCGCGATTTAGGGGCCGATATCCGTCGTACTTGAGCTATCCTCCCGAGTCTTTCATCCCGAGTTCGATTTGTTAAGGGATCGTTGCTTGGGGGTTAAAACCTTGATTTGGAGAGGGTTATGGCTTGCTCCGATAGCAGCTCCCAGATAACGACAAACAGATTCTGGAGCTTTACACACATTTGTCACAACTGGTTATTACTGTTGCTGAGAATCAGGAACTTGATACTTTCTCGGGGGTTGCCCGTGACCCATTTTCATCTTCCAATCCAAGCGTCACAGCAAAATCCTTTATGCTTTCCCGAAGTGTGACCAGAGATTTTGAGTGACTTCTTAACCTCCAGATGTTTGTTCCTGTGGCGGTTTGTGTATGTTCCCTGGTGGCAAGGCGAACTTTTTTCCTGGTAAGGAGTTCTTTGTGGATTTCAATCTTATTCTCAATAGTGCGATCGAGATTTTGATCGCCGTCGGCTTAAAAATTGTTGGGGCAATCATCTTTTGGTTTGTGGGCCGCTGGCTAATTGGCATTGCCATGAAGCTGATCACCCGTGCCTTTCGCACCAGCAATATTGAAGAGACGCTGCTGGTTTATCTAAAGGCCACCCTTGGGGTGGTGCTTAATTTAGTGTTGATTGTGGCCATTCTCGGCTTCTTCGGCATTGAAACGACTTCCTTTGCGGCGCTGCTGGCCGCTGCTGGCATTGCCATCGGTGCGGCTTGGAGCGGGTTGTTGGCCCATTTTGCAGCAGGTGCTTTTTTAGTCATTTTTCGACCCTTTAGAGTGGGAGACTTTATCACTGCTGGGGGCATTACTGGCACAGTCCACGAGATTGGCCTGTTTGTGACCACCGTTGACCAAATGGATAACGTCCGCACCATTGTGGGCAACAATGTTCTGTTTTCAGACGTCATTCAGAACTTTTCGACCAATTCCTATCGCCGGGTTGATCTGGTTGCACAACTGAACCATGACGTTAACCACAACCACGCGATTTCCCTCTTCAAGGAGAAGTTAGCTGGCATTGCCCATGTCATGGTGGATCCAGCCCCAGATGTAGAAATTCTGGAGTTTACCCCCATGGGACCAGTATTGGCGGTGCGCCCCTACTGCAGCAATGACCACTACTGGCAGGTTTATTTCGACACGAATAAGATGATTCGCGAGACCTGTATGGAGGCGGGTTTCTCAGCTCCAGAGCATCATTTTTCACTGGTTCAAAAGGCCGCTTAATATGGCGACCCAATTCACAGGTGGCCCAATGTGTAAGGTGATCTGCCACCCTTGATTACGCTTAGAGTGTTCCAGCTAATGACTTGTCCAAACATCAGTCAAGGATTGATTCATTTGTCTAGACAACACCCGTTCGGCATCATAAAAGCCGGGATGCTTTTTTAGATGGAATACTCTGAGGTGTTTTTCATGGAAGTCATAGGAGGCAGATATTTCCCTAATAGTGGGAAATAAATTTTGGAGCCTTACACACATTTTTCACAACTGGTCATTACTGTTTCTAAGTATCAGGGATTCGATATTACGGGGTTAGCCCACGCCCCGTTTGTATCTACCACTCAATGCGTCACTGGAAATCTTCCCATGCCCTCCCGAAGCATGCCCAAAGATTTCTGGTGACGTCCTCAAAATCCAGATTTATTCCCGTTTCGGTTTGTGTGTGTTCCCTATGGATCAAGCCCAGCCTCGGCTCTCTATCGATCAAGCCTATTTACAAGGTGGAAGCTATGAGATTCTGGCCGTTTTATTCAAAGGCAGTTTTTTTATCACCGGTTGAGGGGAGAGAGCACAGCTACGCGACTGCAAAGCTTGAATCAGGCTTTAAATCGGCAATCTGATCTAGAAATCTATCAGGACCTAGTCGAACATCGGTTCTTAGCTGGCGTGCAAACTGCCCAGCTCACTATGTCCAACAGTGCCAAAATTTCAGCTTGTTAGCCAAGATATGGCGTAACGCCCCTGATACCCATAAGATATCGATCAGTTTCCCCAGGCTGTGGAAAACCTTGGGGAAATCTGTCCGTATCCTGGAATACAACTTAATCTTGTTTGCAGAAAGGGGCAATTTCTAGTAGTCCAGCTCTTCCTCGTATTCCGTTACCTTTTTCTTTTGAGGAATGTTGACCGGTGGGGCTTTGTAGGGCTCTGCCTCATCCTCAGTCCAGACATCAGCCGTGACATCTTTGTAGTCGGCATCATAATCGCCATCGTCGTCAGACCAGTTGTCTGCAGGCGGCTCAGCGGCTTGGTAAACCCGTTCAGTCCGTTGGCGCGGCTCTACTGGTACCGGTTCAGGTTCCCCCCAATCATCTTCAGTCCATCGATCTTGGACGACGGGCGGACGCTGTTCTACGACCGGTCGCTGATAGTCTCGCCGGGGCTCTACAGGAGTTTGTACACCAGAGGGCAATTGATTCGCGGTTGAAACCGGCATGATGTACTCGCTGTCATCATCCCGTTCCCAGGGGGCACGGCCAATGCCGAGTCGATCCAGAATGCCGACGCTAAGCTGCACCAATTTTTCTTCTGCCCCTTCAAAGACAATCAGGCGATCGGGGCCGCTGCTGGCAATTTCGGTGATCGGTAACTCGTAGGTGCTAATCACCTGATCCGGGATTTGGGGTAGCCCAAAAGAGGCAATCACGATGGATTCGAGCTTGCCGGTAATCACATCAAATTTAAAATCTCGGACCTTACCGAGCATCTCCCCTGACTCAGTTACCACCTCGGCGTTGGTGAGTTTGCTGTAGGGGGCCAGACTCACGTTGTCCTCGATCGCCGTTTCATCATCTACGAGGATCACATCCCCCATTTGCCGGATGCTGCTCAGCAGCATCACCTGTTCATCGCCGGTCATCACCCCTGGAATAATCGTTTCCCGCAAGCCCAGGGCGACGATTTCACCGCGATCTACATCCACCCAGATTTGGCTCACGACCCCCAGGCGCTTCCCGTTGCTGCGGGTAATGATCTGAGTTCCGAGAAAATCAGATCGCTGGTAAAACTGGTCGTAGGAAGAGGTCATGGCCCGGTCCAAATAGCGGCAATGGAGCCTTGGTTAAAGTCAAAGATTGATCATATCCGAGAATCTGCACCTTAACAGATCTACATAGAGACGCTTTATCGATGATGCGCTTAAAGCGCTCTACTTTTAAACGCTCTACACCTTTAAGCGCTTTACATAGATGCACTCTGAGCCTCTAGGTTAATGCCCAAGACTTGGGTATAGGCCCCCCGTGCTTGAGTGACGCCAATGGTGCGCTGGGCGGCTTCAATCATGGGGCGACGCAGACTGACCACAATGAACTGAGCCTGTTGGGCCTGGTGCTTGATCATTTTAGACAGGCGCTCGACATTTGCCCCATCCAAAAACATATCGACCTCATCAAAGGCATAGAACGGCGAAGGGCGATAGCGCTGTAGGGCAAAGATGAAGCTTAAGGCCGTCAAGGATTTCTCACCCCCAGACATGGAGGCCAGTCGCCGCACCTGCTTGCCCTTGGGATGGGCCACCAGGTTTAAGCCGCCGTTGAAGGGATTTTGGGGATCATCCAGTTGTAGATAACCATCGCCATCAGAGAGCTGGGCAAAGATGGCCTTGAAGTTTTCGTTGACGGCGTCAAACGCTTCCTTGAAGGCTCTTTGGCGCAGGGTGGTGAAGTTTTCGATGCGCAGCAGCAGCTCGGTACGTTCTTCTTCTAGGGTAGTGAGTTTATTCGAGAGTTCTTCTAAGCGTTCCTGAGTCTGGTTGTACTCCTCCAGGGCCAACATGTTGACCGGTTCTAGGGCCTCTAAACGGCGCTGCAGGGACTTCATTTGGTGACGCACCGCCTCTAGATCCACCTCTGCTGGAATTTCAGGCAAGGGTTCGGGTAGTTCAGCAGCCTGGGTTTCTAGCTCCGTTTGCAGTTCTACAAGCTGCTGCTGGTGTTCTTGGCGGGCTTCGATCGCCTTTTGGTGCTGCCACTCCAACTGCTGCTTTTGGGTTTGCTGCTCCCGCAGATGGTGTTCGCAGCGATCGCGCTTGGTCTTTTCAGTGGCCAGGGTTGCTTCGAGGGCGGCTAGGGAATGACGGGTTTGGGCAATCTGCTGTTCTAGATCGGCTTGCTGCTGCTTCAGGGCTTGGCGCTGACTGTCCTGCTGAACTTGCTGCTGTTCAAGGGCCGCTAGAGTGGTTTGGGTTTGCTGTTGGGTGAGGGTGAGGCGATCTCGCTGGGCCTGACTCTCTTGCAGGCGGCGTTCGGCCCCTTGCAGGGCCTGCTGGCGATCGCTGAGTTGGGCTTCTAGGGTTTGCACTGCCGCTTGGGCCTGCTGCCAAGCTTGATGAGTCTGCGATTGCTCCAGTTCATCTAGATGCGCCCGCTGGGCCTGGAGGGCGCTTTCTTGCTCAGGGATGAGGGTGGCAAGCTTAGCTAAGCGACCTTGAGCGCTGGCAAGTTCCTGTTGATATTGCCCCAGACGGCTTTGGGCCTGCTGCTGTTGTTGTTCAAGCTGCTGTTGTTGCCGCTGCTGCTGCTGGGTTTGCAGTTGAGATTCCCGATGCTGTTGACGGGTCTCGATCAAGGCTTGGGAGGCGGCCTTAACGGCGGCGCTGGCGGCGGCAATGCGCTGTTCACAGTGGGTCAGAATTTGGCTGAGTTCTGCCAGCCGCCGTTTTAGGGCGATCGCCTCTTCAGATTCGCCGGGATCCACCGTACCGAAATGGAGCCGTCCCCGCCGTTGACTGAGGCTGCCCCCGGTCATGGCACCACTGCTTTCCAGGAGTTCCCCTTCTAGGGTGACCATGCGAAATTGCCCAATGTGGGAGCGCGCTTCGGCCAGGGTTTCAAAGACCGCCGTGCCGCCAAAGACAAAGGCAAATACCTTTTGATAGCAGGGCTCACAGTCAATCAAGTTAACGGCGTAGTCAACCAATCCGTCGGGCCGCTTCCAGTCTGGAATCGGCGTGAACTTAGGCACGCGGATGGAGTTGAGCGGCAGAAAGGTGGCGCGTCCAGCCCGTTGGCGTTTGAGTAGGTTGATGCCTTGGGCGGCGACCCGATCATTCTCCACCACTAGATAGCCGAGTCTCGCCCCTGCCGCGATTTCTAAGGCCAGTTGAAAGCGGGGATCAACCCGTCCCAACTGGGCCACCAGGCCACAAATATCTGGCAAACCGCTATCTAGCAAGAGCTGGGTGGCTTGGGTACCCTGGCTTTCTTGTAGGGCTTGGGTCTGGGCTTCTAGGCGATCAAGTTGTCGCTGCTTGTCCCGTTGCTCTTGCAGGAGGCGTTGATGGGTTTCCCGCTGGAGCTGCAGCTCTTGCTCCGCCTGGGCCAAGGTTTCGGCCTGGGTTTGGACGGCGGTTTCCAAGTGGGCAGGGCTACCTCCGGTTTCAGTCGGGCTAAGCTCTGCCAATTCGGCAGTAATCGTCTGTAGTGAACCCTGTAAAGTCTCGATTTGCTGGGTGAGCTGGCTCACCCGCTCTTGCAACCGCACCTGTTCTGCCCGCAAGGGTTCTAACACTTTCAGGCGGTCTTCAATGGCTTTGCGATCGCGGGTTTGTTCTTCTACCCAAGCCTGGGAGGCGTTGGCAATCTCTCGGGTGGCGTTCCGCTTTTCGATTAGGGCCTGCTGGGCCTGAGCTACGGATCCCTGCAACTGGCGCAATTCCCCTTGACTGAGGGATTGAATATCGGCCTCTAGATTGGCCTGGGTTTGCTGGTGCTGCTGGCGATCAATCTGAGCCTGCCGAATCTGGGCGGCGATGCCCTGTTGGGCCTCGGTCAACGATTGGGTCTGACGGTGGAGCTGCCGTAGCTCCGCCTCCTGGGTGGCCACCTGGCTCTGTAGGGCTAGGTATTCATCTTCCCCGAGTGCCTTGACGCGAGCATTAAGGGTATCTAGGGTGGCTGTTGTGGTAGCCAAGGCCTCATTCAAGGCTTGAATCTCTGCGGTGAGTCGAGTGGCCGTGGCTTCATCCGTCTGGATTTGTTTGCATACGGCATCAATCTGACGCTGCTGAGTTTGCCACAGCCGCACCTGCTCCCACTGGGTGCGGAGCTGCAATTCACCCTTGAGGCGCTGATACTTTTCGGCCTTGAGGCGATCTTGAGCGAGGCGATCGCGCTGCACAATCAACTCTTTTTCAACAATGCGGAAGCGCTCTTCTCGCTCGTGAACCACGTCTAGCTTGTCGCTCGCCTGCCGAATTTTGCGATCAAAGGAGGCCACCCCAGCTAACTCATCAATGATCTCCCGCCGCTCTCGGGGGTTCATTGAGATAATGCCGGTGACATCCCCCTGCAGTACAACGTTGTAGCCCTCAGGGTAAATGCGAAAGCGCTGGAGCTGCTCGTGCAACTGCGTTAGGGTGCAGGGCTCACCATTGATGTAGTAATTAGAGGTATAGGTGCCTTGACTGGTCACCCGCAATCGTCGGGTGACAGTCCACTCCCGATTAACAGGTAGAGGTACGACGTTATCGCCAGGACCCGGTTGATTGCCCTGACTAGGATTGTCGCCATTTAGGTCGGCTTTTTGAGCTTCTGCTTGATCCAGCGGCGGAATTTCAGCTGATCCCTCAGCGCCATGATCCTCAATGCCGTTTGTTGGCGACCCATCCTCATCTGCCAACAGCTCTGACGTCATGTCACTGATATCAAAGGTGACGGTCACGCTCGCTTCTGAGGTGGTACGTCGCCCCATTTGACTCTGGTTAACCAAGTCGGGCAAGCGATCGGCCCGCATGCCTTTAGAACTGGCCAACCCCAGCGCAAACAAAAGCGCGTCCAAAATATTGGACTTCCCTGAGCCATTGGGTCCAGAGATGACCGTAAACCCATTCAGCAGCGGCACTGATGCCGTGCCACCGAAGGATTTGAAATGGGACAACTCAACGCGCGTAATGTGCACTGACCAGGAATACCATAGGAAGTACTAAGACAAGCGTACTAATTTAATAGTACTAATAAATTGACGCCTTGAATAGAACTCTGACAGGCTCAACAGGCATGTATGGAATAAGCCCCTTCAACCTATAAAAGACACCCCAGCCATAGCGTCTCACGAGGGATTTTAGGGCTTCTCGGCACTAGGCTAGAGGGAACGGTCCAAAAACTCAAGTAAATGTTGCCTAAATTGCGCAAACCGATAGATCTTGAGGCCGATTTAGTGTAGTCGCAGCCTGGGTTAAATGCCAGGATCGGCGGCTGAATGGCAAAATTCCGGAAAGCCATCCATGGGGTGGGGATTCTCGCTAGGATGCCGGCACGGGGTCTGACCTGTATGGGGAGTTTAAATGAGTTCTAAGGTTAGTCCATTAACGCAGCCCGTTATCCTCGGCTTTGATCCAGGCCGGCAGAAATGTGGCGTCGCGGTCATGGGGCTAGATCGCCAGATCTATCACCATGAAGTCATCGCCTCGGACAAAGCACTGCCCAGTATCGTCGCCCTACAGCAGCACTACCCTGTCACCCTCTTGGTAATGGGCGATCAAACCACTGCCCGCCAGTGGAAAGATAAGCTGGCTGCTCACTTGGAAGGTCTGCGAATTGTCTTGGTGGATGAACGATATAGCACCCTAGAAGCGCGCGATCGCTATTGGCAAATGTATCAACCCCAGGTTTGGCAACGGCTGCTCCCCAAAGGACTGCGGATCCCGCCCCGCCCCATTGACGATATCGTCGCCATCCTGCTGATCGAGCGCTACCTGAGTCGCCTGACCGACGATTAGAAACAAGGTTGTTGGGCTATAGCTTGGCCCGAATCGTAAACGTGTAGTCTCCGCCAGGTTCGAGCTGGTAATCAAATCGTTCTAGAAAACGTCCTAAAGGTTCCTTAATTAAGGCACGTCCCAGAGACGGCTCGATCATCAACTGCCCCTGGGGAAACTGCCACCGAAATTGCCAGGTATAGGCACTGGCACAGACCTCCCCCTCTAAACAACCCTGTTGCCAGGATTGATGGATAATGCGCACATGGGCGATAGTTTCAGGTAGGGAGCGACGCTGGGTCATTTGTGCAACAAGAATTCCGATTGTATAGGTGACAGTCTTTAGAGCAGCAGTTGCACGGCTGACTCATAGCTACCATAACGGCCTAGGCCAGGATGGTCTACAAATTTGAATCGAAACCAGCACTGTCTAGCCAAGGGGGAGACAAAGGCGGTAGCCTAGGAAAACGCGGAATCCCCTTCATCTACTGAGGACTCAGCCAATTGGGATGAGGGTTACAGTTGGGGATCATCCGACCCATTGCCGCATTTAACCCCACTGGAAACGCGCGTGCCCAAGGTAGGCATCATCTTCAATGACGTTAAGCCCGTTGCCTGCCAAGTGGCTCAACACTGGCAAGACAAGCTACAGGCTCAGGGCTATCAGGTTGTCCCCGTAACAGGTGAAGGGGGGCTCTTAGGCTACTCCATGCCCGATCGCCCCCTTTGCCATACTCCGATCGAGAACCTGGTGCCTTCCGGGTTTGATCGCGACATGGAATTTGCCCTAGTGCTGGGCGGTGATGGCACGGTACTTTCAGCCTTTCGCCAGGTGGCTCCAGCCGGTATTCCGCTGCTGACCATAAACACCGGCCACATGGGCTTTTTGACGGAAGTCTATCTAAATCAACTGCCCCAAGCGATGGAGCGGGTGCTGGCGCAACAGTATCACATCGAAGAGCGAGCCATGTTGGTGGTGCGGCTTTTCCATGAGGAGGCGTTGATCTGGGAAGCCCTCTGCCTGAATGAAGTCGTCATTCATCGAGAACCCCTGACCAGCATGTGCCACTTTGAAGTAGCGGTCGGTCACCATTCCCCCGTGGATATCGCGGCTGATGGGGTGATTATTTCAACCCCGACCGGTTCGACCGCCTACTCCCTTTCTGCGGGAGGCCCAGTGATCACCCCAGGGGTACCTGTCACCCAGTTGATTCCCATTTGTCCCCATTCCCTCGCGTCACGGGGTTTGGTGTTTCCAGACAGCGAGCCCATCCAAATCACGTCGGCCAATCCCGACCCGTTGGTGATGGTGGTGGATGGCAATGCCGGCTGCTACGTCTTACCGGGCGATCGCGTTGAAACCCGGCGTTCACCCTACCCGGCTCGGTTCTTACGATTACAAGATCCCGAATTTTTCAAAGTTCTGCGTGAAAAACTGGGTTGGGGCCTGCCCCACATTGCCAAACCCACCTCCGTAGAGCTGCCCTAGCGCACAATTAGGGCACATTTCATGGGCGGTAAACAGCCTGGGGCAAGTCCTGCTGAATGGGGCTGTAGTCCAAGGACCTCAGTTTTAATCGACCCTAGCCCTTAGAGAGCCCCTGCCTTGACCGCGCCCCCGCACACTTAGCCCAATCGCCTCTGTGAAACGGTTAAAAATACCCCGCGTTTTTTTCGGCTGGTATTGCAGGCGAC
>ERZ1740060.684-NODE-684-length-15394-cov-21.932134_pt1 | contig 15394 bp, 13 predicted proteins | sample MGYA00581743_ERZ1740060 | MGnify/ENA primary metagenome ERZ1740060 (study PRJEB43018, sample SAMN04849235) | marine metagenome | isolation source: floating plastic debris | place: Pacific Ocean | collected 2008-08-27 | study: EMG produced TPA metagenomics...
GATTATTCGCAGGCAGCATCCAGATGTCGATATCCAGACCAATCTGGTGCGAGCGGTGCCCCGTCAGCATCGGCCCACCCCGCGGCTGCGAAATGTCGCCGATATAAAGCCCGTTCCAACCCGGTTGCCGGGCCGCCTTCGCGCTCAGGTCCTTGATGAAATCAATCGTTTCCGGATGCCCCCAATTGCGGTTCCGCGAGAGCCGCATCGCCTGCCATGTCGGCCCTGTCTCGGCCAATTGCACGCCGCCCGCCATACAGCCTTTCGCATAGCCGCCAAAGGGCGCTGCCTTATGCGGCGAGGCGACTTTCTCGCGTCCGAAATATTGCTTGGCTTCGGTCTGTGCGGTGGCTGGAAGCGCCAGACCAAGCGCGATCAGGAGGGCTGCAGCGATGCGAACCATGTCTTGCGATCTCCTTCGGGTTCAACCCAGCGTAACAGAAAGAGACCAATGAGAAAGAGCAGAATGATCGGCGACACTCCGATGCGCGGAGAGTTGGTCAAATAGCTGACAATCCCGATCAACGCCGGCGCCAGAAACGCCGTCGCCTTGCCCGACAGTGCGAAAAGCCCAAAGGCTTCGGTCGGGCGATCCGGATTGGCATGCCGCACCATCATCGACCGCGACGCCGCATAAAGCGCGCCCCCTGCGCCGCCAATGGCCGCGCCGCAGACGTAGAAAATGATATCCGGCAGCGATGAGCCTTCGGCCAGCGGCATCCCGAACAACATCTCGCGGCTCATCCCGACGATCACAACGCAGACCGTAATCAGGATGAGGATGGTGAAGATAATCACCGGTTTCGGCCCGAGTCTCCGATCAAAGAGCCCCCCCACATAGGCGCTGACCGCCGCCGTGATTGCGCCCACAATCCCGAAGACACCGATCATGATGATCGACCAATCCAGCACCAGCGTCGCATAGACGCCACCGAACCCATAAAGCGCATTCAGCGCATCACGATAGAACATTGACGACAGCAGATAGGCCGCGAAGCTCCGCCGCTTGAGGATATTGCGCAGCGTCTTGCCCAACTGCCGCAGCGCATCGCGTATCTTGTCGCCTTCAACGCGGGGCTTCGGGGCCTCCCGCACCCACAGGAAAAACGGGATCATAAAGATCAGATACCATATCGCCACAAACGGCCCGACAAACCGCGTGCCCTCCCGCTCTGCTGCATCAAAGCCCAGCAGCGGGTCCATCCCGATCAGGGTCTTGCCCGTGTCGTTTTCCGCAAAAAGGGTGAGCATTATAATCAGGCTCAAAACCCCGCCCCAATAGCCGATCGACGCCCCTTTGCCCGACAAATGCCCCACCTCGGCATCATCGCCCAACGAGGGCAGGATCGCATTTGTAAAGATCAGCGCAAACTCTGCGCCCACAAAGGCAATACCAAACGCGATCAGCGCAAACCACAGGCCACCGCCATCAGGCGTCAGGCTCCACAACGCCCAAGCGCCGCCCACATACATGACCGAGAACGCGATGATCCAAGGCATCTTCTTGCCCGCACTATCCGCAACAGCTCCCAACAATGGCGCCGAAAACGCGATGAACAAACCGCTCACCGTCTGCCCAAGCGACCACATGCTTTGTGCGCGCGCATCCGCGACCTGTTCGGTCAGCCCGCCATCCATCAGCGCTTGTGTGGCAATCGCAGCAAAGTAAGGCCCGAAGATAAACGTCAGAAGCAGCGTGTAGAAAGGCTGCGTCGCCCAGTCGAAGGCAATCCACCCCCAAATGCGCTTTTGCGCGGAAATTTCGGCCATGCACCCCTCCGTTTGAGCGGATTAAGACAGGCCGATCCCCGTCGCGCAACGCTTCATTGCATCGGGGGCCAGGGCCGTTCTGCATCAGCCGCGATCCAAGCAGCAATCCACGCAGGCACGGCAGGGCTGGGCGCAGGCTTGCCCAATGCTGCCAAAGCCGTCTCAGGGGCCACGATCCCGTTGCGATCTGTGATGGCCGACCGGTAAAGCGCGTGGTTCGCACACTCCCCGTTCGTCTTCCACATCGACTGTTCCAGATAGACGAACTTGTCGTCCCAGCAGACCGCGCGGCTGCGCATCTCGACCCGCTCGAACATGCGGACCCGCCGCCTATAGCGCACCGAGACACCGGCCATCGTCAGGCTCCACTTCTTCTCGCGCAACAGCCGGATCAACCCGACCCGCCGCGCCAAAGGCAGCCGCCCCATATCGTAAAGCGTCAGCGTGCGCCCGTTGTTCAGCTCCATCCACAAGTCAATGTCCCATGGCCAGCAAATATGCTGTGAGACATGGGTGCCCGTCAGATCAAGCGGAGCATCCTTGCGGTGCACGAAGAACTGGTAGGCAAGGCGAATGAAGGGATACATGCGCGAGACGGTATGTAAGTTGACGTTCACGTCAACCATGACCTCGCGGTATGCTTGCGCTTTGGCGGCCTGCGCCCTACCTAGAACGCAGACAAAAAGGGGTGCCCATGCAATCGCTTTACCAAATCATCATGCTGATCCTTGATGTGGCGTGGTTCATCATGATCGCGCATATCATCATGAGCTGGCTCATCAGCTTTCAGGTGCTCAACCTCTATCAGCCGATCGTGAACAACATCTGGAACGGTCTGAACCGCCTTTTAGAGCCGATCTACGGTCCGATCCGCCGTATCCTTCCCGATACTGGCGGGCTGGACCTCGCACCGTTGGTCGCCTTCATCGGTCTCATCGCGATCCGCATCATCCTGCAAAACAACGTCGCACTTTTCCTTTAACTTCGGACTTGTTCACCGAATCTTAGTGTGGGAGTCTCACACCCAAAGAGCGGTAAACAACGAACAGGTCCTATGCCCCAAGCGCAACAGCTTCTGGCGGAAGTCTTCGGATTCGACGGCTTTCGCCCCGGTCAGGAAGAGATCGTGGAAGCTGTCACAGCCGGTCAAAACACCCTTGCGATCATGCCCACGGGCGGCGGGAAATCCTTGTGTTTCCAACTGCCTGCTTTGTGCCGCGACGGCGTGACCGTCGTCATCTCCCCCCTCATCGCCCTCATGCGCGATCAGGTCCATGGGCTGCAACAGGCGGGCGTCGCTGCAGGCGCTTTGACCTCTGGAAACACGCCCGAAGAAACCGATGCCGTCTGGGATGCGCTTGAGCGCGAGGAACTCAAACTCCTTTATATGGCTCCCGAACGCCTTGCCGCGGCCAGCGCGTTTACCATGCTCAAGCGGATCAACGTCAGCCTCATCGCCGTGGACGAGGCGCATTGCGTCAGCCAATGGGGCCACGATTTCCGCCCCGACTACCTGCGGATTGGTGAGCTGCGCCGCGCTCTCGACGTGCCGCTTGCCGCCTTCACCGCCACGGCCGATCCCGAAACCCGCGATGAAATCGTCACGCGTCTGTTCGATGGTCATTCGCCGCAAACCTTCCTGCACGGGTTCGACCGTCCGAATATCCATCTCGCCTTTGCCAACAAAGACAGCCCGCGTCGCCAGATCCTCGACTTTGCCGACGCCCGGAAAGCCCAATCCGGCATCGTCTATTGCGGCACCCGCGCCAAAACCGAAACGCTGGCGCAAGCGCTCCGCGAAACGGGTCACTCTGCCTGCCACTATCACGGCGGGATGGAGGCAGAAGATCGCCGCATCGTCGAGCGCCGCTTCCAGCAGGAAGACGGCCTGATCGTTGTCGCCACCGTCGCCTTCGGAATGGGCATCGACAAACCCGACATCCGCTGGGTCGCTCACGCTGACCTGCCCAAATCCATCGAAGCCTACTATCAGGAAATCGGTCGTGCTGGTCGCGATGGCGCACCTGCCGAAACGTTAACCCTGTTCGGTCCCGAAGACATCCGCCTCCGCCGCTCGCAAATCGACGAAGGCTTGGCACCCCCTGAACGCCGGGCTGCCGATCACGCCCGGCTCAACGCGCTTCTTGGTCTGGCCGAAGCGCTCAAATGCCGTCGCCAAACCTTGCTGGGCTATTTCGCCGAAACGTCGGAGCCTTGCGGCCATTGCGACCTCTGCGACACGCCGCCCGAAACCTTCGACGGCACTGTCGCCGTCCGCAAAGCCCTTTCCGCCATCCTGCGAACCGAGGAATGGTTCGGCGCGGGTCATCTGATCGACATCCTGCTGGGCAATCAGACCGACAAGGTTAGCGCGCGCGGTCATCACAACCTGCCCACCTTCGGCGTCGGCACCGAATACGACAAACGCCAGTGGCAGGCCGTGTTCCGCCAAATGATGGGCCACGATCTTGTCCGCCCCGACCCTGATCGCCACGGCGCGCTGCGCATGACCGAGGCCGCCCGCCCGATCCTGCGCGATGAAGCCACGATCGAGCTGCGCCGCGACACGATCAAAGCCGCCGGTAAACGCCGCCCCGCCGTGAAAACGCTTGTCTCTGACGAAGACGCGCCACTGCTGTCCGCGCTCAAAGCCAAGCGTCGCGCACTGGCCGAGGCTGCTCGCGTCCCCGCCTACATCATCTTCAATGACCGCACCCTGATCGAGATGGCTGAAAAACGCCCTGCCGATCTGGACGGAATGGCAGGCATTGGCGGCGTCGGCGCGAAGAAGCTGGAAAGCTACGGCAAAGCGTTCCTCGAAGTCATCAACGGTGCGGTCGAAGAAACCCACCCCGCCCGTCGCAAGCTCGCTGGCCGCAACGAAGGCTCGATCTACGACCGCCTTCTTGAAGTGCAGGCTGACCTCTCCCGTGGCCCCGATGGCGTTGACAAACCGCTGAGCTGTTCCGCGTCGCTTCTTGCCAAAGTCGCCAACACCAAGCCGCGCGATCCCAACACGCTGACCCGCATCCTAGGCGAACGCCGGGCCGAGCGGTTTGGCGATGCCTTCCTCGATATCCTCCGCGAGGCTTGAGGCTGCCGCCTAACCCGCTAAATAAGGCAAAACGCTGACGAAGGGGTTCCAAATGCTCGTTGTGATTTCACCCGCCAAGAAACTGGACATGGAGCCGGTCGCCGGGATCGAACCGACCAAGCCCGTGTTCCAGAAACGCGCCGTCGAATTGGCGGGTGTCGCGCGCGATCTCAGCGTGGGAGAGTTGCAAAAGCTGATGAGCATTTCCGAGAACCTCGCCAAGCTGAACGCCGACCGGTTCGCCGATTTCAAGCCGCGCCCCAAGGCGGATACCACGAAAGCCGCAGCACTTGCTTTCGCAGGCGACACCTATCAGGGGCTTGAGGCCAGCACGCTAGACAAAGACGATCTGGATTACGCTCAGGATCACCTGCGCATTCTGTCTGGCCTCTATGGTGCCCTCCGCCCGTTGGACGAAATCCAGCCCTATCGGCTTGAGATGGGGAGCCGCCTAAAAAATGAGCATGGCAACACGCTCTACGACTATTGGGGGTCCGACATCTCGAAGCTGCTCAATAAACAGGCAAAGTCCATAGGCGCCGACACGCTCGTCAACTGCGCCTCGCAGGAGTATTTCGGTGCTGTCGATCTGGATGCGCTCAAGCTGCGTGTCATTACCCCCGTCTTCATGGAAAAGAAGGACGGCAAGGCCAAGATCGTCAGTTTCTATGCCAAAAAAGCCCGTGGCGCGATGGCGCGCTTTATGATCGAACGCCGTATCGCAACGCCGGATGGCCTCAAGGATTTCGACAGCGGCGGATACGCCTTCAACGCTGATCTGTCCGAGGGTGATCGCTGGGTCTTCCTACGCGATTATCCGTCTTGAGCATCCGGGAACACAGGTAAAACCCCCTCCGGCATCACGCCTTCAATCAACTCGTAAAGCGCCTTTTTACGCACGGGTTTGGTCAGGTAATGATCCAGCCCCGCCTCCCGCAACGGGTCCGCATCGCCCTCCATCGCATGGGCCGTGACCGCACAAATTGGGATCGGATCGCCGGTCTCTATCGCGCGGATGTCGCGCGTCGCTTCCTTGCCGTCCTTATGCGGCATGGAGATGTCCATGAAGATCAGATCCGGCGCAAAGGCCTGATAACTTGCCACCGCTTCATTCCCGTCGGTCGCAAATTCCAACTCGATATCGAGACCTTTCAGCATCTTCTCCAAGACCAGCCGATTGGTGCGATTATCATCTGCCGCCAGCACCCGCATCTTGCGCAAAGGCACCTCTTTGGCGGGGCAAAGGTCATGGATCAACCCGACCAGGTCCTGCCGCATCGCGGTGCTCTGTAAATGCAGGACTGTCTCTTCGTTCTTGGCCGCCGCGTTCGGCGCAGAGGACATGACAATCGCCGGGACCGTCATCCCCGCCCGCCGCATGTCGGCGACCAGCGTTTCGCCATCGCGCGTTGCCGCGCCCAAATCGACGATCAGCAGATCGTATTCCGTCTCTTCAGCCAGCGCCAAGGCGCTTTCGCTATCCGCGCAAATGTCAGGCTCCACGCCAAGTGCCGACAGCTGCCTTGACACAATCGTCCGCGTCACCTGATCGTCTTTCACCAGCAGCACATGCTGCAACCCGGCGGGTAGGTTCAGCGGTTCGGCCTCTTGCCCTGCAAGCGCGGGCATCCGGATATACATGCCGAAACACGAGCCCACATCGACCTCGCTCTCGACCCAAATCTCGCCGTCCATCAGCTCGACCAGCTGCTTGGAGATGGCCAGGCCCAGCCCGGTGCCTTCAAACTTGCGGTTTTTCTCGTCCTCGACTTGGTTGAACTGGCCAAAAACGTGACCAATCATGTTTTCGGGAATACCAATCCCGGTGTCCTCAATGGCGATATGCACCTTCATATCCAGCGGATCTTCGCCTTCGGGATGCCCGGTCACGCGGATCAGAACATGGCCTTCGGTGGTAAATTTCACCGCATTTCCGATGATATTCGTCAGCACTTGGCGAATGCGTCCAGGGTCGCCATGAAACCCTGCGGGCAGGAACATGTCATAGTCGATCAGCAGCTCGATCCCCTTGTCTCGGGCGATCGGTTGCAACAACATGACAACCTCATGCAGGCACCGTTCCAGATCGAAATCGGTGGTGTTGAGCGTCAGCTTCTCCGCCTCGATCTTCGAGTAATCCAAGACATCATTGATGATGACCAGCAACGCCTCGCCCGAGCTTTTGATGGTGTCGACATAAAGCCGCTGTTCCTCGGTCAGTTCGCTGTCTTGCATCAGTTCGGCCATGCCAACGACGCCGTTCATCGGCGTCCTGATCTCGTGGCTCATATTGGCAAGGAAGGCCGACTTGGCGCGTGTCGCGGCCTCGGCTTCTGCATGGGCGGCGCGCAGCTCTTTCTCGTAGCGGATCGTGTCGGTGATATCGAGGGCGAGGCTCACCATATCGCCCTCACCACCCCGGCGATCCATCAGCTTGATATAGGTGTCATTCCAAAGTCTTAGCGTGATCGGCTCAATCACATCGGCTTGCCATCGCTGGGTCATCATGGCGCGCCAGTCCGTGATGCTTAGATCGCCCGTATCAACAATGCCTTCCTCGGTCAGCAACTGTAAAATCCGCACGTATGAGACACCAACAGTGACCTCTTCGAGCCCGTCAAAAACAGCGATATAGGACCGGTTAGCCGCAATCAGCTTTCCGTCATTGTCAAACACCGCAAAGCCGTCATGGATTGTTTCAATCGAATCCCACAAGCGCCGTTCCGCGATGCCCGCCTTGAGCGTCGCACGCTCCAGATCAGAGCGGACACGGGTGTTCTCATCCCGGATCTCGACAATCTCTTCGGATAGCTTCTGCGCATGCGTGCCTAGCTTCTTATTCGCGGCAAAAAGCTCCGCCTGCTTTTGTTCAAGCAGCCGCTCCGCGCTAAGCCGTGCGCGACGTTCTTCAAGCAGTCTGTTGGTGGCTGTCATGCCCGCGTCCGTCTTAGGTTGCAGCAACTTTAGGAGCAGAGGGTGAAGAACCCTTTAACCACGGCCCAAGGGGGAAGCGTTGCTAATGCGATGGCCCGCGTGCCTGCATGGAAGCAGCGCGCAATGGCGCTCAACGCAACCGCATGCAGATCGCTGCCACGCATGCCGCAATCAACGCCTATCTTCGGGCGCCAGGCGACGGTGCGCGTTGCATTGCAGCTCTCGCTCAACATCCCCGTAGTTGCCTTGTCTGATCGGCTTGGCCCCAACCGCATCTACGCCAAAATGCACGGCTTTGCCGCCACCACCGCCTGCAACTCTGATTGTCAGCGGCGCGCAACTGCCACCGCCCTCGCAGCGCTTTGATCGAGCGCCCCTTCGCATCAACGCACCCGTTGTGGCGTTCCCGCTGGACGGTGCGGTCTTGGAAAACACCGAAACCCTGACGCTCAAGATCCGCGAAGGCCATGCGCCGTTCACGGTTTTGCTGAATGGCAAACCAGTGCAAACCGGCGCCCATGCCCCTGATATTCAACTCGCTGCAGGGTTAAGCCGAGGCGCTGCAACGCTGTCGGTGATTGATGCGCGCGGACAGTCCGCCCGCACGCAAGTTTGGCTGGATTAGGGTCTAAATCCGCTCAATCGCCAACGCGATGCCCTGACCGCCGCCGATGCACATCGTAATCAGCGCTTTGGAGCCTTGGATCCGCTCCAACTCATACATCGCCTTCACTGTGATGATCGCGCCCGTGGCCCCCACCGGATGACCAAGCGCAATCGCGCCACCATTTGGGTTCACCTTTGCGGCGTCCAGCCCCAGCCCTTTGGTCACGGCCAACGCCTGTGCGGCAAACGCCTCGTTCGATTCGATGACGTCAAAATCGCTGACAGACAGACCCGTCCGGGCCAGCAAGTTCTCGACCGCGGGGACCGGGCCGATGCCCATCACCTCAGGCCGCACTCCGGCATGGGCGTAGCCCAAAACGCGGAACTTCGGCGCCAAACCAGCCTTTTCCGCCGCCTCCGCCGTGGCCAATACGACAGCGCCTGCACCGTCATTGATACCCGAGGCGTTGCCTGCCGTGACCGTGCCGCCTTTTTGGAAGACCGTGCGCAATCCGGCCAATGCCTCTGCCGTCGTGGCCTTGGGATGCTCGTCGACCTCAAACGGCACCATGTCGCGCTTCATACGCACCTCGACAGGCGCGATCTGCGAGGCAAAGTGCCCCGCCTCGATCGCGGCTGCGGCGCGTTGCTGGCTCTCCAAAGCAAAAGCGTCTTGTTGTTCACGGGTCACGTCATGCTCGGCCGCGACGTTTTCGGCGGTGACCCCCATATGACCTGTGCCAAACGGGCAGTTCAGCGCCCCCAGCATCATGTCCACCGCACCCACGTCGCCCATCTTCTGACCAAACCGGGCCGAGGGAAGAATATAGGACGCGCGGCTCATGCTTTCGGCACCACCGGCAAGCCCAAACACAGCATCGCCCAGTGTTAGAGACTGAATCACCGACACAATCGCCTGCACGCCCGACCCGCAAAGCCGGTTCACGTTCATCGCAGGAACTGTATCCGGCACGCCCGCCTGCATCGCGGCCACCCGCGATAGATACATATCGCGCGGCTCGGTGTTGATGACATGGCCGAAGACCACATTGCCGATCTGTCCGCCTTCGACGCCCGCACGCTCCATCGCGGCTTTGGCTGCCACGGTGCCCAAATCAATCGGAGCCGTCCCAGCCAGCGATCCCCCAAACGTGCCAATCGCGGTCCGTGCGCCGCCCAAAATAACGATATCGGTCATGTGGTCCCTCCAGTATCAGTCGCAAGCTATCGCGTGCGATGTCGCAAGTAACTATGACGTTTCGTCAACTCCTGTCATGATCCGGATCAAGGAGCATGTGATGAGCAACCAAATGAAAGCCCTGATGAAGGACGCGCCCATCGAAGGCTTGTCACTGGTGCGCGCGCCTGTGCCTGAAATAGGGCCCGATGATGTGTTGATCCGCGTGCGCAAAACAGGCGTTTGCGGCACCGATATCCATATCTGGAATTGGGACAGCTGGGCTGAAAGCGCGGTGCCATTGCCGCTGATTACAGGTCACGAATTCGCCGGTGAAATCGTTGAACTGGGTCGCAACGTGATCGATCTGAGCATCGGTCAGCGCGTCTCGGGCGAGGGGCATCTGATCGGGCGATCCTCCCGCGCCAGCCGGGCGGGGCGCTTTCATCTGGACCCTGAAACGCGGGGCATCGGCGTGAATGAGCAGGGGGCCTTTGCCGAGTACCTCAAGCTGCCCGCGTTCAATGTGGTGCCGCTGCCCGATGATATTTCCGACGATATCGGCGCGATCCTCGATCCGCTGGGCAACGCGGTGCACACCGCGCTCAGCTTTGATCTGGTAGGGGAGGACGTGCTGATTACCGGGGCTGGTCCCATCGGGATCATGGCCGCCGCCGTCGCCCGCCATGTCGGCGCGCGGCATGTGGTGATTACGGATATCAACGCGGACCGTCTAAAACTGGCGGAGGAGGTGACGGACGTCACGCCTGTGAACGTCGCCACCGAAGACCTGAACGACGTGCGCGCGCGTCTGAAGATGACGGAAGGCTTTGATATCGGGCTGGAGATGTCGGGCAATCAGCGCGCTTTGGACCAGATGGTTGAGGCGCTTGTGATGGGCGGTCGCATCGCGCTTTTGGGCATTCCGCCGGGCAAAAGCCCTGTCGATTGGTCCCGCATCGTGTTCAAGGCGATCACGATCAAAGGCGTCTATGGGCGTGAGATTTTCGAGACGTGGTACAAGATGATCGCGATGCTGCAAAACGGGCTGGATGTCAGCCGCGTTATCACGCATCGCTTCGCGGCGGATGACTTTGCCGAAGGCTTTGCCGCGATGAAATCGGGGAGCAGTGGGAAGGTCGTTCTGGACTGGACTTAAGGCGTCAGTGGAACACGCCCTGCATCGGTCAGCACCCAGCAGTCGCGCCCCTCAAAAACCGCTGCGGTCAAGGGCCGACCATAAGCCGCCCCGCCATCCAAATTGACCCGGTTTCCGTAATGCTGTGGGGCTTCCAGAACCGTGTGCCCATGCACGACCAGACGCCCATGGTCGCGCGGATCATCGAGGAAAGGCTGCCGGATCCAGATCAGGTCATCCTCTACCTGATCGTCCAGCGCGAAGCCGGGGCGAATGCCTGCATGCACGCAGATCAGATCGTCGGTGACATGCATTAACGGACGTGCATTGATGAAATCGACATGCGCTTGCGGAACGGCCTTCAACGCATCCGCGCCAATCGCCGCGTTGTCACGTTCTTCGGACGCGTCCACCCCGTAGGAGGCGAGTGTCTTGCGCCCGCCAATCCGCGCATCTAGCCATCCAAGCCGATCCCGCGTGTTGGGGTCGCGAAAGTACGGATCGTCCAGAAAACGCACGAGATAGCGGTCGTGATTGCCCTTCAGGACGGTCCAGTTATGCCCCGCCTCAACCCCATCAATCAGGGTTTCAAGCACCGCACGACTGTCCGGCCCGCGATCCAGATAATCGCCCAGAAAAACAATCGGAGCATCCGCGCCGCCATCCTTTACAACCCGCTCAAGCGCGGCGTCCAGCATGGCTTTCTGGCCGTGAATATCCCCGATGCAATAGATCATATGCCATGTCCTGAACAAGAAAGGGCGACCCGAAGGCCGCCCCGTCTAGTGACCTTAGGCCACGTCGAATTGCAAGGGTTTGACCTGTGTGAACTTGCCGGTGTTTTCCAGCTGTTTGATGATCGACGCTTCGACCGGATGATCGATGTAAAGCAGCGCAATCGCTTCGCCCCCGGCCTCGTTCCGGCCAAGCGTAAAGTTGGCGATATTGACGTCGTTCTGACCCATGGTCTGTCCCAAAAGGCCAATGATTCCGGGCATATCCTCGTTAGTTGTGTATAGCATATGCGCCCCGATCTCGGCGTCGATATTGATGCCTTTGATCTGGATAAAGCGCGGTTTGCCGTCGCTGAAGACCGTGCCCCCGATAGAGCGTTCACGCTTGTCGGTCACGACCGTCACCTTGATATAGCCGTCAAACGCGCCGGATTTATCCTGGTTCGTGGTCGAGATTTTGATGCCCCGTTCCTTCGCGATCACGGGGGCGGAAACCATGTTCACATCCGGGTTCGTGCGCTTCATAATCCCTGCGACAACCGAGCAGTTCAGCGCCTCAAGATTCATCTGCGCGACGGTGCCGTCATAAAGTATGTTGATCGCCTTGATCGGCTCGTCCGTCATCTGTCCGATGAACGCGCCCAGATGATCCGCCAGCTTGATCCATGGGCCCATGACCTTGGCTTCCTCGGCAGTGACCGACGGCATGTTCAGCGCGTTGGTGACAGCACCCGTCAGCAGATAATCCGACATTTGCTCGGCCACTTGCAGGGCCACGTTTTCCTGCGCCTCGGTCGTGGCGGCACCCAAGTGGGGCGTTACGACGACGTTGGGCAGGTTGAAGAGCGGGCTTTCGGTGGCAGGCTCGACCGCAAAGACGTCGAACGCAGCACCGGCAACATGGCCGGACTTCAACGCTTCGGCCAGCGCGTCCTCATCGACCAGACCGCCACGGGCACAGTTCACGATCCGCACGCCTTTTTTCATGGATGCAATGCGTTCAGCCGTGAGCATATTCGCGGTCTGCTCGGTCTTGGGAACGTGCAGCGTGATGAAGTCGGCGCGCGGCAGAAGCTCTTCCAGCTCGACCTTTTCGACGCCCATTTTCGCAGCCTTCTCTTCGCTCAGGAAGGGGTCATAGGCGATCACTTTCATACGCAGACCACGGGCGCGATCACAGACGATACCACCGATGTTGCCAGCCCCGATGACGCCCAGCGTTTTGTTGGTCAGCTCGACCCCCATGAAGCGGGACTTTTCCCATTTACCGGCATGTGTGGAGGCGTTGGCTTCGGGGATTTGACGGGCAACAGCCATCATCATCGCGATGGCATGTTCGGCGGTCGTAATCATGTTGCCGAAGGGGGTGTTCATCACGATCACACCCTTTTTCGAGGCCGCTTCGCGATCCACATTGTCGACGCCGATGCCAGCGCGGCCGATGACTTTGAGGTTGTCGGCAGCGGCCAGGATCTTTTCGGTCACCTTGGTGGCCGACCGGATGGCGAGGCCATCATATTGGCCGATCACCTCAAGCAGGCGGTCTTTGTCTTTGCCGAGACCGGGCTCGAAATCGACATCGATTCCACGGTCGCGGAAAATTTGAACAGCGGTTTCCGACAGCTTGTCAGAGACGAGAACTTTGGGGGCCATGTGGCGCTCCTTTTGGGTAAACAAAGCATATGGACCGGGTGCAGGTCCGATATGGTTTCGATATGTATTGGATATGCATAAACGCGGATCAGGCCGCTGCTTTTTGCGCCTCGATCTCGGTCTCGAAAGCCCAGGCGAGCCACGGCAACATCGCCTCGATATCCGAGGTTTCGACCGTGCCGCCGCACCAGATCCGCAGACCGGCGGGTGCGTCGCGATAAGCTCCGATATCCAGCGCGATACCTTCGGCTTCCAACCGCTTGGCGACGGCTTTGGCAAAGGCAGCGCCATCGGTGATGCGCGCGTCGGTGAACTTGAGACAGACGGAGGTGTTGGAGCGTGTGGCAGGGTCAACGGCGAGGTTGTCGATCCAGTCGTTGGCGTCGCAGAAATCCCAGACGGCTTTCGCGTTGGCGTCAGCGCGGGCGATCAGGCCTTTCAGCCCACCCACAGACTTCGCCCAATCGAGCGCGAAGAGGTAATCTTCGACACAGAGCATGGAGGGCGTGTTGATCGTGGCCCCGGTGAAGATACCGTCGATCAGCTTGCCGCCTTTGGTGAGGCGGAAAATCTTGGGCAGCGGCCATGCGGGCGTGTAGCTTTCCAGCCGCTCCACCGCACGGGGGCTGAGGATCAGAATGCCGTGGGCCGCTTCGCCGCCCAGCACCTTTTGCCAGCTGAAGGTCGTGACATCGAGCTTGTCCCAAGGCAGGTCCATCGCGAAGGCGGCGGAGGTCGCGTCGCAGAGCGTCAAGCCTGCGCGGTCTGCGGGGATCGCATCGCCGTTGGGAAGGCGCACGCCAGAGGTCGTGCCGTTCCACGTAAAGCAGACGTCCTTGTCGAAATCGAGCGTCGTGAAATCGACGATTTCGCCGTATTCCGAAGTAATAGTCTCTGATTCAATCTTGAGCTGCTTGACCGCGTCGGTGACCCAACCGGCCCCGAAACTTTCCCAAGCGACCATCTGCGCGGGGCGTTCGCCCAGCAGCGACCACATCGCCATTTCATAGGCGCCGGTGTCGGAGGCAGGCACGATGCCAATCTTGTAATCGGCGGGCACGCCCAGAACGTCGCGCGTTGTCTCGATCGCGGCTTTCAGCTTGTCCTTGCCGACAGCTGCGCGGTGCGAGCGGCCCAAGGGGGCATCCGCCAAAGCGTCGAGCGTCCATGTGGGGGGTTTGGCGCAGGGGCCAGAGGAAAAACGCGGGTTTGCCGGCCGCGTGCCGGGTGTCGTAATAGCCATTGATGCTACCCTTCCAGATAAGCGCCTCTCGTTGGGGAGAGGTGTCCCACCTGCGGGCATACGGACGGACGGGCGCTTTCACAACAGCAAAAATGTCGCTATAGCGCCGCTCGATGGTCTTTTTGCGACCTGCCCTGCCACTATCGGAAACTTCCCTCATGCTGATCGTCACTTTGCTCACTGCGCCAGCGCGCCCGTCTTTGGACCCTGCCTTGGTTGAGTCGCTGCGCAATGCATGGGGCGGGGGCGACGCGGTCTGGTTGGCGCCTGATGAGGCGGCAGAGTTTGCGATCCCCGCTGAGCCCGACACGGCTGGAGCCACGTGGAAAGAGCTTCAGGGCCATGGGGTCGATCTGGTGATCTCCCCCGCTGAGAACCGCAAAAAGCGACTGCTACTGGCGGATATGGACAGCACGATGATCCAGCAGGAATGCATCGACGAGCTGGCCGATGAGGCAGGCGTTGGTGCGCGCGTGGCTGACATTACGGCCCGGGCGATGAATGGGGAGCTGGATTTTGAAGGGGCGCTGATTGAGCGGGTCGGGCTGCTAAAAGGGCTCGATTCAGCTGTAATTGAGTCTGTTTTGGCGCATCGGATCACGCTGATGCCGGGCGGAAAGACCCTTCTTGCGACGATGAAGGCGAACGGGGCTTATGCGGCGCTGGTCTCTGGCGGGTTTACGGCGTTTACGAGCGCTGTCGCTGCGCAGCTGGGGTTCGACATGAACCGTGCCAACACATTGCTGATCGAGGATGGAAAGCTGACCGGTGACGTGGGTCGCCCCATTCTGGGGCGCGAGGCGAAGGTTCAAGCACTTGATGATCTTACGAAAAAGCTGGAGATCGCGGACGCGGATGTCATCGCCGTTGGCGACGGGGCGAATGATTTGGGAATGCTGACGCGGGCTGGACTGGGCGTTGCGCTGCACGCCAAACCGGCGGTTGCAGCGCAATGCAATGTCAGGGTTAATCACGGCGATCTGACTGCCCTGCTGTATGTGCAGGGTTATAGTCGCGAAAGCTTCGTTTTGGGCTGAATTAGAGT
>ERZ1740060.685-NODE-685-length-15383-cov-8.649661_pt1 | contig 15383 bp, 18 predicted proteins | sample MGYA00581743_ERZ1740060 | MGnify/ENA primary metagenome ERZ1740060 (study PRJEB43018, sample SAMN04849235) | marine metagenome | isolation source: floating plastic debris | place: Pacific Ocean | collected 2008-08-27 | study: EMG produced TPA metagenomics assembly...
CTTCGGTTAAAAGGTCCATCCCTTTTTCGAGGGCGCGGCGCGCGTCTTCGTTGTAGATGATTTTCTTGGCCATGGGATAAGTCTCCTTTACGAGGTCGTGGACTTGTGGAGCTTGACTATTTACTGACGATGGGTGGGCCGTGAAACGAGGCCGATTACCCACCAGCAGTAATTAGACTAAGCTCGCCAAAATATCTTTCTCAGACAGAAGCACGTACGCATCGGTGCCGAGCTTGATTTCGGTGCCGGCATACTTGGAGTACAGCACTTTATCGCCTACTTTCACTTCCAGGGCTTGACGGGTGCCATCATCGCTAGCTTTACCGGGGCCAACGGCAGTGATTTCGCCGACTTGAGGCTTTTCCTTCGCGGTATCCGGTAACAAAATCCCCCCAGCGGTGCTAGCTTCGGATTCGCTCACTTTAATCAACACGCGATCGCCCAGGGGAGTCACACTTGACGCACTCAGGGTTACTGCAGCCATACTGACCTCTTCAAAAATTCTCTAGGTTGCACAGTGGAGACAGATGCCAATTTGAAGCTGGCACTCTCCAGGTTCGAGTGCTAATTTACGGCGAATATCCAGAGACCACAACGACTGCACCTGTACGGGTTCCCGAACGCAATGCCTCCACTCCTTCTCCCTTCCACCCCTCCACCCCTTCTCCCCAGCCCCCACTCCCCTTCTAAATAAAGGCGCTAAATCTAAGGTTTCTCGCTATCCTAGCAACCAGCCGCTTGCGATTGAGGCCGCCATGGGCGCTGACATTCTGATCTTGACCATCTATTTCATTTGCGTGGTTTACGTGCTCTACCAGATGGCCCTGTCGGTGGAGGCTGGTTTAGAAGATCAGGTCGCCATCCGCTTGGATGAAGATACGGTTCAAGAAGCCGTCACCACCCAACTGGCCCAGCAGAACCGAGCTGATGTGGCCGTGAAAATGGTGCCGGGCAAGATGCTGACAACGTTGCAACTGTCGTTCCCAGACGGACCCGATAGCGATAATAAGGTCCAGATTCAAGTGGGTCCTCAGGGCAGCAAACCCTTGCAGCCGGCCATTCAAAACCTCTCGGTGACGGTGCTGAATGCCCTTCCTCAACAGCAGATTTTCCTGGATTGGGACAGTAGCTCTCTTTCTGTCCATGGCGGGCTGGCCTACCGCGTGATTCGAAATGTGCCAGGGATGCCCCTAGACCTGCTGCAACCTCAGGTCTACACCGTAGCCAACCCGAACCAAGCGGTGAATATTGCCGTGACTAGCGAAGCTTTGTTTCGTCGTCCCGACAATGCCACCGCCCTGCAATCGGCTCCGGTACTAATTGATTTAGAGCGGGCCACGATGATGCAAGACTTCATGCGGGTCTATGCCCTCCGCATGCAGCTCTGGATTAAATCCACCACTTATCCAGAACGGCAGCCGATTCGCCTATTAATTCCCTTCAATTTTCAAATCGAAGTGCTGCCGGATCACGTGGCATTACCCGTATTGAGCTGGCTGCTGGATTTCTTTGCCCGCAAACCCAAAGTCTCCCGCTAACGTTCAAGAGAAAGAATTTTGAGTTCTGAATTCTGAATTCAGAACTCAAAATTCGACTAGGTTTAACGTAGGATCGACAAGCCCTTTGTCCGATTGGTTATGGCTGCTCAACGAACGGCGTCCCAGGCGGTGTACCGCATTTTGGATGCCAATTTAGACCGGGCCCGAGAAGGGTTACGGGTGATCGAAGACTGGTGTCGCTTTGGTCTGAATCGGGATGATTTGACGGATGCCCTCAAACAACTGCGCCAGCAACTGGCCCAGTGGCATACGCCAGAACTGCGGCAGGCGCGGGATACCCCAGGGGATCCAGGCACTACCCTCACCCATCCGGCGGAGGCCCAGCGCGATAGTCTCACCCATGTGCTGCAGGCCAACTGTTGCCGCGTGCAGGAAGCGCTGCGAGTACTGGAGGAATATGCCAAGCTCCACAGTCTTGAAATGGCGGCATCCTGTAAACAGATGCGCTATCGGGTTTACACCCTGGAAAGCCAAATCTTGGGCGATACCCGTCGCCAACAGCTTTTGTCGGCGCGGCTGTATCTTGTCACCGCTCCAACCGAAAACATCCTCACCACGGTCGAAGCCGCTTTAAGGGGCGGGCTGCGGTTGGTGCAATATCGGGATAAAAATACCGACGATCGCGATCGCATTGTTCTCGCCCAACAGCTCAAGGATCTCTGCCATCGCTATGGGGCCTTATTTTTGGTAAACGATCGCGTCGATCTGGCTTTAGCTGTGGATGCTGATGGGGTGCATCTGGGGCAGCAGGACTTGCCCATCGCCGTCGCCCGCGCCCTGCTAGGCCCCCAACGAATCATCGGTCGCTCCACCACCAACCCCGATCAGATGGCCCAGGCTCTGGCCGAAGGTGCTGATTACATCGGGGTCGGTCAGGTTTACGCCACCCCCACCAAGCCGGGTCGCGCCGCTGCTGGCCTAGACTATGTGCGCTATGCCGCTGCCCAGGCCACGGTGCCTTGGTATGCCATTGGCGGCATTGATGAAAGCAATTTGACTGATGTACTAGGGGCAGGGGCGGAACGGGTCGCGATCGTTCGGGCGGTGATGCAAGCGGAGGCACCGACCCAAACGACGCAGGGCTTAATTGCCCAGCTCAGCCAACGTTAGCACCTAACCCCCGCCATGGCGGGAGAACACGTAAATCCGCTGGGTTTCAAAAGGAGCCTCAATTTGAGAGGGTTTGATTCCCTGGCCGTCCAGGGCAAAGATTTGGCGATGAAGCCCCACCTGTAAATGCGTAATCGGATCACTGCCTTTAGAGATCAGGAACTCGAGTTGAGCCAAATCAGGCCAGTCACTCAACTGATCTAAAAGGGTGACAATTGCCTCTAAGTAAGGATTGTCAGGCTGAGCGTACCAATCTACAGAAACCGCCTGGGGTTGATCGAGGCCCAATTGCACAATCAATGCCCCGCGACCAAACAGGGCGATCGCCACCGGTCTTACCTCTTCTTGGACTAATAACCTCTGGGGCTCGACCAATTTCCGCAAGCGCTGGAGCTGAGTCTGGCGGTGCTGCCCCGAAGTGGCGGTTTGATCGGGCCAGTGGAGGGCCAGGGTGACTAAATGGGTTTGCAGGAGCAAGTGCCCCAACTTTTTGGCTTTGGTTTCTAAATAGTGGGAGTTGTGGACAGTGGCCTCAATAATCAGCGGCACCCGATCCACCATCTCCAGGCTGTAGCCCTTGAGACCAGCAATTTTGCGGGGATTGTTGGTAATCAAACAAAACTGCCGCACCCCAATGTCATTTAGGATCTGAGCCCCGATGCCATAGTTGCGCTGGTCTACCGGTAGCCCAAGCCTTTCGTTAGCCTCGACCGTATCTAGCCCCATGTCCTGAAGGGAATAGGCCTTAAGTTTGTTGACTAAACCAATGCCTCGGCCTTCTTGGCGCAAATAAACCACTACGCCTGCTCCGGCGGCGGCAATCATCTTCAGAGCTGCCTGCAACTGCATGCGGCAATCACAGCGCAGGGAGCCAAAGGCATCGCCAGTCAGACATTCGGAATGAACCCGCACCATCACTGAGGTGTCCGCAAAGGTGCTAGGGTCCCCTTTTACCAGGGCCACATGCTCAGAACCATCCAGCAGGTTGCGATAGGCGTAGATTTGAAAATTGCCGTACTGGGTGGGGAGATTGGCTATCGCCTCTCGCTTTACAAATCGCTCATGCTCTAGGCGATAGCTGATTAAGTCGGCAATGCTGATTAGCTTGAGGTTATGGTCACGGGCATAGTCCACCAGTTCCGGCAACCGCGCCATGGAGCCATCCGGGTTTTGGATTTCGCAAATCACCCCAGAGGGATAAAGCCCTGCCAGCCGAGCCAAGTCCACCCCTGCTTCGGTATGACCGGCCCGCTTCAAGACGCCCCCCTCTTTGGCCCGCAAAGGAAAAATATGGCCGGGACGGCGCAGGTCATGGGGTTTCGCCTTGGGGTTGAGGGCGACCTGGATAGTGCGGGCTCGATCTTCTGCTGAAATCCCGGTGGTCACGCCCCAATCGAGGGCCGCATCAATGCTGACGGTAAAAGCAGTTTGCTCATTCTCGTCCTCAAAGGAGCGCTGGGTCACCATCAGAGGCAAGTCCAGCTCATCCAGGCGATCGCCCGTCATTGCCAGGCAGATCAACCCCCGCGCTTCCACCGCCATAAAGTTGATCAGGTCGGGGGTGGCAAACTGGGCGGCGCAGATCACGTCGCCCTCATTTTCACGATTTTCATCATCGACCACCACAATGGCTCGACCGGCAGCCAAATCCTGGAGCGCAGCTTCGATCGAGTCGAACTGAAAAGAAACCTCATCGACTCCCGTCTCTGTGCTGGGCACTGCTTCAGGACGGGAATCCCTTGTATACGTCACCTCAACGGTCCTAATTCAATCTTCATGATCGATTGTAGTGCGCCCCCTTGACCGTCTAGGAAGAATTTGCGCCACCCCATTGTCTGAGGGGTCGGTTCAAGCCAAAGGTTTGGTACTACAATGCTGCCGTTGCCCGATGGGTTACTGTTCCTTGTGTTATCGCTGTAGATTGTTTGGTTAGTTTGTGAGGCTATGGATGAATCCAACATAATTCGAGTCGGCATTGTCGGAGCCTCAGGCTATGGCGGCATTCAGTTGGTGCGGCTCTTGCAAGCCCATCCCCGGGTGACGATCACCTATTTAGGCGGCAATAGCAGTGCGGGCAAGCCTTTCAGCGAGATCTACCCTCACCTAAATGGCGTCGTCAACCTCACCGTTGAGGCGGTGGATGCGGCGGTGATTAGCGATCGCTGCGATGTGGTCTTTTTATCCTTGCCCAATGGTCTAGCCTGCGATTTGGCCCCTAAACTGCTGGAAGAGGGCTGCAAGGTTTTAGATTTATCAGCCGACTATCGCTTCAGCAATCTGGATACGTATCGCAGTTGGTACGGAAGCGAACGCCAAGATTACGAAACGGTCGACAAAGCAGCGTATGGCTTGCCTGAGCTGTATCGCGATCGCATTCGCTCGGCTCGGCTAGTCGGCTGTCCTGGCTGCTACCCCACGGCTAGCCTGCTGGCCCTGGCCCCCTTATTAAAGCAGGGGCTGGCCCAGCCCGACAGCCTCATCATTGACGCCAAATCCGGCACCTCTGGTGGTGGTCGTCAAGCGAAGCAACATTTGCTGCTGGCAGAGGCTGACAATTCTCTCGCGGCTTACGGCGTGGCCAAGCATCGTCACACCCCAGAAATCGAACAAATTTGTACGGATTTAGCCCGCAGTGAAATTTTGGTGCAATTTACCCCCCACTTGGTGCCGATGGTGCGGGGGATCTTATCTACGGTTTATGCCAATTTGCGGGATCCGGGCCTGGTACGGGATGACCTACACACTATTTACAACGCTTTTTATCGGGGGGCAGCTTGGGTGACGGTGTTGCCCAGCGGCACTTATCCCCAAACCAAATGGGCCTGGGGCACCAACCGCTGTTATCTCAGCGTCGAAGTCGATTCCCGCACGGGTCGGGTGATTGTATTGTCGGCGATCGACAATTTGATGAAGGGACAAGCAGGCCAGGCGGTGCAGTGTCTCAACCTCATGCAAGGTTGGGATGAAAAAATGGGCCTTCCCCAATTGAGCTTTTATCCGTAACTGGCTGTTATCGGCAGCACCTCAACAGTTCCAAGACGCGCCATAGGGGCTGCTTAAAGGATTGCTGCGATTTAAACTAAGACGTTGCGTTGGGAGCGGTCTTTGGTGAAGCAGGGCGTCTTTTTAGGTCTGGTCACCCTGGATCTCATCTACCAAACCCCGACATCCCTAGCAGGCAATGAGAAACGCCAAGCTGAGGGTATGGTGCTAGCGGCAGGAGGACCGGCGACAAATGCAGCGATCGCCTTTCAAGGGTTGGGCAGTCAGGCCAATCTGTATGGCGCGATGGGTTGCCACCCCCTCAGCACTATGATTCACGATGATTTGGGTCGCCATGGGGTGAGCTGGGTTGATTTAACCCCTGAAGACCCAATGCCGCCCCCCGTGTCTTCGATTATTACGGCCACTGCTACAGGAGATCGCGCCGTGATTGCCCGCAATACGGTGGGTCGCCAGGTCCCTTCCCCCATGAATTGGGAAACCACGCTACGAAACGCCGACATTCTTCTCATCGATGGGCATCAAATGATGCTGGGGTCTGAGGCGGCTGATCAGGCCCGTGCACAGGCAATTCCGGTGGTGATAGATGCGGGCAGTTGGAAGCCCGGTTTTGAAACGGTACTCCGTCAAGCGATGGTGGTGATTGCCAGCCAGCAATTTCGCCCGCCTGGATGCGAAACCGTTGAAGCAGCCATGGCTTACTTGGTCAAACTGGGGGTCCCTTATATTGCGGTGACCCAGGGAGCTGGGCCGATTCTGTACTGCACAAGTGACCAGCGAGGAACGTTGTCAGTGCCTGATGTCCAAGCGGTTGACACCCTAGGCGCGGGCGATATTTTCCATGGGGCATTCTGCCATTACTACCCTGAGCATGATTTTTTAGACGCATTGGCGAAAGCAGCGGCAGTTGCATCTTTAGCCTGTGAATCGATCGGGACGCGGGCCTGGTTATCTCGCCTTCGTTAAGGGACAAAACGGCTGGGTAGACTAGGTCTGGACTTTGCGCAGGTATTGAGGAAACCATGGCTTACGAGCAGGAATTAGCGATCGCCCAGGAGGCTGTCTCCATTGCGGCCAAACTCTGCGAGGCGGTGCGACGGGATATGGTTCCTGAAGCTATGGAGAAGTCGGATATGAGCCCCGTCACGGTGGCAGACTATGGGGCTCAGGCGATTATTTGTCGGGCCTTAGCCGCAGCATTCCCCAATGACCCGGTGGTAGGCGAAGAAGATTCTGCCGATCTGCAAAAGCCCGAGATGGCCACCCAACTCCAGCAGGTCACGGACTTTGTAAAAGCCCAAATCTCAGAAGCAACTTCCGAACAAATCACCCATTGGATTGACCATGGCAATGGCGAGGTGACCCGACGGTTTTGGACCTTGGATCCGATCGATGGCACCAAGGGGTTTTTGCGCGGCGACCAATACGCGATCGCCCTTGCCCTCATCGAAGATGGCGATCTGAAGGTGGGTGTGCTCGGTTGTCCCGCCTTGGCTTTTGGTGAAGGGGAGCCTGGGCTAATGTTCAGCGCCATTCGTGGCCAAGGCACCACCCTGCAGTCTCTATCCGGAGGGGCTGCTCAGCCTACCAAAGTGGTGCAACCCGGTGATGCAGAGCGACTACGTTTTGTAGAAAGTGTCGAAGCCAGCCACGGGGACCAAGACAGGCAAAATGCCGTAGCCCAGGCCGCAGGCATTACCCAGCCCTCTGCCCGCATGGATAGCCAAGCCAAGTACGGAGCGCTAGCCGCAGGCGAAGCCGCCCTTTATCTGCGCCTGCCTTCTCCCAAATATCCCAACTACCGGGAGAAAATCTGGGACCATGCCGCAGGGGCGATCGTGGTGGAAGAAGCGGGGGGCCGGGTCACCGATATGCACGGCAAGCCCCTGGACTTTTTCTCCGCTGCCAAAATGATGGACAACCGTGGGGTGGTGGTCAGTAATGGGCCTATCCATGACGCGGTATTGTCGGCTCTTTAGGGCGCGACGTTTCCACGTTTAGGCGCTTGTGGTGACGCGGCGATTGCCTGAGCAACATCTGCAAGGGTGGAGCTGGTGCTCTACCCTGCCAAGCGTCCCCAGATCCGTGAGACTTCTGCCAGTAGGGTTTGAAAGGTCTCGCGGAAGGCCCGATGTTTGTCATTCCTCTGTGTGATGACGCACTGGGTTAGTCACCTCGATGCCAACAAGTTTAAAGCTAGTGACAAAAAATCTGAGTTGCTCCTATTATTTGCCTCATTAAAGGGGAAGCAAAAAATAGTTCCTTGCAGATTTTAGTCCTCATAAATACGAGCTTCTAAGGCACTGGGATTCTCTTCACAGTACAGCTCAAAATTGCTCTTAGGTTTTTCTACAAAGTCACTTTTTTTGAGAATATCGCTGATAGAAATAACCCCTAACAAGCCCCCTTTGATCACCGGAGCCCGACGAATTCGAGTTTGGGAAAAGAGCCGCGCCACGTACTCAACCCCTAACTCTGGATTCACCACCACACAGGGCTTGGTCATGATTTCATAGACCCGCATTTGTTTAGGATCGTGACCAAACGCCGCCACCTTATAGACGATGTCCGTTTCCGTCACCATGCCGTAGGGATCGGTTTCCGTACGGGGTTCAACCACTAGCGCTCGCAGCCCTCGAACCTTCATTTTTTCCACCGCTTCGGCAACGGTATCCGAGCCTTTGATCGTGACTACATCTCGGGTCATGATCGATTCTGCTGTCATCATGATGGTTGATTCCTTTTAAGGTCTAGTTTGGTCTGCTGATAATCATTTGAATTCACAGGCAGCTTTAGAAAAGGCTGCCAAAAAGCATTGCTTAGGCACTTTTTGCCCGCTGGTGGGCAGCGACCGCTTGCAGTTCTTCGACCACATCCCAAGCGGCGGCACAGTCAGGTGAGGTATCGCCCTTCTCTTTACAAATGGCTCGGGCTTCTTCGCGGGCCACGTCAATGCGATCTTCGATAAAGAGCTGTTTGGGCTTTTCGACAAAGTCACTTTTGCGAAGAATATCGCTGATGGAAATGATGCCGAGCAGCCCTTCTTGAATCACCGGAGCCCGTCGAATGCGGGTCTGGGCAAAGAGCCGCGCCACATACTCAACCCCCAGGTCTGGATTCACAATCACGCAAGGCTTGGTCATGATTTCGTAGACCCGCATTTGTTTGGAGTCATGGCCAAAGGCGGCGACTTTGTAGACAATGTCGGTCTCGGTCACCATGCCATAGGGATCGGTGGCGTTACGGGGTTCGACCACTAAGGCCCGCAACCCCCTGACTTTCATCTTTTCCACTGCGTCGGCAACGGTATCGGACCCTTTGATGGTGACCACTTCGGTGGTCATAATGTCTGCTGCTTTAATCATGGAAAGAGATGGGTAAATTCGCGTTTTAGCTAATGGGAACAAAGAAAAGACGGGGCATAGGCTTCAATAACTTTGCCCGTTGAGAGCTCTGTAACCATGAGATAGTCACAGGCTGAGCAGGCTGTTTGAATGGCCTGATCGCTGACGGGCAATCGGCGATCGCTCAGTACCTGGCGCTCAGCAAAGCTGCCACAGTTAGGACATCGCACCGTTTGAATGGTTTGCATAGCAAAGCCTCCGGGGACCGGAATCGAATGGTATTGAAGCCGATAAAAGGATGGACATCTTTCGACTTAGGACAAAAAGATGCCGCTGATGCCTAGAGCAACTGGCTCACAGCGTCACTAAAAGTTTGGTAAGGTTTGACCCCGATCAAAGTTTGGATGCGTTCTCCCTGCTTAAAGAACATCACCGCCGGAATGCTGTTGACGGCAAAGCGCTTGGCCACAGCTCGATTGGCATCTAGATCAAGCTTTCGTACCTTGATGCGATCGCCATATTCCTCCGCCAGTTGGTCCATCAGCGGGGCAACAATTTTGCACGGACCACACCAGGTGGCCGTGCAGTCTACTACGACAACTGATTCATTTTTAACGAGTGAATCAAACTCCGTTTCATCTTGGATGAATGTCGCCGTTTTCATATCTGCGTCTCCAGCAATCATCACGAATTAGTACAGGTCTTCTTCTTGGTGGGTTTGAATCGTGCAATCTGAAAGGGGATAGGCCACACAGGTTAAAACGAAGCCCGCAGCCATTTGATCATCATCTAAAAAGGCTTGATCGGACTGATCGACCTCTCCTGAAATCAGCTTGCCTGCACAGGTCGAGCAAGAGCCTGACCGACAAGAAATCGGCAGATCAATCTCCTGTTCTTCAGCCACATCAAAAATAGTCTGATCATCGGGGACATCAACAACGACATTCAAGCCCTCATCATTTTTTAAGGTCACCTTATACGTAGCCATGCGTTCCTCCTAACCAACCCGTAACGTTCTATCGATCTAGGCTTTCTTAGTGAAAACGTTCCTAGGCCAAAGCCTTAGCCTGATGCTGCGCCAACACATGCTGTAAATAGTGGCTGATCGCCTCTACAGGGCGATTACCATCTGCTTTGACCAGACACTTTCGCCGCTGATAGAGTTCAACTAATGGCGCGGTATCGGCTTGATAAATCTCTAACCGGCGGCGGATTGTATCTCGGGTATCATCCTGCCGTCCCCGTGCCAACATTCGCTCAACCAAAGCCTCAGGGGCCACTTCAAAAAACACCACCCTGGGATGAGGTTGACGCACGATCGAGAGCAGTTCATCTAAGGCATAAGCCTGGGTGACGGTGCGTGGAAATCCATCTAAAATCCAGCCTTGATTGCGATCAATTTGGCCAAAATACTCGCGCATTAGAGCCATGATCAGCACGTCAGGAACCAGCTCTCCCGCTTCTACATGGGCTTGGGCCTGCAGCCCCAAGGAGGTTTTTCCCGAGATCGCTTTTCGCAAAATGTCTCCCGTTGAAACATGGGAAATTTGCCAGAGATCGGCGAGTAAACTGGCTTGGGTGCCTTTACCTGCACCGGGCGGACCTAAGAAAATGAACTGCATGAATAAGAGGGTTGATAAGCTAATAAAAAGATGTAATCTGTGAAAATGAACGCAGAACAGTCGAAGAAACACGAGATTTGGGAGCGACTTGAACAGGGACGACAAGTTAAGGCCAGTAATGGGGGCTATGCCGGTTACGGTTCGCCTGCCTTCGGCCAACAAGCCGTCAACGGCGAGTTAATCGCAGACCCCACCGAATGCGAAATCATTGACCTGATTCGCCGCCACCATAAATCGGGCAAATCGCTACAGAAAATCGCCGATTGGCTCAACCAGCAGGGCTACATCACCAAGCGCGGGCAAGCTTGGCAACGCATCTCGGTCAAACGCGTGCTAGACCGCCTGTATGGCAAAACACCCAGAACCCGAGGCATCAACCCTAAGTGCGGTGGAACCTAGGGCGATTGCCTACGAGATTGAACCAGAATGCCGCTGAAGCGACATAGACCTGATAGCCTTTTAGAAAGGTGGATTCAGGTTTTCTTCTGTAACACCCCTCTATGGTACACCTAAGAGCGCCGAAAATCTCTTCAGAAAAGGCTTTTAGGTTATTTCGTTGTTACATCGCTCTTTGAAAATGCCTGAAACTTTCTCTGGGCCTTGAGGACAGAGAGGATCGAGAATGGGCTGCGGCAGCAGGGGCGCTTAAGCCTACCTGCCGAGGATCTCCTGTTGTGCTTGATAAGGACGAAGCGCCTTTTCAAGCATCCCCTTAACAGACCTGTATCCCTATGGTCTAGTTAGGGGTCAGACTGAGTTAAGTTGCTTCCTGGGGGTAGGGCAGTGTTGAGTTTGAGGCGATGGAACGCAGTATTAGGACATCACTATGGTGTCTGAGGCATCGATGACCTGGGTGCCAGCCTTAAGAGATGCCATTGAGCAGCATCCCTTGAAGGTGGCACCAGAGACGCCCTTGGTTGAGGCGATCGCCCTGATTAGCCAGGCCCATCATCAGACCTGTCTTCTAACAGACGATTCGGCAGCCGAGACACCTAAACCCCGGCGGGCCAGTTGCGTACTGGTGCTGGAAGGCAACACCCTGCAAGGGATTTTGACCGAGCGGGATGTGGTGCGATTGACGGCCCAGGCCATTGATCTACAGGCAACAACGGTGGCGGACGTGATGGTGCATCCGGTGGTTACCCTACCGGAGCGGTCTGTTCAAGATATTTTTGCGGCCCTGTTTCTGTTTCGGCGCTACCGCATTCGCCACTTACCGGTGGTGGATGACCAGGACCAATTGGTGGGGGTGATTTCCCACGAGAGTATTCGCCAGGTGCTGCGCCCCGCCAATCTGTTGCGGTTTCGTCGGGTTGCCGATGTGATGACCCCGCAGGTGATCCATGCTCCTCTCGACGCGACGGTGCTGCAGTTGGCCCAACTCATGGCCACCGAACGGGTGAGTTGTGTGGTGATCACGCAACTAGATGAAGAGGGCAACGCTTCGCCCGTGGGCATCGTCACCGAACGGGACATTGTTCAGTTCCAGGCATTGCAAATTGATTTGGGCCAAACCGCAGCCCACCAGGTGATGAGCAGCCCCCTATTTCTGCTCAGCCCAGAGGATTCCCTATGGACGGCCCATCAGGAAATGCAAACACGGCGGGTGGGGCGTCTGGTGGTGTCTTGGAATTGGGGGCAGGGGTTGGGAATTGTCACCCAAACTAGCTTGCTCAGGGTGTTTGACCCCATGGAAATGTATGGGGTGATCGAGAATCTGCAGCAAACCATTCAGCAAATGTCGGGTCAGGCTTCTGAGGCTCCTGCCAGTTCTGCCGCGCCCTCTGAACCGCCCGATTTGCTGCCACCCTTAAAAGTGCTGGATGCTCCAACCACTCCGCCTGATGATCGTGAGGATATCTACAGCACTCTGTCGCAAATTCAGGGTGAGGTGGAGCGGGTATTAAGGGATATGCCTGCGGTTGAGCAAGTGCAGCGATCGCGGCTGCAATCCATTTTGGAAACCTTGAGTCAACTCCAGCAGCGCAGTTAAAACGGATTTGAAATGAACGGTCCCGAGCTGCTTGTAATTGAGTCTCATACACTGGGGGTGAGATACCCCGTTCGGGCGAAACTGCAATGATTGCCGTTATTGATAAAGCACCGGTCTCCTTTTATGACTTCATTGATGGGTATCCAGACCATTCGGGGTGTCGTTACGAACTCAGACGCGGGGTGATTGTTGAGACGCCGAAACCCAGGGGCAAGCATTCGGAGATTGCAGGGTTTGTCATCAAAACGTTGAATCGGGCGATCGATGAGAGGCAAGCGCCTTACTTTATCCCGAGGGAATGCATTATCAAGACGGATGAAGATACGGGCTATGAGCCAGATGTGGCGGTCATCGATCGCACTTGCCTCAGAGAGGAGCGCCGTTGGGAGAGTGCGTCGGTGATTGAGCAGGGCAAGTCGGTAAAGTTGGTGGTGGAGGTGGTTTCGACCAACTGGCGAGATGACTATGCTTTAAAGCTCTCAGATTATGAGCGTTTGGGTATTGAGGAATATTGGATTTTAGATTATCTGGGGATTGGGGGGCGGCGCTATATTGGCTCACCTAAACAGCCAACGTTTACGGTTTGTACGTTGGTGGATGGGGAGTATGAGTTGCAGCAATTTCGGGGGAGTGATTACATTGTTTCTACTTTGTTCCCAGGGTTGCAATTGACCGTCGATCAGGCTTTTCAGCTTGGTGGATAATCGTGAGTGGGCACCGCACACCCCATAACGCCCCCTACCGATCATGATCGGCAATGATGGAGAGTGGAATGGGAGCTACTATACGCCGTCTGTGGTGTTGGGTGGGCCATCGGTGACGGATGCGCCACAGTGCTTGCACTCAGTATGGGTGGAAGGAGGATTCGATTGAAGTGGATTTGAATCAACGTCAGCTTGAGGGCTAACCTTAATTTAACTAGAGTGATCGCTTGATCGCTTTGTAAGCCCTGTAGCTTTGTTATTACAAGTTTCCGGGCCTATAGCCTTGTTGATGCCTTTTAAGGATGGACGAGCATGAAGACTGAGATTAGGCTATTAGGTAACGCAACAGCAGAAGACTCCTTCGCCTTATCGGAGCTATCAAACCTGTTAGAAGATGAATGCGACACATCTATTGAACAGGAACATCAAGAAAGTCAGGACGGAGTCAAAGATGGTGGCTTAGTAATCGCTCTAACCATTGTTGGATTAGCGATGACCGCAGTTAGCACAGTTGTTTCTGTTTTGTCTTACTGGGAATCGAGACAAAAGGAAAAAGAGATCAAATACTCAGTTGCTATTGTTGTAGGAAATAAAACGATCACCATCGACAATATTCAGCCAAGTTATATAGAGGCAGAGCTAGCAGCATTAAAACCTGAAGAACAGAACATTGAAGTTCAAGTGTCTCGTCAATAATTCATTTTGCCTGAAGAGTAATGGCCAAACGCATTCCATTCATCTGCAGCGCTATTTCAGGAGACGAACTTAAAGCAGGCAATAGAGATGTAACTCTTGTATATGGCTTGCTCACCGATCCTGCTCTAGGTGCCTGTACAAGTAAAGGCTTTGAACCATTCATGAACTGCAAAACCAGACATGATCTTGAGGGGAAATTATTTCCCATATTAACTAAATGCAAACGGGAAGATCAGCTTATATTCTACTTCTCTGGCCATGGTGAAATTATAAATAACCAGTTTTGTTTTAAATTCGGCAAATCTGATCTCTATCCTTTTAATAATTTACTAAATGACTTTGATATTCGAGGTGTTAGCCGGAGAATTATTATTATTGATGCTTGTCATAGTGGAGCAGCAATAAAAGGAAACCTAATCAATCTGAGCAATATAAATCTTCCCAAAGGAAGTGCAATCATAGCTTCATCAAGAGCTATACAAACCAGTAGAGAATTAAAGGATGGCTCAGCTAGTGTGTTCACCGATCTGTTTTGTGAAGGTATTAAAACTGGATTAGGAGGAGAGCCAAGCAAGAAGAATCTTATTTCTGTTTCCGACATTGTTTCTTATATAAAAGATAGGCTAGACAATGATCCTGAATTTTCTGGCTTCAGACAAAGACCTGTTCATAAGATCAACAAGGCTGATGAAATTATTTGGATATCACATAATAAAAGCCTCTCAAAACAAGCTCATAAAGTTCAAGTAGAGACCAAAGAAAGTTCTGAAAAGCGAAGTTTCTTAGATGATTTACCACATCTCAATTATGATCGCAGAACAATTTCTGGATATACATTAGGAGACTTGGATACAGATTTAATTAAAATATTTCTCCAACAACCATTCGCAGATGAAGTTCTTATAGAGTCGGGTTCACGCGGGAAAACTCCGGTTGAGCATCTTGAGCTCTTAGGATTATTCACGGATGAGAAGCCTACGCTTGGAGCATTCCTATGCTTCTCACTCAAAAGTTTGGTGATCGACAAGTTTGCATCTTGTAGTCTTCAGATGGTCGTTTATAGCGGCACAAAACGTAGCTCCTCAAAAGCTAGTCCAAAACTTTCACAGGATAATTTACTGAATCTCTTCGACATCGGCATGAATTTCTTTCGTAGAGATGCAGGATTGAGACGAACCGGTGATATAGGTACCAGCAGGAGAGATGACTTGGAGGTACCGGAAATTGCACTTCGAGAAGCCTTAGCTAATGCATTAGTTCACAGAAATTATGAAAACCCAAATTTAAAGGACCAACCACTTAGTGGTGCAGAAAAGTCCTGCAACCCCTTTGAATAGGTGAGTCTCATTTGA